>Ga0316217_10001282_pt1 | contig 33395 bp, 29 predicted proteins | sample 1anoAmetaG_FD_203633 | JGI IMG/M metagenome (GOLD analysis project Ga0316217, IMG submission 203633) | Freshwater microbial communities from Trout Bog Lake, Wisconsin, USA - 1anoA | ecosystem: Environmental > Aquatic > Freshwater > Lake > Hypolimnion/Profundal zone | place: USA: Wisconsin...
CGAGGACGGCGAGGCCGATCTGGACGTGGAGTGGGCGGGGGCGGTGGCCCGGAACGCCGATATCCGGTTCGTGGCCTCCGCGTCCACCGCCAGCACCGACGGGGTCGACCTTTCGGCCCAGTACATCGTCGACCACAACCTCGCGCCGGTCATGAGCACCAGTTTCGGCCAGTGCGAAAGCCAGCTGGGCGCCGCCGAGCGGGCCTTCTTCCGGAACCTCTGGGTCCAGGCGGCGGTCCAGGGCATCAGCTCGATCGTCGCCTCCGGCGACAGCGGCCCGGCCGGATGCGACGGCGGCGGCGACGATTCCGGATCCGGGCCGGCCGTCTCCGGCCTGGCCTCCACCCCGTTCAACCTGGCGGTGGGCGGGACCCAGCTGAACGAGGGTTCGGGCGTCTACTGGCGGAAACACCGGGCCCCGGACCAGTCCTCGGCCATCGGCTACATCCCGGAACAGGCCTGGAACGAAAGCGGCAGCGCCGGAGGCTCGGGCCTGTGGGCCTCCGGCGGCGGACCCTCCGCCTGCTACCGGCAACCCTGCTGGCAGATCGCCAAGGGCGTGCCCTGCGCCGGCCAGCGCCGCTGCATACCGGACGTCGCCCTCACCGCCGCCGGCGGCCACGACGGCTACCTGATCCAGACCCTCGGCATGCGCACCACCGTAGGCGGCACCTCCTGCTCCGCCCCGGCCTTCGCCGGGATCATGGCGCTGGTGGTGCAGAAGACCGGCGAACGCCAGGGCAACCCCTGCCCCGCCCTCTACACCCTCGGCAGCGCCCAGTTCAAGGGCCAGGGTCCCGTGGTGTTCCACGACACCACCGATGGCGACACCAGCGTGCCCGGCCTCAAGGGCTACCCCTGCACGCCGGGCTATGATCTGGCCACGGGCCTGGGCAGCGTCGACGCCTCAGCCCTGGTGGGCGCCTGGAAAGGCGGGCTGGGCAACAACGTCGAGGCGGCCATCCAGCGGCCCGGCGCCGACCTTACCGTCGACAGCGGAACGCCGGTCGCGTTCGCCGGCACCGGCCGGGACAGCAACCCGAACGCATCCTTGGCCTATGCCTGGAGCTACGGTGATGGCGGCACCGCCGCCGGCGCCTCCGGGCGCCACACCTACCGCAACGCCGCCCAGGCCCCCGCCGACTGCCTGGTCACCTTCACCGCCACCGACGGCACCGGCGCCCAGGGTTCGGACACCCGCACCGTCACCGTCCTGCCCGCGCCGCCGCCGGGCGAACTGATCGTCAACGGCGGCTTCGAGTACGGGGCCCGGGGCTGGAGCGCGAAGGACGTCTCCCTCGGCGACAACGGCAACGCCGAGCCGCCCCACCTGGGCAAGGGCGACGCCTGGTTTTCCGGGTGGCAGAACGGCACGGCGGAAGTGCTCAGGCAGACCGTGCGCATCCCGGCCGGGGCGGCCTCCGCCCGGCTGACCTACTGGCTGCGCATCGACAGCTTCGGCGTCGCCCTGGTGCCACTGGACACCTTCCAGGTCAAGGCGCGCAGCGACGCCGGGCCCCTGGCCATCCTGGACACCTTCTCCAACCTGGACAACGGCCAGGGCTACCAGCAGCACAGTCTCGACCTGGGCGCCTACCGGGGCCGGAAGGTGGAGCTCTCCTTCGTCGCGCAGGACTCGCCCCTGGGGGTGAACACCTCCTTCCTGCTGGACGACGTCAGCCTGGTGGCGAAATGATCCGTCCCGGGGGGCTGCCGTGAGCTTCCCGATCATGCCGCTGCTCGCGCCGGGACTGGCCCTGGCGCTCCTGTCCCGCGCCGCCCCCATGGCGGAGCACCGGGGCTACCTGCGCCTGGAAGGCAGCGTGCACCCGCGGCTGGCCGCGGCCCGGCCGCTGGGTCCGGTCCCCGGCGACGCCCCCATGGAGCGCATGATCCTGGCGCTCAAGCCGGCCCCGGAAGCCGAGGCCCGGCTGCGGCGGCGCCTGGAGGAGCTCCAGGACAGCCGTTCCCCCGGCTACCACCAGTGGCTCACCCCGGAGCAGTTCGGGGCCGAGTTCGGGCTCCGTCCCGAAGCCCTGGACCGGGTCACCGCCTGGCTGCGGGCGGGCGGATTCAGGGTCGACGAGGTGGCCGCCGGGCGTCTGGCCGTCACCTTCTCCGGCACGGTGGCGCAGGTGCAGCGGGCGTTCCGCACCTCGATCCGGCGCTTCGAACTGGACGGACGGATGCGCCAGGGGAACGTGGTCGACCCGTCCATCCCCCTTGAACTGGCCGGGGTGGTGGCGGGCGTGGTATCCCTGCACAACCTGCCCCGGACCGCCCAGAACCTGGGTTTCACCCCCATGGCCATGACCCCGGCCGGGCACAGCCTGACGCCCGGGGATTTCGCCGCCATCTACAACGTCGGACCGCTCTACCGGGAGGGCATCGACGGCGCCGGGGTGAGCATCGCCATCGTCGGCCGGACCCGGATCCCGCTCGCCGACACGGCCCGGTTCCGCAGCAAGTACGGCCTTCCGGCCCGGGCTCCGGAGATCATCGTCAACGGCGCCGATCCGGGCGATCTGGGCGGGAGCGAGGACGGCGAGGCCGACCTGGACGTGCAGTGGTCCGGCGCCGTGGCCCGCGGCGCCGGCATCCGGTTCGTGGCCTCGGCCAGCACGGCGGCCACCGACGGGGTGGACCTCTCCGCCCAGTACATCGTCGACCACAACCTCGCCCCGGTCATGAGCACCAGCTTCGGCGAGTGCGAGCCGCGGATGAACCCGGCCGAACAGGCCTTCTACAAGAACCTCTGGGCCCAGGCCGCCGCCCAGGGCATCACCTCGGTGGTCGCCTCCGGCGACAGCGGCCCGGCCGGGTGCGACAGCGGACTGGAGAGCTCCGGGTCCGGCCGCGCGGTCTCGGGACTGGCCGCCACGCCCTACGACGTGGCGGTGGGCGGGACCCAGTTCGACGAAGGCTCGGGCCGCTACTGGAGCGACCACAGGAACCCCGACGGCTCCTCCGCCCTGGGCTACATCCCGGAGCGGGCCTGGAACGAAAGCGCCGGCACCCCGGGCGGCTCCGGGCTGTGGGCCACCGGCGGCGGGACCTCCAGCCTCTACCCGAAACCGGGCTGGCAACTGGCTCCCGGCGTGCCCGCCAACGGCAGCCAGTACCAGTTCCGCTGCGTTCCCGACGTGGCCCTGGCCGCGGCCGCGCACCACGACGGCTACCTGATCGAGACCGGCGGCGGCCCGCAGGTCACCGGCGGCACCTCCTGCTCCACCCCGGCTTTCGCCGGCCTCATGGCCCTGGTGGTGCAGAAGGCCGGACGCCAGGGCAACGCCTGCCCCGCCCTGTACCGGCTGGGCAGCGCCCAGTACCGGGGCACCGGCCGGGAGGTGTTCCACGACATCACCTCCGGCTTCAGCTGCGTCCCGGGCACCCAGGGCTATTCCTGCCGACCGGGCTACGATCTGGCCACCGGCCTGGGCAGCCTGGACGCCGAGGCCCTGGTGGGCGCCTGGAGCGCCGGCATGGGCGGCAATGTCGATGCCGTCATCCAGCAGCCCGAGTCGGGCCTCACGGTCGCCAGCGGCGCCGCCGTCGCGTTCCAGGGCTCAGCGAGGAGCAGCGACCCCGGGGCAGCGCTCCGCTATGCCTGGGATTTCGGCGACGGCGGCTCAGGCGAAGGGGCCTCCTGCACCCACGTCTACCAGAACCCCGGCCAGGCCCCGCTCACCGACCTGGTCACCTTCACCGCCCGGGACGGCACCGGCGCCCAGGGGTCCGACACCCGGACCATCACCGTGCTGCCTCCGCCGGCCCCGGGCGAGCTGATCGTCAACGGCGGCTTCGAACTGGGCGCCCTCGGCTGGACCGGCCACGGTGTGGCCCTGGGCGACAACAGTCCGCAGGCCCCCGCCCGCCAGGGCTACGCCGACGCCTGGTTCCCCGGCGACCGCCGCGCCGACGGCGTGCTCCAGCAGAGCGTGCGGATCCCGGCCGGGGCGGCCTCGGCGCGGCTCACCTTCTGGCTGCGCATCGACACCCGCGAGACCGCGCCGCGGGCCCTGGACGCCTTCGAGGTCAAGGCCCGCGGCCGCGACGGCCGGCTGGCCATCCTGGGCGCCTGCACCAACCTCCAGGCCGGGTTCGGCTACCAGCAGTACAGCCTGAACCTGAACGCCTACCGGGGCCAGCAGGTGCAGCTCTCGTTCGTCGCCTCCAGCTTTTCCGGAGGCCTCACCACCAGCTTCGCCTTGGACGACGTCAGCCTGATCGCGAAGTAGACTAGCGCGTCATCTTGCGATATTTGATGCGGTGCGGGCGCTCGTCCAGGCCCAGCTGCTCGCGGCGGTACACCTCGTACTGGGAGTAGTTGCCGTCGAAGTAGACGACCCGGCTGTCGCCCTCGAAGGCGAGGATGTGGGTGGCCAGGCGGTCCAGGAACCAGCGGTCGTGGCTGATGATGACGGCGCTGCCGGCGAAGCTTTCGATGGCCTCCTCCAGGGCGCGCATGGTGTTCACGTCCAGATCGTTGGTGGGCTCGTCGAAGAACAGCACATTGGCGCCGCTCTTGAGGGTCAGGGCCAGGTTCAGGCGGTTCTGCTGGCCGCCGGAGAGCTCGCCGACCTTCTTCTGCTGGGATTCGCCTCCGAACCCGAACCGGGACAGCCAGGCCCTGGCGTTCACCAGCTTGCCGCCCATCTCGATCATGTCGCTGCCGCCCGAGACCGCCTCGAACACGCTCTGCCCGGGCTTGAGGTTCTGGCGCAGCTGGTCCACCACAGCCATCTTCACGGTCTCGCCGATGCGGATGGAGCCGGCGTCCGGCTGCTCCGTGCCCGCCAGCATGCGGAACAGGGTGGTCTTGCCGGCGCCGTTGGCGCCGATCACCCCCAGGATGCCGCCGGGCGGGATGGAGAATTCCAGGTTCTCGAACAGCACCTTGTCGCCGTACGCCTTGGAGACGCCCTTGAGCTCGGCCACCAGGTCGCCCAGCCTCGGTCCCGCCGGGATGAAGATCTCCAGCTCCTTCTCCCGCTGGGCGGTCTCCTCGGAGAGCAGATCCTCGTAGCGGGTGATGCGGGCCTGGCTCTTGGCGTGCTGGCCCTTGGGCGACATGCGGATCCACTCCAGCTCCCGCTCCAGGGTCTTGCTGCGCTTCTGGTCGCCCTTCTCCTCCAGCGCCAGCCGGGCCTGCTTCTGCTCCAGCCAGCTGGAGTAGTTGCCCTTCCAGGGGATGCCTTCGCCCCGGTCCAGTTCCAGGATCCATTCGGCCACGTGGTCCAGGAAGTAGCGGTCGTGGGTGACGGCGATGACGGTGCCCTCGTAGCGCTGGAGGTGCAGTTCCAGCCAGGCCACGGACTCGGCGTCCAGGTGGTTGGTGGGCTCGTCCAGCAGCAGGATGTCGGGCTTCTGCAGCAGCAGCCGGCACAGCGCCACCCGCCTGCGCTCGCCGCCGGACAGCACGGCGATGGCGGTGTCCGGGTCGGGGCAGCGCAGGGCGTCCATGGCCTGCTCCAGCTGGGCGTCCAGGTCCCAGCAGTCCAGGTGGTCGATCTGGTCCTGCAGCTCTCCCTGGCGGGCCATGAGCCGGTCCATCTCGGCATCGGGCAGCGCCTCGCCGAACTTCTCGCTGATCTCGTTGTACTCGCGCAGCAGCGCCACCTTGGCCGCCGCGCCCTCCTCCACCACTTCCCGCACGGTCTTGCTGTCGTCCAGGACCGGCTCCTGCTCGAGCAGGCCGGTGGTGTAGCCCTTGGACAGGACCGCCTCGCCGTTGAAGTCGTGGTCCACCCCGGCCATGATCCGCAGCACCGTGGACTTGCCCGAGCCGTTCAGGCCGAGCACGCCGATCTTGGCGCCGAGGAAATAGGACAGCGAGATGTCTTTTATCACCGGCTTGTTGTTGTAGAACTTGCTGACCCGCATCATGGAATAGATGATCTCGGGCTGGTCGTTGGGGCGTTTGGCCATGGGGAGGTTCCTGAAGTGAGGCGGGTCGGGGGACGGGGCCGGGGTCGGCCGGGGCCTCCATCTTCCCATGAAAACCGGCGGGTCTTGATCCAGGTCAAGGCGGGACCGGCGCGATTGCTCCAATCTGGATCCTTGGGAGGGCGGCATGGAACGTCAGATCATCCGGATCGATGAAGAGAAGTGCGACGGCTGCGGGCTGTGCGCCAAGGGCTGCCCGGAAGGGGCGCTGCAGATGATCGACGGCAAGGCCCGGCTGATCAGCGAGATCACCTGCGACGGGCTGGGCGCCTGCATCGGCGAGTGCCCCCAGGGGGCGATCACCATCGAGACCCGCGAGGCGGCGCCCTACGACGAGCGCGTCACCCTGGACAACATCCTGCCGATGGGCGCCAACACCCTCAAGGCGCACCTCAGGCACCTGCGCGACCACGCCCAGACCGCCTACCTGGAGCAGGCCGTGGCCTACCTCCAGGAAAAGGGCATCGCCATCCCCGATTTCCAGGCGCCCGCCCAGCACCATGGCTGCCCCGGATCCGCCCCCCGCACCCTGGCGCCCAGGCCCGCCGCCGCGCCCGCCGCCGCGCCCGCCGCCGCGCCGTCGAGCCAGCTGGCCCAGTGGCCGGTGCAGCTGCACCTGATCTCCCCCATGAACCCGGTGTTCCGCCAGGCCGACCTGCTGCTCGCGGCCGACTGCGTCGCCTTCGCCCTGCCCGACTTCAATCAGAAGTACCTGCCGGGCAAGAAGCTCGCCATCGCCTGCCCGAAGCTGGACAGCAACCAGGAGGTCTACCTGGCCAAGCTCACCTCCCTCATTGACGAAGGCGAAGTGAACACCATCACCGTGATGATCATGGAAGTCCCATGCTGCGGCGGGCTGCTGCGCACCGCACAGCTGGCCGCAAACCAGGCATCACGGAAAGTTCCCATCAAGGTCATCGTCGTCGGGGTTGACGGCGAAGTGCGGAGGGAAGGCTGGGTGGCCTGAACAATCACCAAAGCATGCGCGAGGAACTCGAGGAGCAACCGCCCAGGAGAGCACATCAGCCGCAGTCAGCGTACCTTTGAAGGCGGGTTCGGGATGGACTCCTTCTTGAGGACCTTGCTGGTGGCCTGATCAATGATGAGCCGCACGCCCTTTTCCATTCCGGGCCGGTGCACCAGCACCTCCCAGGAGGGGAAGCCGGCCCGGTGCGGCTTGACCTGCCGGGCGGTGACCGCTTCGCCCAGGGTTTCCGCTTCGGCCACCGCCTTGGCCGCCTCGGCGGTGAGGCAGGGTGTGGCGGCCGCAAGGGTCTGCAGGCAGATGGTGACGAGCAGTCCGGACCGTAGGAAAGGCATTCGGGGCCTCGCGAGAAAAGGGTTCCGTCCTGGCGCAGGGCGCCTGTAGGAAAGTGTGGGTCATTTTGAGAAAAGTTCCAAAATTTTAATGTAATAATAATATTTTTCTTCAAATTTGCATAATTCATCATTAGAATTGTGTATAAGAACACATTCCAAAGCAGTCCGATGGTGTCGGAATTCGCTATCCAACTTGGCCAGAAATAGCTGAATGGATCCGGTTGGTTGATAATTGAGGTAGGTTAATATTATATAGGCACGATCGTTCGCTCGAATTTACAGATAATTTTCTTATTCATGTTTAATACGCAATGATAAAAAGGGAAGAGGCCTTTTTCCCATTACCCAGGGCGTCCTTCCCACCGCAGGCAAGGGCGCTGGTGCATTGTTGAGGATCGATCCATGTCCGCAAAACCCATGTTCCGTTCCATCGGCGGCAAAGTCCTGGGACTGGCCTCCCTCATCACCGTCCTGGTCTTCACCGCCCTCTTCCTGGTGAGTTTCTATGCCCAGCGCAGGGCCGCCGTGGCGAGGATCGCCATGGCCGGGCGCAACGCTTCCGGGATGCTGGAACTGGCCCTGGACGGCCCCATGGCCAAGGGGGACGGGGAAGCCATGGGCGGGGTCTTCCGCAGAGCCCGGGAGCTCAACCGGGACATCACCATGCACCTCACCGACCCGGCCGGGAAGGTGGCCTTCACCACCCGCGATGGCTTCAAGGACACCAGCCTGGGGGCGCCCGGCACCCCGGAGACGCTCCGGCTGATGGTGCGGGACGGACTGGCCCGGCAGGGCGAAGCCAGCACCCTCACCGACCTGGACGGCCGGCGCAGCTTCCTCCAGGTCAAGACCGTCATGAACGAGGAGCGGTGCGCGGCCTGCCATGACCCGAAGCAGGCCATCCTGGGCTGCATGGTCACGGTCCAGGACGTGTCCGCCGACTGGGCCGCCATGAAGTCCCAGAACGCGCTCACCGGAGGGCTTTCCCTGGCCGGCCTGATCATCCTGGTGGTCTGCCTGGGCCGGCTGGTCCACAACCTCATCACTCGGCCCCTGGCCGGGTTCGGCCAGGTGCTGGAGGGGGTCGCGGCCGGGGACCTGCGCCAGAAGGCCCAGGACCATTCCGGGGACGAACTGGGGGACATGGGCCGGGCCCTGAACCACACCATCGGCAACCTGCGGGAAGCCCTGTTCCGGATCCAGGGCCACTCGGCGACCCTGGCCAGCGGCACCACCCAGCTTTCCGCGGCGGCGCAACAGCTCCGGAGCACGGCCGACGCCAACGCCAAGAGCCTGGACGGGCTGCTCCGCTCGAACCAGGACACCTCGGCCAGCGTCCAGCAGCTGGCCGTCTCCGTCGGGGAGATCGCCGCCATCGCCCGCACGTCCAGGGATGAAAGCCGGTCCTCCATGCAGGCGGCGGCCGTGGGCACCACCGCCGGGGAGCGGGCCCAGCAGTCCATGGACCTGGTCCACCAATCCTCGGGACAGATGGTCACCGCCGTGAAAGTGATCCAGGAGATCGCCAAGCAGACCAACCTGCTCGCCCTGAACGCCGCCATCGAGGCGGCCAAGGCCGGGAGCGCGGGGCTGGGCTTCGCGGTGGTGGCGGACGAAGTGCGCAAGCTGGCCGAGCGAAGCTCCGCTTCGGCCAAGGAGATCGACGAGCTGATCCGGAGCTCGGAACTGGCCGGGGCCGAAGGCCGGAGCACCGTGCTGGAGACGGTCCAGGCCCTGCGGGGCATCCACGATCAGGTCAGCGCCATGGCGGACCACCTGGACAAGGTCGGGGCCGCCACCGAAGAGCAGGCGCGGGCCACCACCGGAGTGACCGGGGCCGTCGCGCACATCGCCCAGAGGACCCAGGAGGTGGCCGCGGCCACGGAGCAGACCGCCGCCACCATCACCGAAGTGAGCCGGACCACCGAGGACCAGGCCGCCCTGGCCGAGGACCTGGCCCGGCTGGTGCGCGCGTTCCAGATCTAGCTGCTGGAAAATGTAACAGACAGCACATTTAGATCGCCGGGAGCGAAGTCCAGGTAGTATTTTCCGGGGAGGACTTCATGACTTCGTCAAACGTGTCCCAGAACGACCCGGCATCGCAGCCGCAGACCGTCATCATCGGGACCGGCAGCTGCATCCCCTCCCGGGCCGTCCTGAACGAGGATTTCCTGGGCCGCACCTTCTACGAAGACTACGGACAGCCCTTCGCCCCCGAAGCCATCCCCAGGATCGTCGCCAAGCTCCGGGAGATCACCGACATCTCCGAGCGCCGCTACGTGACCGACGATCTGGTGGCCTCCGACCTTGCGTTCGCGGCCGCCGGCAAGGCCCTGGAATCGGCCGCGATCGATCCGGAAACGCTCGACTACGTGATCGTCGCCCACAATTTCGGCGACGTCCGGGCCGGGAACCTGCGGTCCGACCTGGTCCCGAGCCTGGCCGCCCGGGTCAAGGACAGGCTGCGGATCGCCAACCCTGGCTGCATCTGCTACGACCTCGCGTTCGGCTGCCCCGGCTGGCTGCAGGCGGTGATCCAGGCCAACTATTTCCTCCGCTCAGGCGACGCCAGGCGGGCCCTGGTGATCGGCGCCGAAACCCTCTCGCGCATTTCCGACCCCTTCGACCGGGACAGCATGATCTATGCGGACGGCGCCGGCGCGGTGGTGCTGGAGGGACAGCACAGCGAGCGGCCCGTGGGCATCCTGTCCCATGCCGTGCGCTCCGACACCCTGGAGCACTCGCGCCTGCTCTGGATGGGCGGATCCTTCCACCCGGAGGCCGGCGACCACCAGCTGTGCCTGAAGATGCAGGGCCGCAAGCTCTACGAGTACGCCCTCACCACGGTTCCCGGCGTCGTCCGGCAGAGCCTGGAGCGGGCCGGGCTGTCCCTGGCCGATGTGGACAAGGTGCTGCTGCACCAGGCCAACGGCAAGATGGACGAGGCCATCCTCAAGCGGCTGTTCCGGCTCTACGGGGTCAAGGAGATCCCCCGCGGGATCATGCCCATGACCATCTCCTGGCTGGGCAACAGCTCGGTGGCCACCCTGCCGACCCTGCTGGACCTCATCCAGCGCGGCGAACTGGCCGACCAGGCGCTGGCCAGCGGCGCCACCGCGGTGTTCGCCTCGGTGGGCGCCGGGATGAACATCAATTCCGTGGTCTACCGCTGCCCGTAGCCCGCTCCGGCGGCATCTGATCTGGGTGGGGGCCTCCATCCCCCCCGGAAGGAGATGCCCATGCCGCGTCCCGGAATCCTGCGCCTCGCCGTCAGCCTCGGGCTGGCCGCCCTGTCCGTCCCGGCCGCCGCCGGCTACGCCCTGGTCACCGAGCCGGACCAGGGACTGGCGCCCATCTACCGCCTGATGGCGTCGGCCCGGCGTTCCATCGACCTGACCATGTACGAATTCGAGGACCCCGCCGCCATCGCCCTGCTGGACCAGGCGGCCGCCAGGGGCGTGGCGGTCCGGGTCATCCTCGACCAGAACCACAAGCAGGGCGCCAACACGCCGGCCCACGACCAGTTGGCCGCCAACGGCGTCGCCGTGCACTGGGCCAACCCGGGCTACGCCTGCACCCACCAGAAGACCCTCACCGTCGACGGCGCCACCGCGGCGGTCATGACCCTCAACTTCACTCCCCAGTACTACCCCACCAGCCGCGAATTCGCGGTGATCACCGACGATCCCGCGGACGTCGCGGCGATCGAAACGACCTTCGCCGCCGATTTCGCCGACGGGCCGGTGTCCCCGCCGGACGGCGACAACCTGGTCTGGAGCCCCACCAACGCCCAGTCCAGCCTGCTGGGCCTCATCGCTTCGGCCGGCGCCAGCCTCCAGGTGGAGAACGAGGAGATGTCCGATCCCGCGGTCGTGGACGCCCTCTGCGCCGCCGCCGCCCGCGGCGTGGCGGTCCGGATCGCCATGACCGACCGCGGCAAGTACGGCCGGGAGTTCGACCGGCTGCGCGCCGCCGGCGCCGGCCTCGCCCTCTACCCCGCCAGCGCGGACCTCTACATCCACGCCAAGGTCGTGCTGGCCGACTACGGCAGCGCCGGAGCCAGGGTCTTCATCGGCTCGGAGAACTTCTCCCGGGCGTCCCTGACCCGGAACCGGGAACTGGGCCTCATCATCTCGGACCCCGCGGTCATGGCCGCGACCGCCGCCACCCTGGCCGGCGATTACGCGGGGGGCGGGTCGGCCCGGGCTCAGTGACTCTGGCTGCTCTGGCTGACCATCTTGATCTGGAGCTTGTCGTCCGGGCCGAACTTGAGGATCGTCATGATCGCGATGGAGACCCGGGCATCCTGGTGGAGGTAGTCCCAGGAGCAGGTGGTGCTCCCGTCCTCCGGGCTGGTCGAGCTGCTGGACGGCTCGCCCAGCGCTGCCAGGGCCTCGGCCCGGGTGGTGACGCCCCGCTGGAACCCGTCCAGGACCGCATGATCGATCTTGCGGCCACGGTCGACGACCGGCATCGGGGCCGGGGCCGCGCAACCGGCCAGGACCGCCGTCAGGCCGAGGGCGGCGCAGGTGTTCATCAGGTTCCCAGCGGTCATGCTCGCGTCCGTGGCTGTCCGCTGAAGGATACCCCGGCCCGGCGGGAAAGCTAGACTCCATGTCCGGGCTCCGCCCGGGCATGGAGTGGGGGTGCGGGGGGACGGAGGGCGAGCAACGCGAGCGCGCGGTCCCCCCATAGGCATATCAGTGCAGGATCGCCTGCACCAGCCCGGCCCGGCCCTGTTCCAGGTTGCGGGCGAGGTTGGCCGCCATGCCCGGGAAAGCGTCGCCCATGGCCACCTGGAGACCCAGGGGCGAAGGCGCCCGGTTGGACTGCCGGGCCCGCTGGTCCGCGAACCAGGCGATCCCCTCCGCGGTCCGGTCGGCCCAGGCCGCCTCGGTGAAGCCTGCCTCGCCCAGGACCTCGCGCATGGCTTCAGGCGCGAGGAGGAAACTGCTGTCCGCGGTCCGCGCCCAGGGCACCGGGAAGATCAGCGGGCCGCCGGGACCGGCGACCACATCGTAGACCGCCAGGGCGCCGCCCGGCTTGAGCACCCGGCGCAGGCTCCGGTAGAGCCCGGCCCGGTCGGCGATGTTCATGGCCACGTGCTGGGTCCAGACCGCGTCGAAGCAGGCGTCCGGGAACGGCAGGTCCAGCGCGTCCGCCTGGAGGAAGGCCACCTGGCCGGCCAGGCCGGTGCGCCCGGTCAGCATCCGGGCGGCCTCGACGAAGGCCGCGCTCAGATCGATCCCGGTCACCCGGCATCCGTACTGGGCCGCAAGGCAGCGGGCCGGGCCGCCCAGGCCGCAGCCGACGTCCAGCACGCTGGCGCCGTCCGGCAGGCGCAGCTCAACCGCCAGTTCCCGGGTCGCGGCCAGTCCGCGCACATGGAACTGGTCCAGGGGCGCCAGGGCCGCCCAGGGCACCGGGCCCCGGCCCAGACCGGCCTCCGCCAGGGCCTGGGCCAGACGCGCCGCCAGGCCGCTGCCGCCATAGTGATCCGGGCCCGGCGTCCCGTCACTGGTATTCAGAGGCCTCGCTTCGACCATGGCCGGCTCCCCGGATCCGCATCGCGGCCGGTCCGGATCACTTGATCCGGATGCCGAGCTGGATGTCGCTCCGATCGAAGTGTAGCTCGAACCTGACGCTGGAGAATCCGGCGAAGCCGCGCCAACGCTCGGGCTGGCCGAAAGGCATGAAATAGAACGAGAACCCGTGGGCGAGCAAACCCCCGTGCTGGCGCTGCCAGGGCGGAGCGGGAACCCCGCTCCAGTCATGGTTCTGGGCGTAGCGCCGGGTGAACAGCGACTGGGTGCGAGACTCCAGCCATTGATGGAGGTAGGCTCCCCATTGCCCTGGCGCCGCCGTTCCGCCCGCCGTGAACAGGTCCTGGATCTGGAACGCCGGGGCCTCGCTGGGCACCGCCGCCAGATGGAACTGTTCCAGCGCCACCGCCTCAGTCCCCGGCTCATATCCGTAGGTTCTGCCGGATTCCACCGGGGCGGCCGCCGCCACGGGGCTGAACAGGCCCAGCAGGGCGATGTTCAGGTAGCCCCTGGATCTCTTCCGCCGCTCCGCCAGGTGGATGGCCAGGGGCAGCGCCAGGGAGATCCTGGAGGCTGCGACCGCCAGGACGTGCGTGGGCGCTTTGTAGCGGGTGTCGTAGACGATGAAAATGATATCGACCTGGTCGCCCTTGCCCAGTTCCAGCGGACCGTCCACGGTGAGCGTGACCCCGTCGGCGGCAATGCGCTCCAGGCCCGCCGGCGCCTCCCGGCCCCGGGCGTCGCCCACCTTGCAGGGTCCGCGGGATCGCTGCACCTCGGCCAGGCAGTCCCGCACGCTCCCGGTTCCGGCTCGAAGCCCGCCCTTGGGTCCAAACAGGGGCATACCTACTCCCAGGGAGGTACCGCGCAATCAGCAATCACTATTTCCGCAAGGGCACGCCGAAAACCAGCCGGGCAGGGAGAGGGTTGGCTGGATCAATATGGGCCCGTTTGGCCCCTCGCGCCCTTGAACTTTTCAGGGTTCCGGGCGGACGCCTCCCGGGGCCGATCCCGGCGGCCATGGAAATCCCCGCAACCGGTTCAGTGGCCTGGATCTGATGCAGGTCAGCTGGAGGCCAGCCGGTCCCCCATCCTCCGGTCTCCCGTCCTCCGGTCTCCCGTCCTCCGGTCCTCCTCCCTGCGGTCCATGGCCCTGCGTTCGCTGATCGGTTCGGGCGCGGCTTCGACCCGCACGGATTCGAACAGGTCCTCGTTGTTGACCCGTTCGATGACCAGGCCCTCGAGCTGGAATTCGCGGACCAGGGACATGGCGGCCAGCAGAATCCGGCCGCTTTTGAGCTGCCCCTTGTAGGTTGCGTTGGTGGCACTTAGCTGCTTGAACAACGCGATCTGCCGGCGAGCGTGTTCAAGTGCGCGGGTAAAATCGGCCCCTTTGACCATGGGAACCCCTCAGTGACCGTAAGTATGAGTCGCGCCATGAAAACCGCCCCAAAAGATGGGTGATTTGTCAGGTACGGTTGGGAACACCAGCGCCAAGGAAACCCTGACCACCCCGAAGAAAAATCGGGTATTCCGTGTCCTTGTGGCCGGCGTCACGCACGCCTGCCACAAGGACACGGCCCAAGGTCGCATGGGGGAAGCGAGGAGCGCGATGCCACCCTGGTGTGGGGAGGGGATGGCTGGACCGACTCTGCCGGACGCTACCTTGACCGGTAGAGATTTTAGCTGGAAGCTTGCGTGCTCGACTGGTTGTGCCCGGGCCTGTCCTGAACCGTCCGCCATGATCATGGTGTCCGCTATCAAGGGATCGAACAAGCCCTGTACGGAGTTGGCCCGAACCCTAGCAGTGTCGACGGTCCTTGCCGCACGGGTGCGGGCCTCTTCCCAGATCTGGCGAAGCCATGAGTTCCAATAAGCGGTTCTTTGAATCCCAACCAGCGTGCATTTGACTTCCAATCAGCCGGGACCTATAGTTCCAATCGACCAAAAACCGGGGATGGCATGTTCGAGCGGTTCGTAAAGCGGCGAGTTGTGGAGGCCCTCGGGGATACCCCGGTTGTCCTGATCGTAGGCCCACGTCGGGCCGGCAAGACCACCCTGGTCCGGAACCTGGAGGAAGCCGGCCGCGCCTACGTCACGCTCGACGATCCGACGGTCCTCGAGGCAGCCCAAGCGGATCCCACCGGTTTCATCCGGGGCCTGGACCGGGCCATCATCGACGAGATCCAGCGCGCGCCCGGCCTGCTCCTTGCAATCAAGAAAACCGTCGACGAGGATTATCGCCCCGGCCGCTTCCTGCTGACAGGATCGGCAAACGTGCTGACCCTTCCGCGGGTTTCCGACAGTTTGGCCGGCCGAGTGGAAACCATCCGGATGCTTCCGCTGGCCAGGGCCGAGGTCGCAGGACGGAAACCCGATTTCCTGGAGCACCTATTTGAAGGGAAGTTGCAGAGCCAAAGAGGTGCGATCGTCGGCGACGAATTGACCCGACTGGTCCTCCTGGGTGGTTTCCCCGAAGCGATCAGCCGCGAAAGCGAGCGGCGGCGTCAGGACTGGTCGCGATCCTATCTCACATCGATCCTCACCCGCGACCTGCGGGATATCGCCGATTTGGAAAAGCTGACCGAGCTTCCCAAATTCGTGCGGCTGGTGGCCGAGCACTCCGGCCAGTTGGTCAATTATTCCCAGCTGGGCGCCGGCATCGACGTCAGCCACAAGACCGGGCAGCGATACGTGGGATTGCTCGAACAGGTGTTCCTGGTCACGACCGTCCAGCCCTGGTACACCAATGCCCTGAAACGGATCGTCAAGACCCCCAAACTACATTTCCTCGATTCAGGCCTGCTCGCGACGGTGCGAGGGCTTACCTTCGACCGGGTGAAGGCGGACCGCGGAACCTTCGGTGCGCTCCTGGAGACCTTTGTGCTGTCGGAAATACTGAAGCTGACCACCGCTTCGGATCTCCGACTGACGCCTTGCCACTTCCGCGACCGGGAGATGCGGGAAGTCGACATCGTACTGGAGCGCGATGACGGCATGCTTGTGGGTATCGAGGTGAAGGCGAGCGCCACGGTGAAGGCCAGTGACTTCGCTGGTCTAAGGGCGCTGAGCGAAGCCTGCGGCGCGCGCTTCGCCTTCGGCGTGGTCCTCTATGACAGCACGGATGTGGTGCCGTTTGGCGACCGGCTTGCGGCAGCGCCATTGTCGTGTTTGTGGGCTTGAGCGTGGCGACCAAGCCCAGGCCCACCAGACTGGCCGTGGCACACAGTATGTGACGATTCCCATAAAGTGACGCGGTTGACAGGCATAGGCCGGTCCGCCGCCTCGCACCGTTCCAGCACCTTTGGCCAGCGCCGCCGGATGCATGGATACAGCACTGATTCTTCGGGGCGGTGACGTTGATAGGCGGCTGAATTCGGCACGCCATCACATTCGTCTTTTTTCGCCACCACTCAAATGGCGCAATTCATTCATTGCCGGAGGTCAGTTCGGCATTGGCCGGCGTCAATTGGGTTTCACCACCGGCCGGAACCTCTAGGCGAGGTCCTCAAGGTACTACCTGGTTCACGCCTGGGCAGCCCTCCGCCAGCCTTGGCCCCAGGCTTGAGACCTTCAAATTTCCTTTCTGCTCGTAAGTATTGAAATAATTAGGCTTACGTTGGTGGCCCCACAGGGATTCGAACCCTGGACCAAGCGGTTATGAGCCGCCGGCTCTGACCGCTGAGCTATAGGGCCATTGCCATTCTAGCGGCATATGCCGCCTTGGCTAGCCCTGCCCCAGTTTCAGCCGGTAGCCCACTCCCGGCTCGGTGATCAGCAGCCGCGGCCGGGCCGGGTCGGGCTCCAGTTTCTTGCGCAGGCTGGCCATGTAGACCCGCAGGTAGGTGGGCTGCGCCGCCGGCACGCCGCCCCAGACCTCGTGCAGCAGCTGGCGGTGGGTGAGCACCTTGCCGGCGTGCCGCACCAGCACCGCCAGCAATCCGTACTCGTTCGGCGAAAGGTGGATGGACGCCCCGTCCAGCTGCACTTCGCGCGAGGCGAAGTCCATGCGCAGGGGACCGATCTCCACCACCGGCTCGATGGTCCCGCCGGCGTTCTCGGCGGCATGGCGCAGGGCCACCCGGATCCGCGCCAGCAGCTCGCCGGAACCGAACGGCTTGGTGAGGTAGTCGTCGGCGCCCACGTCCAGGGCCAGGATCTTGTCCTCCTCCTTGCCCCGGGCGCTCACCACGATGATCGGCACCCGGCTCCAGCCGCGGATCTCCCGGGCCAGGTCCAGGCCGTCCCCGTCGGGCAGGCCCAGGTCGAGCAGGACCACGTCAGGGTTCACCCGCAGCAGCAGGTTCCGGCCTTCCCCGCCGGTGGCCGCCTCCTCCACCCGGTAGCCGAAGGATTGCAGGGTGGCGCGCAGGTAGCGCCGGAGGGGCGCTTCATCTTCGATCACAAGGACGAGCGGGTGTTCTTGGGTCATGGGCGGCCGGATCAGGAAGGGCCATCCAGGGACAACTCCGGAGGAGTCCCTTCGATGGGCAGGGTCAGGGTGATTTGCGCGCCGCCCTGGGGGCGGTTCGCGGCCTTGATGGTGCCGCCGTGGGCCTGGATGATGCCCCGGCAGATGGCCAGCCCCAGGCCGGCGCCCGGGGCCGAGGCCGAGCGACCGCCCCGGTAGAGCTTCTCGAACACCCGCTCCTCTTCGCCCGGGGTGAAGCCCGGGCCCTGGTCGGCGATGGTGAGCCGGGCCAGGCGCTCGGTCGCCCAGCCTTCGATCTCGATCCTGGAGCCCGGGGGGCTGAATTTCAGGGCGTTGTCCAGGAGGTTCAGGAGTACCTGCTCCAGCAGCACCGGGTCCAGCGGCACCCAGGCCTCCCGCAGGCTTAGGGTCAGCGGCCGGTCGCCGAGCTGCTCCTCCATCCGGCTGATGGCGGAGCCCACCACCTCCTCCATCGGCACCCACTCCTTCTTCACCTGGACCTGGCCGGACTCCAGCTTGGTGAGCTCCAGCAGGTTGTTCACCAGCCGCTCCAGCCGGCAGGACTCCTGGTGGATGGTCAGCAGCAGCATGCGCTGGTCGCCGGGGTCGGCTTCGGGCCCGGGGTCCAGCAGCGTGGTGGTGGCGCCGGTGATGGTCCCCAGCGGGGTGCGCAGATCGTGCGACACGCTGCTCAGCAGGGTGCTGCGCAGCTGCTCGTGGTCCGCCCGCAGGCGCGCCTCGGCGCGTTCCTCCTCCAGTCGGGCCCGCTCCAGGGCCAGGGAGATCTGGGCCGCCAGGGCCAGGGGCAGGCCCTTGGGATCGGCGCCGTCGGGCGCCTTGCCCGGGTCCTGGAACAGCGCCAGCACCCCCACCGGGGCTTCGCTGCCCACCAGCGGCAGGAACAGCCCTGGGGCCCCGGGCAGGGTGCGGGTGCCGCGGCCGGCCGGGACGCCGTGCTCCATGGCCCACTGGGCCGTCGCCAGTTCGTCCGGGTCCAGGGCGATGCCTGCCACCGTCCGGGGGGCCAGGTGCCCGTCCGGGCCGGCCAGCAGGACCAGGGCCGGCATGCCCAGGGCCTGGCGGATGTAGCCCTCCACCCGGGTCTGGATGGCGGCGGCGTCGCCGCCTTCGGCCAGGGCCGCCCCCAGCCGGTAGAGCGCCCCGGTGTGCCGCTCCCGCTCCATGGCCAGGCGGGTCTGGCTCCGGATCCGCTCGGCCAGGTTGGCCACCACCCAGCCGACCCCCAGCATCACCGCGAAGGTGCCCACGTGGCGGACGTCCTGGACCGCGAAGGTGAAGCGGGGCGGAATGAAGAACCAGTCCAGGGCGGCCACGCTCATGACCGATGCCAGGAAGGCCGCCCATTGCCCGTAGCGGGTGGCCACCACGGTGATGCAGAGGATGTAGACCATGGCCACGTCGGCCAGGTCCAGGTAGCCGTAGATCAGCAGTCCGACGGCGGTGGCCAGCGCCACCGCCACCACCGCCGTGACCAGGCGGCGCAGGTCCAGGTGATCCCGCACCGCCAGCGACCCCGGCCAGCCATCCAGCGGGAAGTTCGACCGGGACGGCACCGGATCACCCGCCCGGGCGGCGCGGCTGGTCGCACTGGATTCGGTTCGCTGGGAAGGCACGCATCACGCCAAGGCAGGAGAGAGGCTTTGTTGAGGTTCCTCAATACTGCGCTACGAACTGGGCCATTAGCCAGCAAAACGATGGCAGCCAGGCCAGGAGCAGCAGCAGCCACCAGCCCCTTTCCCGGGAATTGGCCTTCATGACGTGCCGGGACCGGAACGCTGTCTGGGTGCCAGCCGCGCCGATCAGGACGCCCACTGGAAGAAACCATCCCATGATCATTTCATTTTCTCCTGCAAAGAAAGATTCAGTTCCAGCACGTTCACCCGCGGTTCCCCGATCAGTCCCAGGGTCCGGCCCCGGGTGGCGCGCAGCACCAGGTCCCGCACGATCGGCTCGGGCAGGGCCCGCGCCTTGGCCACCCGGGCGACCTGGTAGTCCGCCGCCGCGGGGGTGATGTCGGGATCCAGGCCGCTGCCGGAGGCGGTCACCAGATCGGCCGGGACCGGTTCGGAGTTGCCCGGGTCCAGGGTTCGCAGCGCCTTGATCCGGGCCTCGGCGGCCTTGCGCAGATCCGGATTGCTGGGGGCGAGGTTGGAGCCGCCCGAATTGACCGCGTTGGTGGGGAAGTCCCCGGTGGCCGACAGGCGGCCCCAGAAATAGCCCGGGTCCCCGGTGTCCTGGGCGATCAGCCGGCTGCCCAGGACCCGGCCCTGGCTGACGATGAGGCTGCCCCGGGCCTGGCGGGGGAAGAGCACGGCGCCTGCCCCGGTGATGGCCAGCGGATAGGCCAGGCCGGTGATCAGGGTGAGGGCGGCGATGCAGACGAGAGCGGGTCGGAGCTGGGACATGGGGTTCCTCAGACCAGGTGGCTGGCCACCAGGAAAAGATCGATGAGCTTGATGCCGGCGAACGGGACCAGGATGCCGCCCGCGCCGTAGACCAGCAGATTCCGGCGCAGCACCGCCCCCGCGCCCAGGGGCCGGTAGGCGACCCCGCGCAGGGCCAGGGGGATCAGCGCGACGATCACCAGCGCGTTGAAGATCACCGCCGACAGGATCGCGCTGCCGGGGGTGTGCAGCCGCATCACGTTGAGCAGCCCGAGCTGGGGATAGGTCACCGCGAACGCCGCCGGGATGATGGCGAAGTACTTGGCCACGTCGTTGGCGATGCTGAAGGTCGTGAGCGAACCCCGGGTCATCAGCATCTGCTTGCCGATCCGGACGATCTCGATCAGCTTGGTGGGGTTGGAGTCCAGGTCGACCATGTTGCCGGCTTCCTTCGCCGCCTGGGTGCCGGTGTTCATGGCCACCGCCACGTCGGCCTGGGCCAGGGCCGGCGCGTCATTGGTGCCGTCGCCGGTCATGGCCACCAGCCGGCCCCCGGCCTGGTAGTCGCGGATCAGCTTCAGCTTGTTCTCCGGGGTGGCCTGGGCCAGGAAATCGTCCACTCCGGCTTCCGCGGCGATGGCGGCGGCGGTGAGCGGGTTGTCGCCGGTGATCATCACCGTGCGGATGCCCATTTCCCGCAGTTCCGCGAACCGCTCGCGGATCCCGCCCTTGACGATGTCCTTGAGGTTGATCACACCCAGCGCCCTGGCGCCAGGCCCGTCCACGGTGCCTTCGGCCACCACCAGCGGGGTGCCGCCGTTGCGGGCGATGGCGTCCACTTCGGCCTTGAGGCTTTCCGGGAACTCGCTGCCCCGGCTCTGGACCCAGGCCTCGATGGCGCTCACCGCGCCCTTGCGCACCTCGCGCTCGCCCATGGTCACGCCGCTCATGCGGGTCTGGGCGGTGAAGGGGATGAACTGGGCGCCCAGGGCGTGGATCTCCCGCTCCCGCAGCCCGTACAGCTCCTTGGCCAGCACCACGATGCTGCGGCCTTCGGGGGTCTCGTCGGCCAGGCTGGAGAGCTGGGCGGCGTCGGCGAGATCGGCCATGGCCTCGCCTTCGGCGGGGATGAACGCCACCGCCTGGCGGTTGCCCAGGGTGATGGTGCCGGTCTTGTCCAGCAGCAGCACGTCCACGTCGCCGGCGGCTTCCACCGCCCGGCCCGAGGTGGCGATGACATTGGCCTGGACCATGCGGTCCATGCCGGCGATGCCGATGGCCGACAGCAGCCCGCCGATGGTGGTGGGGATCAGGCAGACCAGCAGGGCCACCAGCACGGTGATGGTCACCGGGCTGCCCTGGCCCGCGGCCTTGACGCTGTACATCGAATACGGCAGCAGGGTGGCGGTGGCCAGCAGGAAGATGATGGTGAGCGCCGCCAGCAGGATGTCCAGGGCGATCTCGTTGGGGGTCTTCTGCCGCTTGGCGCCCTCGACCATGGCGATCATCCGGTCCAGGAAGGTCTCGCCCGGATTGGAGGCGATCCGCAGCACCAGCCAGTCGGAAAGCACCACCGTGCCGCCGGTGACCGCCGAACGGTCGCCGCCGGATTCCCGGATCACCGGGGCCGATTCACCGGTGATGGCCGATTCGTTCACCGAGGCCACCCCTTCGATCACGTCCCCGTCGCCGGGGATGGTGTCGCCGGCCTCCACCAGCACCGTGTCGCCGATGCGCAGCCCCTGGGCGCCCACCAGCTCGAACGGGCCGCCGTACTTGCCGCCCTTGAGCAGCTTGGCGTTGACGTCCCGCTTGGCCCGGCGCAGGCTGTCGGCCTGGGCCTTGCCCCGGCCTTCGGCCATGGCCTCGGCGAAGTTGGCGAACAGCAGGGTGAACCACAGCCACAGGGCGATGGCGAGGATGAAGCCGGCGGGGGCCTCGCCCCTGCCGGACAGCGCCTGGAGGTAGAGGACAGTGGTCAGGGCGCTGCCGATCCAGACCGTGAACATGACCGGGTTCTTCAGCTGGTGGGCCGGATTGAGCTTGGCCACCGAAGCCCACAGCGCCCGCTTGACGATGGCGCTTTCGAACAGCGGCCGGGGCTGGAGTTCGCCGAGTGAAGTGGAGGTGCGCATCAGGTCTCCGGTCGCTTAGAGGAACGAAAGGTGTTCGACGATGGGTCCGAGGGCCAGGGCCGGGATGAAGGTCAGCGCGCCGACGATCAGCACCACCGCCACCAGCAGGGCCACGAACAGGGGACCGTGGGTGGGCAGGGTCCCGGCCCCCGGCGGGGTGCGCTTCTTCCTGGCCATGGAGCCGGCGATGGCGAGCACCGGGATGATGGTCCCGTAGCGGCCCAGCAGCATGGCGATGCCGGTGGCGGTGTTGTAGAAGGTGGTGTTGGCGTTGAGCCCGGCGAAGGCGCTGCCGTTGTTGTTGGCCGCGCTGCTGAAGGCGTACAGGGCCTGGCTGAGGCCGTGGGCGCCGGGGTTGGACAGGCTGGCCACCGCCGAAGGCATGATCAGGGCCAGGGCGGTGCAGACCAGCACGGTGGCCGCTGGGATCAGGATCACCAGCGAGGCCATCTTGGTCTCGAAGGCTTCCACCTTCTTGCCCAGGTACTCCGGGGTCCGGCCCACCATCAGGCCGGCGATGAACACCGCGATGATGGCGAACACCAGCATGGTGTAGAGCCCCGAACCGACGCCGCCGTATATCACTTCGCCCAGTTCGATCATCAGCAGGGGCACCAGGCCGCCCAGCGGGGTGAAGGAATCGTGCATGGCGTTCACCGCGCCGCAGGAAGTCCCGGTGGTGGCGGTGGCGAACAGGCTGGTGCCGGTGATGCCGAACCGCACCTCCTTGCCTTCCATGTTGCCGCCGGACTGTTCGGCGCCCGGCACGACCGACACCGACTGGGCCACGGGGATGCCATGGAAGGCCGGGTTGCCCTTCTGCTCGGCCCCGTGCAGCACGCCGAGGGCCAGCACGAACAGGATGGTCATGGCGCTGAGGATCGCCCAGCCCTGGCGCCGGTCCCGGACCATGCGGCCGAAGGAATGGCAGAGCCCGGCGGGGATCAGGAGGATCGAAAGGATCTCCAGGAAATTGGCGAACCCGGTGGGGTTCTCGAAGGGGTGGGCGGAGTTGGCGTTGAAGAACCCGCCGCCGTTGGTGCCCAGCAGCTTGATGGCTTCCTGGGAGGCCACCGGCCCCACCGCGATCACCTGCTCCAGGACGGCCTTGCCGTTGGCCCCGGTGATGGGGGAGAGCAGCGACGCCACCGGATTGGGCCCCAGGGTCTGGACCACGCCCTGGCTCAGCAGGACCAGCGCGAACACGATGGACATGGGCAGCAGAATGTAGAGGGTGATCCGGGTGAGGTCCACCCAGAAGCTGCCCAGGCTGGTGGCCTTGCGCCGGCGGATGCCCCTGGCGAGCGCGGCCATGACCGCCATGCCCTTGGCGGCGGAGGTGAAGTTCAGCACCGCCAGCCCCATCATCTGGGTCAGGTGGCTCATGGTGGTCTCACCCGAGTAGGACTGCCAGTTGGTGTTGGTGATGAAGCTCACCGACGTGTTCAGGGCGATCGCCCAGGGCACCGGCCCCAGATGCTGGGGGTTGAAGGGCAGCAGCTGCTGGGTGCGCTGCAGCACCAGCAGGAAGGCCATGCTCAGGAGGCTGAACAGGATCAGCGCCCAGGTGTAGCCTTTCCAGTCCATCCGGTCGTCGATGGCGATGCCGGCCAGGCGGTAGATGCCGCGCTCCAGCGGCCGCAGCAGCGGCTCCAGGAAGGTCCCCTCCCCCTGGAACACCTTGCCCATGTACTCGCCCAGGGGCTTGGCCAGCGCCATGAGCAAGGCGAGGAAGACCACGAACTGCAGGAGGGTGTTGGGGGTCATTGGAACTGCTCCGGCTTCAGGAGGGCGAATGTGAGGTAGCCCAGCAACCCCAACGTCAGCACTGCTGCCAGGATCTGCACGCCAGTCATCCGGTCCTCCGCTTCGGCCACGGTCGGCATGGCCCAACTCAAGGCTAGGCGCGGGCTCATCAACGCCGCGTTAACGTCCGGACCGCCGGCGTTAAAGTTTCGTTAAACCCGGCGGCCGGTCCAACCGGCCTTCCCAGGTTCCCCCGGACCACCTAGACTGGCAAAAGGGGTGGAGCGTCCCGCCCCTACCGTTGCGAGCGTTCATGTTCAAAGTCTCATTCAAAGGCAAGCAGATCGGCGAGATCACCCTGGAGCGGGAGGCCTCGATCCTGGCGGCGGCCGCCAAAGGCGAACTGGCCCTCACCCACCGCTGCGGCGGCCACGCCCGGTGCGGCACCTGCCTCGTCAGCGTCGAGGCGGGCGCGGAGCACCTCACCCCCATGGGCGCCGCGGAAGCGAGAATCCTGAAGGTGCTCAAGGCCGGTCCCGACCAGCGCCTGAGCTGCCAGGCCTGGGCCCAGGGGGATGTCACCTGCAGGATCGACTGATCCTTCAGGCCAGCCGGTTCCCGTCCCAGCGCAGGGCGATGATTTCCGTGAGGGCGCAGGACCTGACCTTGGCCCCGTCCAGGAAGCAACAAGAATGGCCTGGCAATGGCCCCGGGCCGCGGCGCGCGGAGTGTGACCGGCGATACGCAGGGAATTGCGCCGTTCGGCTTAGAATGGTGCACACCGCCACGGAGAGACGCCCATGCCCAAGCTGCCGCTCGAACCCCTTGAACTGCGGGTCCTGGGCGTCCTGCTGGAAAAGGAGCTCTCTACCCCCGAGTACTATCCCCTGACCCTCAATGCCCTGGTGAACGGCTGCAACCAGTCCACCAACCGCGACCCGGTGCTGCAGGTGGAGGCGGCCGCGGTGGAGGAGGCCCTGGAGGGCCTGCGGGACAAGCGCGTGGCCGCCACGGTGCACGCCGCCGGATCCCGGACCATCAAGTACGCCCAGCGCATCACCGAAGCGCTCAACCTTTCGGTCCAGGAGGCCGCCATCCTGGCCGAACTGCTGCTGCGCGGACCGCAGACCGCCGGCGAACTGCGCAACCGCAGCACGCGGATGTACCCCTTCCAGGACCTGGAGGAGGTGGAGGCGTCCCTGTCCCTGCTGATGGAGGCGGAACCCGAACCCCTGGCCGTGCGCCTGCCCCGCGCGCCCGGGACCAAGGAATCCCGCGTCGCCCAGTTGCTGGGCGGTCCGGTGGATGTCAGCGCCCCCGCCACTGCCACCCCTGCCCCGGCGCGCAGCGAGCGGATCGAACAGCTGGAGCGGCAGGTGGAGGAGCTCACCGCCGCCCTGGCCGGGCTGAGGACCGAGTTCGAGGCCTTCAAAGGGCAGTTCTAGATCAGTGGACCGCCACGTCATGCAGGGTGCCCCCGGTCGAGATGGTGGCGATGGGCGCCACGTTGTCCTCGACTCCCGTGGTGGAACCCAGGGTCACGGCCGGGAAGACCAGCACCTTGTTGTTGTCCACGTCCCCGACATAGATGTTGCCCGAGTGGTCGACCGCGATGCCGTTGGGGTAGCCCATGGTGGTCACGCTGCCCGAGGCGCTCTGACCGGGGATGTAGATGCTGGCGGCAGACGCGACGCTGCCCTGTTTCGTGGCCACCTGGGCTTTGCTGAAGATGTCCACCCGGTAGGGCGGATTCCCGCTCCCGTCATCCGTGACATAGAGGTTGCCCGAAGCGTCCAGGGTCAGCGAATGCACGCCGCCGAAGCCGGTGATCGTGGTGGAAGGCGCGATATTGAGCGCCGGACTGGCGCCCACGGCGGCGGCGACCGCGCTGGCGATATCGCTGGCGGCGAAGATCAGCACGTCCTTGCCGCCCTCGTCCGCGACATAGACATTGCCTGACGCGTCCACGGCCAGGCCGTTGGGCTCGTCCAGGGTCGTTGCCGCCCCGGAGAGGACGGCGTACGGCGCTGGCGTGACGGGACTGCCCGCGGGGGTCGACGGGATGGCGATCGGCGCGAAGATGGCCACGAAGCCTCCCATATCGGCGACATACAAGTAGCCTTTGGAGTCGAACGCCATGCCGCTGGGCTTATCGAGTCCGGTCCCGGAAATCGTCAGGTTGGGCGTGCTGCTTCCCGTGCCCCCTGACAGGTAGGTGGAGGAAGGTAACACGTAGATGTTGTTGAGGCCATGATCGCTGATATACAGGTTGCCGGCGGAATCGAAAGCGGTCCGGTGGAGGTCCGCGTTCGCGGCGGGGAATGGGAACGTGGCCGTGGCCGTCCCGGACCCGCCGCCGGATGGACCCGGGTAGACATTGACTGCCTTGTCGATGGTGGCGAAGACCTGCTGGCCGCTGACCACCGGAGAGGACCCGTGCGAACTGCAGGCGACGAGCACCAGCAGGGCGCCCGCCAGGATGCCCGCGGCCAGGCCCAGGCACTTTTGAGAAGCAACAGCGTTCGCTTTCATGACCATTCCTCCCAATGAAAGAGTTGTGAGTGACAAGGCCCGTCCTTTTCACAGGCCAGGGTCCAGCGGTGGACACGGCATTGCCGGATGGGTTTCGAGAAACGCCACCATTCTACGCCTGGCACATAAGGCGGTCAGGAAATTTACGATTATTTGATGCAACTCCGGACAGGGCCAAACTGGCGCGGACTGGTCCGGAGCCAGAGGACGGCACGGCAAAGATCAAGTTAATTTTTTATAATATTTATGAATTAATACATACCTAATCCAACAGGAACCCCACGCCCTGCCAGACCCGCACCTTGGTCTTGCCATCGGCGGCCCGGGCCGGGTCGAAGACGATCCGCTTGGCCTGGTCCACGCAGTCGGCGTTGGCCTTGTCGACCCACTCGCCCTTCCCCGGCAGGCCCTGGAGCAGCCGGGCGTCCAGGACTTCACCGTTTTCGCTCACCAGGACGTTCACCACCACCACGCCCCGGCTGACCTTCCTGGCCTTGGGCGTGATCCGGTTCAGGTTCATGGGGATGGCCGGGGTGATGTCGGGGGTGATGGGCACCAGGGCGCCCTCGCTGGCGGGCCCGGCCTGCTTCTCCTTGGCCGCGGCCGCGGCGTCGCGCAGCGACTCGTTGGCGGCCTGGGCGGCGGCCAGGTCCTCCTTGGCCTTGCGCAGCTCCTTCAGGATGGTGTCGGCGCTGCCCTGGTTCTCCGCCAGCGCGCTCTTCATCTGCTCCAGCTCCTTGCGGATGCTGTCCGTCTCCTGGCGGGCCATGTCCCGGCTCTTCTGGGTGGCGGCCAGGTCCTCCTGCAGGCTTTCGGTGGCGGCCAGGCGGTCCTTGAGGTCGTCCCGCTCCTGGGTGAGCTTCTGGATCTGGGCCTGGAGCGCGGCCACGTTGACCTTGGGCCTGGGTTTGGCGGGGGCGGCCTGGATGAAGGCCCCCGACAGCAGGACGGCGGCCACGGTGATCAAGGTTTGTAGAACGCGCATCGGCCCTCCGCCGGACAAAGGTCTCATGGATCTCACTGCCTGAATTCAGACTGGGAGTCTCCCGATTGTTTCTGGACCTTGAGAATCCCGCGTTTCAGCAGCTTGGCGAAGATGGCCAGGCACTCCTCCTGGGGAAACGGGGAGATGGAGATGATGTCGTGGATGCTCCACACGGCGTTGACCCGGGTGGCCAGGAAGGCCTCGTTGGGCCCAAGCTGCGCCTGCATCAGGTCCTCGATGGTCACCGCCAGCTCCGGCACCAGGTGCTCGTCGATGGCGTGCTCCTGCAGCATGTGCTCCACCACCTGGAGCATCCGGGTGGCCTCCTGCAGCTTGGGTTGTTCCTGGAGCAGGTGCCGCAGTTCGCTCTGGGCCTCCTCGAGCTTCTGCTTTTCGACCAGCTGCCGGGCCCGCTGGAGCTGGAGGCTGGAATGGTCGCCCAGCTTGCCGCCGGGCTCGATGATGCGGACCATCCCCTTCTCGTAGAGATCGAACATCAGCTTGTTGGCCTTGAACTCCGGGACCCGCATCTCGATCACGAGCTGGTCGATGGTCTTGTAGCCGTCCAGCCGGCTCAGCATGTCGGCGTCCTCGGGGGACAGCGGCAGCATGTCGGCGATGGCTTCGGGGATCGCGGCCAGGATGGCGTCGCCGCCCTTGATCACGAAGCGGATGCGCTTCCATTCGTCCATCCGGCGGGCGCCCTCCAGGACGATCCCGGTGACGTCGAGGCTCAGCAGCATGGACTTCTGGAGCGGGGGCTGGCCGTCGTGGAACTCGAAGGTGCCCATGGCCCAGAGGAAGGTGTCGAAGATGGATTCCTCAACCTTCAGCTGGACGATCCGGCGGATCTCGACTTCGGTCACCAGCTGGCGGTTCACCAGGATCCGGCCCAGGAGCTGGTTCTCGTCCTCCTGGGTGGCCAGGGCCTCGCGCAGCTGGTCCTCGGTGATCCGGTTGAAGGCGAGCAGGTACTGCCCCAGGTACTCCCGGGGGTCCGAGGACCAGACGCTGGTGATCCTGCCGTCGGTGAACGCCACCCGCTTGGTGTGCAGGAACCCCTTGAGCTCCAGGATTCCGGACTTCTTGCCCACCGCCAGCCACTGGAGGATGTCCTCCAGCCCCATGGTGGAAAGATCTCCCTTGAGTCCCATCAACCTACTCCGCAACCTGAAGCACCAAGGATCCGCATCGAGGACACCCCCTGGGCGCCAACCCCATTGTCGGCGCAAACGCGCCCGGATGCTACAGCGATGCGATCACCTCGCGCAGGGCGCGGTTCAGGAGGACCGGGTGGTGCCGCGCCATTTCCGCTTCCGGATCGAGCAGGGGCCGGGCCACCACCGGCACCCCGCAAAGGGTGGCGGCCGTGGCCGGCAGCGGCACGCCGCCTTCCTTGAGATACCGTCGCAGCAGGTTCGCGGGCAGGGGCGCGGTGTTGGCGAGCACCACCCGAAGGGGGATGCAGGCGAAGGCCTGGATGGCGGCCACGTGGGCCTCCAGGTCCATCCCCGAACTCTCCCCCGGCTCGGTCATCAGGTTCGCCACGTAGATGACCGGCAGCCCGGTGCGGGCCACCGCGCTCCGCAGTTCGGCGATCAGCAGGGAGGCGATGGTGGAGGTGTAGAGGCTGCCCGGCGCCAGCAGGATGAGATCGGCCTGGAGGATGGCCAGGACCGCCTCCGGCAGCGGCTCGGCGTCCAGGGGTTCGGTCCACAGCCGGGCCAGGGGCGGATGGGCGCCGTTCACCGAGGTCTCCCCAAGGTAGGAGCGCCCTTCCATGTCTTCGGCCCGCAGCACCACCGGCACCACCGTGGACGGGTAGAGCCGGCCGACCGTCACCAGCACCCCGGACAGCTGGCGGATGGCCCGCACCCAGTCGCCGGTGAGATCGGCCATGGCCAGGAGCATCAGGTTGCCCAGGGAGTGGCCTGCCAGGGAACCGTCCCCCTGGAACCGGTAGTTCAGCAGATCGGACAGGACCGACTCCTCCCGGGTGAGGGCGGACAGGCAGTTGCGCAGATCGCCGGGGGGGATCACCCCCAGCTCGTCGCGCAGGCGCCCGCTGGAGCCTCCGTCGTCGGACACGGTGACGATCCCGGTGAGCTTCCAGGGGTCCCTGGCCCGCCCGGCTTCGGACTTGAGCGCACGCAGCAGCGCCGCGAGCCCGGTCCCGCCCCCGATGGCGACCACCTTCAGGGGCAGGTCGGCATGGAGGCCCAGGCCGCCCACGCTCCGTCAGCCCCTGAGCAGGGACGCGAAGGGACCGGAATGGCGGATAGCGTCGAAATCCGGTTCCAAACGGAATTGGAAGAGGATATCGGCGTCGAATTCCACGGCCTTGGCCAGGGCATCAGCCGATTCCTGGGCCTGCCCGAGTTGGGCGTGGGCCACGGCCTTCAGATAGTTCAGCGCGACCCTTTCCGGGGCCGCCTTGAGGGCCGCGTCCAGGGCAGCCAGCGCGGCTTCCGGCTGGTTCTTGTTGAGCAGGAGCTGGACGGTCATTTCCGCCGTTTCCTTGCCGGCCTCGCCCTGTTCCTGGAGGCGGGACTGGATTGCCGTCAAATAGCCCCGGGCTGTGCGGCCCAAGTTCAGGCGTTCCTGGTTCATCGCTTCCGCCTCGACCTCGGTGAACGCAGCCTTGGCAGCTTCCAGCCTGCCCGCGTTCATGTGCTCTAGGCCTTCTGAGAACAGTTTTTCCATCGCAGGGACCGGCGAGGAGGCCGATGTCTCGATGGTTTTTGTCTTGGTTGCCATGCTTTGTCCCCTGATGAATCAACGAAATCAACTATAACCGAAAAACGGCGGACTCCCGGTTAAGCATGCGCGTGGAGATCCAGGTCATCAAGCCGGCCAGCACCAGGGTCATCGCCAGCGCCACCAGGTATTCGAAGCCGTTGGCCTGCTGGCTGAACAGCTTGCGGATGGCCAGGCTGACATTCAGCACCGGCACGTAAGGCAGCCAGGCCATTTTTTCGATCCCCGGGGCCATGGAGAACACCCCCATGAGCACCACCACGAAGATGCCGGGGGTCAGGGCGGTGGAGGCCTCCAGGGTGTTGCGGGCCTGGATGCCGCCCAGCAGGATGAAATTCGCGAAGAACAGCCCGAGCGGGACCATCAGCATGAAGGTGAGCCCCAGCACCGACGGGGTCGCCAGGGCGGCGATCCCGGTGACCGCGGTCCGGGCCTGGACGTCGCCCCCCCCGCCCGCCGCCATCAGGCGGCCCACGGAGAACGCCATGCTGAGCAGGTTGATCAGGGCCGAAAGGATGCCGATGGAGAAGATATACAGCAGCTTGCCGATGATGATCTGGGTCCGGGGCAGGCTGGTGGACAGCAGGCTGAGCAGGGTGCCCCGCTCCTTCTCCCCGGCGGTGGCGTAGATGCCGTGCTGCATGGCGCCGGCGTACATCATGATCATCAGCAGGTAGGGCAGGAAGGAGCCGATCAGCTTGCCCACGAACAGGCCCATGTCCCCGGCCTCCAGCGTCTCCAGCCTCACCGGCACGGCCAGCTGGGGCGACGCCCCCAGGCTTTTCAGGCGCGCCTGCACCCACAGGCTCTCCTGCCTGCCCAGCTGGTTCTTGAAGCGGTCCAGGGCCAGCTTCGAGGATTCGTCGCTGTGGTCGTAGAGCACGGTCATGTCCAGGGTCTCGTTCCGGGCCAGCTTGGCCGCCGCGGCCGGTTCCACCTCCAGCGCCAGCTCGAGCTTCTGGTCGCGGATGGCCTGGCGCACGTCCCCCGGCGGCCGGGGCACGATGGTGAAGCGCTGGGGATCTCCCGCCAGGACCCGGCCGAGCACCTGGGACGGATCGGTCACGCAGACCCGGCTGGGGTGCCCGGCCCGGGCGGCCGCGTCGTGGCTCCCGAGCCGGCTCATCATGGAAAAGATCAACGGGTAGAGGATCAGCGGCATGACGAAGGTGAAGAACAGGGTCTTGCGGTCCTTGGACAGTTCCATGAACTCTTTTTTCAGGATGAGCAGGGCGCCGTTCATGACACCCCTCCGGCGCCGGCGTCGGCCAGCTTGAAGAAGACCTCGTCCAGGCTGGCCACCCCCCAGCGGGCCAGGATCTCCCGGGGGGTGGCGTCGCCGTGCAGCCCGCCGTCGAAGATGATCCCCACCCGGTCGCAGACCGCCTCCACCATGGGCATCACGTGGGTCGACACCACCACCGAGCGGCCCTCCGCCTTCATCACCCGGAGCAGGTCCAGGACCGTCTTGGCGGTCAACACATCCAGGCCGGTGGTCGGTTCATCGAAGATCACCACCCTGGGGTCGTGCAGCAGCGCCCGGGCGATGGAGACCTTCTGCTTCTGGCCGCCGGAGAAGCCTTCCATCCGGATATCTGCGAAATCCGCAAGACCCAGCTCCTCCAGCAGGTGGATCCCGCGCCGTTCCGCCACCCTGGCGTCCACGCCCTGGAATTCCCCGAACAGCCGGAGCAGTTCCCTGGGGGTGAACCGGCTGTAGACGTTGAGGTCGGTGGACAGGTAGCCGACCAGGGCCCGGGCCCGCTCGGGCGATTCCACCGTGTCCACTCCGCAGACCTCGATCCGGCCCCGGTCCGGGCGCATCAGGCCGGCGATCATCCGCAGGGTGGTGGACTTGCCGGCGCCGTTGGGACCCAGCAGACCGTAGATCTCGCCGGGCCGGACTTCCAGGGAGATGCCCCGCACCGCCTCGATCCGCTTCCTGGCCCGGGTCCGCTTGTCCTTGACCAGGAAGGTCTTGTGCACATCGGTCAGGCGGATCACCGGAGCGACATCCCCTGGATCCCGAAGAGCCCCTCGGGCCCCACGGTGCCCAGGATCACCAGGAGCGCCCCCATGCACAGACAATAGAAGGCGAACGGGTTCAGCCGGGGCTTGCGGAGGAACCGGTCCAGCAGGCCGATGGCCAGGTAGCCCGAAACCGCCGAGACCAGCACGGCCGCCGAGCAGGCCAAGCCCGGGCTGACGGAGCCGGGCGGAAAGGCCAGCTCCGGCGGGAGCGGCTGGTGCCTGAGCAGCGGCCGCGCCAGCTTGGCCCCCTCCACCAGCGCCGCCCCGAGGATGGTGGGGATCCCCAGCAGGAAGCTGAACCGCACCGAGGCCGGCAGGGCCAGGCCGCGGAACACCCCCACGGAGATGGTGGAGCCGCTGCGGGACAGCCCGAATCCGCCCCCCAGCCCCTGGATCGAGCCGATCGCCAGGGCGTCCCACAGCCCGGCGCCGGCCAGCGCCCGGCCTTCGCCGCGCCTGGCCCGCTCGTTGGCGGCGAACAGCATCCAGGCGGTCAGCAGCAGGCACAGCCCGTAGACCCAGAGGTGCTCCTTGGCGGCTTCCTTCATGGCCCGGGTGGCGAACCCGAAGACCACCGTCGGCACCATGGCCACCAGTAGCCACCCGGCCAGGGCCCGGCCCTCCCGGTCCCGTCCGAGCAGGCCCTTGGCCATGCGCGCCAGCTCGGCCCGGAAATAGACCACCAGGGCCAGCAGCGTCCCCACGTGCAGCAGGACGTCGAAGGCCAGGGGCATGCTCCGCTTGAGCAGGAGGTTCTCCACCAGGGTCAGGTGGGCGGTGGAGGAAACCGGCAGGAACTCCGTGAGGCCCTGCACCAGGCCAAGCAGCACCGCGTAGAACAAGGTCATCGGCAACTCCGGAACCGCCAGGGGCGTGTTCCCAGAGTATACGGCCCGGCGGCGGCGTCCAGAAGCGGACCGGTTGCGCACCGGCAGCGGGTTCTTTCATGATTCAATGTCCACCATGAGAATCCTGGATTTCCGCTCCGACACCCTCACCCGCCCCGGCCCCGAGATGCGGGCGGCGATGGCCGCGGCCGAGGTGGGCGACGATGTGCTGGACCGCGACCCGACCATGGACCGGCTGGAGCGCAGGGTGGCGGAACTGCTGGGGAAGGAGGCCGGGATCTGGACCCCCACCGGCTGCATGGCCAACCTCATCGCCCTGATGCTGCACCTGCGCCCCGGCGACCGCTACCTGGCCCCGGCCCAGGCCCATGTCCTGGGCTCCGAACTGGGCACCGGCGCCTGGCTCGCCGGCGGCATGCCCGAGGCCCTGCCCTGGGAAGGCGGCCCGGGCAAGGTCACTCCCATGCAGGTCTGGCGCGCGGCCGGCAATCCGGGCCCCTACTACTCCCTGCGCACCACCCTGCTCTGCCTGGAGAACACCCACAATTTCGCCGGCGGCGCCTGCCTCAGCGCTGCGGAGCACCACGCTCTGGTGGAGCAGGCCCAGGCCAAGGGGCTCAAGGTGCATCTGGACGGCGCCCGGCTCTGGCACGCCGCCGCCGCCCTGGGCGAGCCCCTGGCCGACCTCGCCTGGGGCGTCGAGACCGTCAATGTC
>Ga0316217_10001284_pt1 | contig 33327 bp, 29 predicted proteins | sample 1anoAmetaG_FD_203633 | JGI IMG/M metagenome (GOLD analysis project Ga0316217, IMG submission 203633) | Freshwater microbial communities from Trout Bog Lake, Wisconsin, USA - 1anoA | ecosystem: Environmental > Aquatic > Freshwater > Lake > Hypolimnion/Profundal zone | place: USA: Wisconsin...
ATGAACTCCTGCTTCCTGGTGAACTGCTTGGCCAGGCGCATGCCGCCCTCGTTCGCCTCGGCCCCGCCGCTGCCGAAGAAGCTCTTCTGCAGCCGGCCGGGGGTGATCTGGGCCAGCTTCTCGGCCAGGTCGGCCACCGCCGGGATGTGGTAGACGTAGGCGCAGGCATGCACCAGGTGGTCCATCTGGGCCTTGGCCGCGGCCAGGACCTCCGGGTTGCAGTGGCCGGCGTTCACCACCGAGATCCCGGCGAACAGGTCGGTGTAGGTCCGGCCGGACTCGTCCATGACCTTGGCCCCCTTGGCCTCGCGGATCACGATCGGCTCGACCGCCTTCACGCAGGCGGTGTTGACGTATTTGCGGTACTTCTCCTGGATGTTCATGCAGTCCCCCTAGCGCTGGTCACTGGGCATGGAAATCATGCCGTCCCATGAATTGGCCACCCCGCCACCGGCGTCCGCATCGGCGAACCAGTGGGTGGTGACGCCCTTCTGCTCGGTGTAGAAGCGGACCCCGTCCGTGCCCATGGCGTGCAGATCGCCGAAGAACGAGTTCTTGTGCCCGGTGAAGCCGAACACCCCCAGGGGCACCGGGATCCCCACATTGACCCCTACCATCCCGCCGTGGGTGCGCCGGACGAACTCCCGGGCGTGGTAGCCGCTCTGGGTGTAGATCACCGAACCGTTGGCGAACTCGTTGGCGTTCATCAGCGCCAGGCCCTCTTCGAAATCCTTGACCCGCTTGACGCAGAGCACCGGCCCGAAGATCTCCCTGTCGCCCACCGACATGCCCGGCCGCACGTGGTCGAAGAGGGTGGGGCCGAGGTAGAAGCCGCGCTCGAACCCGGGGACCACCACGCCGCGGCCGTCGAGGATCAGCTGGGCGCCCTCGTCCCGGCCCCGGTGGATCCATTCCATGACCGTCTTGCGGTGCTCGGCGTTGACCAGCGGGCCCAGCTGGGAGTTCTGGTCATAGGCCGGCCCGACCTTCAGCTCCAGCATGTATTGCTTCAGCAGCTCCACCAGCCGGTCGGCGATCGGCTCCTCCACCACCACCGAGGGCAGCGCCATGCAGCGCTCGCCGGCGCAGCCGCAGGCCGCGTTGATGATCCCCCGGGCGGTCCGCTCCAGGGCGCAGTCGCGCAGGACCAGGGCGTGGTTCTTGGCCTCGGTGAGCGCCTGCACGCGCTTGCCGCTGGCGGCGGCGGTGGCGTAGACGTGGAGCCCCACCGAGGTGGAACCGACGAAGGAGATGCCCTTCACCGCCGGGTGCCGGAGCAGGAGCTCGGCCTCGCCCCGGCCGCAGGTGATCAGGTTGATCACCCCCTTGGGCAGCCCGGCCTCCTGCCACAGCTCCAGGATGCGCATGGAGGTCTGCGGCGTGTAGCTCGCGGCCTTCAGCACCAGCGTGTTGCCGGTGGCGATGCAGAGCGGCGCCATCCAGCCCATGGGGATCATGGCCGGGAAGTTCCAGGGGGCGATGCCGGCGAACACCCCGAGCGGCTCCAGGTACTGGGTGGTGTCGAAGCCCTTGGTACAGTTCATCAGGGCCGGCCCCTTCATGAGGTGGGGGATGCCGCAGGCGAACTCCACCACTTCGGTGACCTTGAGCACGTCGCCCATGGCCTCGTTCAGCACCTTGCCGTTCTCCCGGGCCAGCAGCAGGGTCAGTTCGTCCAGATGCCGGTCCAGCAGGGCCTTCATCCGGAACAGCACCTGGACCCGGGTGTTGGCCGGGGTGTCGGCCCAGGCCGGGAACGCCTTCTGGGCCGATTTCACCGCCGCTTCCACCTCGTCCGCGGTGCATTGCGGCGCCAGGGCGATCACCTCCCCGGTGGATGGGTCGAAACAATCCATGTAGCGGGTCGCCTGGGACTCCCGCCAGGCACCATCGATGAACAACTCGAGCCTTCGGGGTGCTTCGCTCATACCAACCTCCCTGGAACAGATCATGAAAACTGTATGGCCCGAAACCATACAGTCCCAGGTACAATCGATTGAAATATCAGCATCACTGTGCCAACTGTCTCCATGGACTGTAATGCCCGCGCTGCCATGACGCCGCTTCCAGGACTCGCATGTTCAAACTAGACCCCAGTTCCAGCGAGCCCTTGGTGGCTCAAATCGTTAATGGCCTCACCCGTTGCATCGTGTCCCGCCAGTGGCGTCCCGGCAGCCGGGCCCAGAGCATCCGGGAATTCGCCCGGCAGCACGGCGTTTCGACCTCCACGGTGGTGGAAGCCTACGACCGGCTGGTGGCGGCCGGTCTGCTCACCGCCCGCCGCGGCGCCGGCTTCTTCGTGGCCGAGGCCGGCCGGGCCGACGCCCACCGGGCGCAGATCCCCGACCGCCAGGACGAGGCGGCCATCAACGGCGACTGGCTGCTGCGCAACATCTTCGAACAGCGCGAGGGCGATATCTATGCCGGCTGCGGCTGGCTGCCCGAACCGTGGCACGACCTCGAGGCCGTCAGCAGAGGCCTGCGCCATCTGGCCCTCCATCCCCAGGGATCGATCCGCTATGGCCAGCCCAAAGGCTTCGAGCCGCTGCGCCAGCAGCTGACCCGGCAGCTGGCCGAACTGGAGATCGAGGCCCCGCCCGCCCAGATCCTGCTCACCCTCGGCGCCAGCCAGGGCATGGACCTGATCGTGCGCCGGCTGACCCAGCCCGGGGACACCGTGTTCGTGGACGATCCCGGCTACAGCAACCTGCTTTCCGCCCTGCGCCTGCGCGGGCTCCGCCTGGTCGGCGTGCCCATGACCCCCACCGGGCCCGACGCGGCGGCGCTGGAAACGCTGCTCGAGCAGCACCGGCCCCAGCTGTACATCACCAACACCCAGCTGCACAATCCCACCGGCGCCAGCTACAGCGCGGCCAGCGCGTTCAAGGTCCTGCGGCTGGCCGAGCGCCACGACTTCATGGTGGTGGAAGACAATGTCTCGGCCGACCTGGTCCCGGGCCGGGCCATCACCCTGGCCGCCGCCGACCAGCTGCGGCGGGTGATCTACGTGGGGAGCTTCTCCAAGTCCATCGCCCCCGGGCTGCGGGTGGGCTTCGTGGCGGCCGAACCGGGCCTGCTGGACGAGCTGGTCTTCCACAAGCTGGTCTCCGGCATGTCCACCCCGACCATCAACGAGCGCCTGGTCCACGCCATCTACCTGGAAGGGCATGTGCGCAAGCACCTGGAGCAGCTGCGCAACCGGCTGGCCAAGGCCCAGGAGCGCACCTGCCGCCGGCTGGAGAACGCCCGCTTCAAGCTGTTCCTCGAGCCGGGGGCCGGCCTGTTCGTCTGGGCCCGCCCCGCCGATCCGTCGGTGGACACCCGGGCGCTGGCGCAGCAGGCCCTGTCCCGGGACATTCTGCTCGCCCCCGGCAACCTGTTCCGGCCCGACCAGTCCCAGAGCCCATGGCTGCGGTTCAACGTGGCCTACTGCGACAACGACCGCCTGTTCGCCTTCATGGAAGAGGCCCTGGGCGGCAAGGTGAAGCCGGCCTGCTGAGTTCACGCCATTGATAATTAATTAATTTTGACTAAATTCATGGGCGGAGACTCCCCCATGAAACGCTTGGCAATCGTCCTGGCACTCCTGCTCTTGGGCCCCGTGGCCGCCCCCGCCCAGAGCAGGGAGGAGACCATCGAATTCATCACCAGTGAATTCAAGGCCTTCGAAAGCAGGGAATACACGTACAAGGACATGACCTTTTCCCCCTCCGGCGACACCTTCACGATCCGGCGCAGTTCCCAGGGCGAAAAGGACTATGTGCTGACGTTCCCGTTGAAGGACGTTGAAATCTACCAGGTCACCGTCAACCATGCGAACGGGATCAACAAGTTCCAGCTGATGGTGCGGAACCGGGGCCGGGACACCAGCATCCAGAAGGACGGCCACACGTTCCAGAGCAGCGCCAAGGGCGCGCTGAAGATCACCCCTGCCATGGAGAACGAGAAGAAGTGCCTGGCCCTGGAGCGGGCCTTCACCCGGTTGACCATGCTCACCACCAGCCGGAAGTTCCTGTTCTACGACCCGGTGGCGCCCAAGTGATTCCGGAACGGCGAGTGCTCATGCACCAGGGCGATGAGGGTCGCCAGGGCGGGGAACTGGTCGTCCTTCCGGTAGGCGAACAGCAGATCCAGGGTCGGGGCCGGATCCAGATCGATGCGCCGCGTCACCACGCCCTTGGGCACGATTCCCTGGACGTATTCGGAAAAGAAGCAGCAGCCCAGTCCCGATGCGACCGCGTTCATGGACGTCATCAGGCTCTCTGAACAGATCCCGTGGGCGAACTTGACCCCCGCCTGACGTTCGATCGCCTCGGCCGCCTCATGCACGGCCGGCGCCACGGCGGCGGAGATGGTGATCATCGGCATCCTGGCCAGCTCGTCCAGGGGCACCCGTTCCATTCGCGCCAGGGGCCAGGACTCCGGCATCACCGCGACCACCTCCTCGCGCATGTAGATTTCGTACTCGATCTCATCGCTGTCGATCGGCCCCCGGGTGAAGGCGGCCCGGATCTCCCGGTTCAGCAGGGCCTGGATCGCCTCCGGAGCGGTCATGGTCCTGAGCAGCAGCTGGCTGTCGGCCGAGCGCCGCAGCAGCAGCGGCAGGATGTGGGAGAACACCATGCCCTCGGGGCCCGGGATCATGCCCAGCACGATGGTGTTCACCTCGTTGTGGGCGGTGGCGCGGGCCTCCACGAAGGCCTTTTCCACCGAGGCGAGGATGTCCTTGGCCGCCGGGAGCAGCACCCGCCCGGTTTCGGTCAGCTTGAGCCGGTGCTTGTCGCGCAGGAACAGCGGCGCCCCGATCAGTCCCTCGAGCTGCCGGATCTGCTGGCTGAGGGAAGGCTGCGCCGTGTGGAGCTTCTCCGCGGCGCGAGTCACGTTCAGCTCGTCGGCGACAGCGGCGAAATAGCGCAAGAGTCGGAGTTCCATGGGTTCTTTCGGGGACGGGACAGGGCTGCGGTGATCGGTGCCCATCATTGTATTCCATATAAAAGATATTAAGGTAGATTTATATAAGGATAATATTTACAGCTTTTGAAAGCACGGTCAGGCACCGGGAAAAGCTGTCGCGAAAGCCCGGCGGGCATCTGTCCAGCGCCTCCGGCCCGACGTCTGCCGTCGAACCAGAGGCGCTGGGAAAGCGGGTGTTGCTTCTTCCTGCCGGGGTTCCCGGAACAGCCCTGCCGCTGGCCTAGCCGGCGATGCTGTCCTTGTTGGTCTCCTTGGCGAAGGCCACCGCGACGACGGTTATGACCACCAGCAGGATCATGTAGTAGGCGATGTAGGTCGGGCCCTTGCCGGCGGCGACGCCCACGGCGAGCAGCCAGGTGGCGACCAGCGGCGAGAGGCCGCCGGCGAAGATCGAGGCCAGCTGGTAGCCGAACGAGGCGCCGCTGTAGCGCACCCGGGCGGAGAACATCTCGGACAGGAAGCTCGCCTGCGGGCCATACATGGCGGCGTGGCCGAGGCAGACCGGGATGACGATGGCCAGGGAGATCATCGTGGGATCCTTGGTGCCCAGCATCCAGAAGAACGGGAAGGCCAGGACGCCGCAGGCGATGGCGCCATACATGTAGACCGGACGGCGGCCGAGCTTGTCGGACAGGGCGCCCCAGGCGGCGCAGGTGAAGATGCCGATGAAGGCGGCCCAGAGCAGGCCGTTGAGCCCGACGACCCGGGGCACCTTGAGGTAGGTGGAGATGTAGGTCAGGGAGAACACGGTGAAGACGTAGAACAGGCCGTTCTCGGCGAACCGGACGCCCATGGCGATGATGATGTTCTTCGGGTGCTTGGTGAGCGCCTCGATGATCGGCATCTTCACGATCTTCTTCTGGTTCTTTTCCTGCTGCGCCTTCAGCTTCAGGAAGACGGGCGACTCGGAGACGGTCATCCGGATCCAGATGCCGACGGCGACCAGGATGAAGCTGGCCAGGAACGGCACGCGCCAGCCCCAGGAGAGGAAATTGCCCTCGGACATCCTGGAGACGGCCCGGAACACGATGGTGGAGAGCAGCAGGCCGACGAAGGCGCCCAGTTGCGGCCAGGAGCCGTAGAAGCCGCGCCGGTTGGCGGGCGCATGCTCGACCGCCATCAGGACCGCGCCGCCCCACTCGCCGCCCAGACCGAAGCCCTGGCAGAGGCGCATGGTGACCAGCAGGATGGGCGCCCAGATGCCGATGGAGGCGTAGGTGGGCAGCAGCCCGATGCAGGCGGTGGACAGGCCCATGATCATCAGGGTCAGGTAGAGCATCTTCTTGCGGCCGATCCTGTCGCCGAAGTGGCCGAACACGATGCCGCCCACGGGACGGGCGATGAAGCCCAGGGAGAAGGTGGCGAAGGCGAGCAGCGTGCCGATCAGCGGATCGTAGCTGGGGAAGAACAGCTTGTTGAAGACCAGCGCGGCGGCGGTGCCGTACAGGAAGTAGTCATACCACTCGATCGAAGTGCCGATCAGGCTGGCGAACGCCACCTTCACGATCTGGTTGTACTCCACCGGCGGTTCATTGGGTTGATTGATCGCCTGCGGGGCGACGGGAAGTTCGGCGATTGCCACGGTGGTCTCCTGGTGAATGGGAAATGGGAAATGGATGGGAGTTGGGAAGACATTCGCTGGAGGGTGTTTTCAACCTAAACAATTGCATTAAAAGTTTTTATCTTCTTTCATCCCCGTTCATCCCCTCCATTCCCGGCAAAACACCTGCTGGTTGGGTCGGCGCGCTTTGTTCCGGCGTTCCGGCACCATCCTTGGCTGTTTTCCGCCGGGGATGAAGGGGATGAACGGGGATGCAAGAAGATATGAAAAAACAATCAATTCAATTGTTTCAGATTTTCAAACACCCTCCATGGGCGCGCTTGATCGAACAGCTGCAAATCGGAAGTCAAATTATTCTATTATTTGGACATCCCGTCACGGACGGCATCCAGTACCCGTCCGCCGCCAGGGCGGTACCCATCCGGATGCCGGACCGTGACGGGTGGACGGACGCGGCCGCCGGCCGCATCCGCCATCCCTTTGCCGGAGGCTAGGCTCTGAACAGCCAGCCGGGCAGTTTCACTTCGGCGACGCCATCCATCACCACTTCGCCGGTCTGCTTGGTGATCACCGTGGAGATCCGGGCGATGCTCTTGGGCAGGAGTTCGATGATCTTGGCTTCCAGCTTCACCTTGTCGCCAATGAACACCGGAAGCTTGAAGCTGCAGGTCTGGCCCAGGTAGACCGTGCCCATGCCCGGCATGTCCATGCCCAGGACCTTGGAGACGATGCCGAACAGGATCGCGCCGTGGGCGATGCGCTGGCCGAACTTGCTCTTCGCGGCCACCGCGTCGTCCAGGTGGATCGGATTGCGGTCGCCGCTCACTTCGGCGAAGGCCCGGACCTGCTTATCGTCGATGATCTGTTCGTACACGCAGGTCTGGCCTACGCTGAATTCGGTCGCGGCAAGGGTTGCTGCCATGGTCGTGCTCCTCAGAAATGATTCGGACAGTGGGTTCTCAGGGTGCAGGCTCCCCCACGCTCTAGCTGCTCCGGAAGGTCACCCCGAAGGTGGCCCGCGGATAGTTCCAATGGGTGACGCCCTGATCGGTGCACATCACCCTGCAGGTGCCGCACTCCAGGCAGCCTGCGTACTCGAAATGAACCTGGCCGTCCTTCAGCTGGTAGCAGCGTGCCGGACATACCACCAGGCAGGGCCGGGACGCGCAGCGCGCGCAGATCTCCTTGTCCACCAGGATGTGCGGGTTGCCTTCATCTACCGCGAAGCGGTCCAGGGCAAGCAGTTCTTCGGGACTCAGTCGCTTGATGCTCATACGCTCCGATATCCTTTCCAGGCGTCCTTGGCCAGCTGCCCCAGCGACACCTTGCTGGTGACGATCCGCCGCAGCTGCTTGAGCATCGGCGGCGGCACCTGGCCGTCCACGGTGAACAGGAAGCGCAGCGCGTCATTGGCCAGGGCCGGATACTCCTTGAAGATCCGGTCGATCCCGAAGATCCCGTGGAACTCGGCATAGGCCCGCATGTTGGGCAGCAGCAAGGCTTCGAGCTGGGCCATGTAGCGCGGACCGGCGCCGGCGGCGCCGCCGTCGGCCAGGATCGCCCGCGCCGCGGCCAGGCCGCTGACCATCGCCAGGTCCATGCCGCGGATGATCAGTCCGGTGTTGATCCCGAGCTGGGCGGCGTCGCCGGCCACCAGCAGGCCTTCCCGGTGCAGCCGCTGGGGGATGCCGTGGTAGCCGATCTCCGGCACCAGGTGGGCGCCGTACTCGATGCTGGAGCCGCCCTCGATCAGCCCGGCGATCGCCGGGTGGAGCTTGAAGTCCTGGAAGATCTCCTGGATCTGCCGGCCGTTGCGGGCCGCCTGCTCCGGGTTGAAGACGATGCCCAGGGAGATGCTGCCCTGGTTGGTGTAGAGGAACCCGCCTCCGGAGATGCCCTCGGTGCAGCCAATGGCGACCCGGGCGGCGCCTTCGCCGTCCTTGACGCCGAAGCGCTGGTTGATCACCGCGTCCGGAAGCTCGATGGTCTCTTTCACCCCGACCCCGACCGCACGGCCCTTCACGTCCGGGAACAGACCGGCCTGCTGGCCGATCAGGGAATTGACCCCGTCCGCGGCCACCACCACGCCGCAGCGCATCTCGTCGTCGCCGACCTTGATGCCGACGATCCGGCCGTTCTCCTCCAGCAGGCTGTCCACCCGCATGCCGCTGGCGAGGGTCACGCCCTGGGCCTCGGCCTCGGCGGCGAACCATTCGTCGAGGGTGGCCCGGACCACCGAGTACGACTGCGGCCCGGCGGCGTCCTTGCCATGGTCGGCGAAATCGATGGTGGTGGCCTGCTGGCCGCTCATCAGCATGATCTGTTCGCGCACGATCCGGCGCTGGAGCGGGGCCCGTCCGGCCAGCTCCGGGTCCACCAGGTCCAGCGCGTAGGTGTAGAGCCGCCCGCCGCTGACGTTCTTGGCGCCGGGGCAGTCGCCCCGCTCCAGCAGCAGGACGTTCCTGCCGCCCTTGGCCAGGGTGTAGGCGCAGGCAGATCCGGCCGGGCCGGCGCCCACCACGATCGCGTCAAAATCCTCTTCAGCCATTGTCGCCTCAGTTCTGCAGCGCCGCCGTGAGCAGCGGCAGCACCTGGTACAGATCCCCGACGATGCCGTAGTCGGCGGCTTCGAAGATCGGCGCCTGTTCGTCCTTGTTGATGGCCACGATCACCTTGGATTCGCGGCAGCCGACCATGTGCTGCACCTGCCCGGACAGTCCCACCGCCAGGTACAGCTCAGGCTTCACTGTCTGGCCGCTGATCCCGATGTAGCGCTCGATGGGCAGCCAGTGTTCGTCCTCGGCGATCCCCCGGGTGCAGGCCAGTTCCGCCTTCAGCCCGCCGGCCAGGTCCCTGGCCAGGGCCAGGTCTTCCTTCTTGGCGAATCCGCGGCCCACCGCCACCAGCTTGATGGCGGCGGTGATGTCCACGCCTTCGCTTTCCACCGGGGTGGCGCTCTGCACGGTGATCCGGGTGTCGGCCGCGACCTCGAGGGTCTCCACGGCGCCAGGCTGGGCGGCCGCCGCCGGGGCGAGGAAGGTCCGCTGGGGAATGGTCGCCACCGCCGGCAGCGCCACCACCTCATCGCAGACCGCCAGGCCGGCATACAGGATCCGCTGGGTCGCCAGCTGGCCGTCGACGATGACCAGCGACTTGGCGTCGGTGGTGAGGCCGGCGTTGAGCGCGGCCGCCACGTGGGCCGCCAGATGCTTGCCCCGCAGGGTCCCGCCCACCAGCACCACGCTGGCCCCTTCCCTGGTCAGCAGTTCGGCGATGGCCGGGGCCAGGGCCTCCGGCGCGGACCGTTCGGCCTTCAGCACCAGCGCCCGGTCGGCGCCCAGGCCCGCCAGCGTCTCCGCCTCGGCCTGGCCGGTGGCGAGCGCCACCAGCGGTTGCGCCAGGGCCTGCGCCAGGGCCAGCCCAGGCGTCAGCAGCTGCTTGGCCAGCGCCAGATCCTCAGAAAAAACGAAAATTCCCGGCATGGTGACCCCTCTATCAGTGCAAACCTTCGGCTTTGAGGCTGGCGACAAGCTTGGCGACGTTGGCCGCCGCGTCAGACTCTTTGAAAACGACATTCTTGCGGTTCATCAGGAAGCCCTTGGGGGACTTGCGCACGGCCTTGGGGGTCAGGTCCCCCGCGGCCAGACCCAGGCTGTCCAGGGCGATCTCCTCGCTGGGCTTCTTGGCCGCCCCCAGCACCTGCTTGAGGCTGGGGATGCGCGGCTTGTTGATCTCGCTCAGCACGCTGACCACCGCCGGGCCGGTCACGCTGACCATTTCGGTGCAGTCTCCCGGCTTGCGCTGGGCCATCAGGGTCCTGCCCTCCAGGGTCATCCTGGCGACGAAGGTGAGGCAGGGCAGCTCCAGCAGCGCCGCCAGACGGGCCGGAATCTGCTGGTAGAACATGTCCGAGCTGCCCTCGCCGCAAAGGATCAGGTCGTACGGATCGGACTTGCGGATGGCCGCGGCCAGGACCTTGGCGATGACCAGCGCGTCGGCCTCCTCGGCCTTGGGGTCGCCGATCCACAGCAGCCGGTTGGGGCCGCGGGACAGCACGTCCTTGATCGATTGCCTGACGGCGGGGGTGCCGTAGGACAGCGCGTCCACGGTCCCCCCCTGCTGCTCGACGATCAGGGTCGCTTCCTCGATCGCGTTGCGGTCGAAGTCGCTGATCTTGCCCTTGGCCCGGCTCGCATCGAGGCTCAGGTCTTCGGGCCGGATCTTGATGTCCTGCTCGTTGAGGACCCACTTGTAGCAGACGAGAATCTTTGGCATTGCGGGTTCCTTGTTACGCCAGCAGAGCGGCGGCGATGGTCTTTTCGGGATAGTCGGCGGGAGCCTCCAGCAGCGTGGTGCCGGCGATGTCCCGGAACAGGCGCGGCAGCGGCATGAATTCGGAGTAGCCGAACCCGCCTTCCACCTGCACCGTGTCGATCAGCAGCTTGGAGCCGAACCGGGCCAGGAACTGTTTGACCATGGCCGCCTCCACCTGGAACGGTTCGCCCTGGTCCAGGAGCTGGGCGGCGACCCGCAGGCCCAGGCGGGCCAGGTGGCAGTCGGTGGCGACTTCGGCCAGCAGGGTCTGGATGGCCTGGAGCGAAGCGATGGGCCGGCCGAACTGGACCCGGGTCTTGGCATAGGCGGCGGCGTGCTCCACCGCGGCCTGGCCGATGCCGACGGTCTGGGCGGCTTCCGCCACGGAGGCCAGCGCCAGGGTCTCGGTGACGATGGCATTGCCGTCGGCGATCCCGCCCAGCAGGGCGGATTCGGCGAGGATCACGTTGTCGAACACCAGGTCGGCCACCGGGCAGCCCTTCAGGCCCATGGTCTCGGCCAGGGGGCCCACGGTCAGGCCGCTGGCCTTGGCGCTGACGATGAACGCCGCCAAGGACTTGGCCCCGGCCGCCGGATCGGTGCAGGCCAGCACCACATAGAGCCCGGCCACGCCGGCGTTGCGCACATAGGCCTTGGTGCCCTTGAGCGCCCAGCCTTCGGGAACCCGGGTCGCCTGCAGGGCGGACGCGCCCACGCCCGGGGTGGGGCCGTGCTCGAACACCGCGAAGCCGCCCAGGGTGCTGCCCGCGGCCAGGGCCGGCAGGTAGTCCTTCTTCTGGCTGGCGGCGCCCCAGCGCTGGATGGCGTAGGCGGCCAGCGAATGGTTGATGACGATGGAGGCCACCGCCGCGCTCGAGCGGGCCAGGTTCTCGATCGCTTCCACCAGGCTGACGTAGCCGGCTTCGGCCCCGCCGTATTCGCCCTGCAGGAACAGCCCGAGGAAATCATGTTCCGCCAGCGCCTTCACCACCGCGGCCGGGTACTGGCCGGTATGGTCCATGTCCACCACGATGGGGTCCAGGTATTCCTTGGCGAAATCCCGGGCGCTCTGGCCAATCAGTTCTTGTTCTTCGGTCAGGAGGATGCTCATTTAGTTGCCGCCTTTCTGGACTGCGACGGCAGGCCGGGCGGGCGCCAGCACCGCACGGGAGATGACCAGTCGCTGGATTTGGTTCGTGCCTTCGTAGATCTGCATGATCTTGGCGTCGCGCATCAGCTTGGCGATGCCGGAGGTGTAGCCGTAGCTGCCCATCAGCTGCACTGCCTGGGTGGTGATCTTCATGGCGGTGTCCGAGGCGTTGGTCTTGGTCATGGCCGATTCCGCCGAGTACGGCAGGCCGGCGTCGCGCAGGTTCATGGTGTGGTGGAGCAGCTGCCGGGCCGCCTCGATCTCGATCTTCATGTCGGCCAGCTTGAACTGCAGGGTCTGGCCGGGCTGGGCCTTTTCCGGATACAGCTGCTGCAGGTGCTTGACGCACTCGTCCAGCGCGCGCTGGGCCAGGCCCAGGCTCAGGGAGGCGATGGCCGGGCGGGCCATGTCCAGGGTCTTCATGGCGATCTTCATGCCTTCGCCCTCTTTCCCGAGCAGGTTGGCGGCCGGGATGTGGACGTCCTTGAACAGCAGCTCGACCGTGTTGGAACTGCGGATGCCGAGCTTGTGGTCCACGGTGCCGATGGTGAAGCCGGGGGTGCCCTTCTCGACGATGAAGGCGCTGATGCCCTTCATGCCCGCCGCGGGGTCGGTGAGCGCGTAGATCACGAACACGGAGGAATAGCCGCCGTTGGTGATCCAGCACTTGCTGCCGTTCAGCACATACTCGTCGCCGACCCGGACCGCGGTCGACTTGCCGTTGCCGGCGTCGGAACCGGCGCTGGGCTCGGTCAGGCCGAAGGAGCCGATCTCGCCGCGCACCATCGGTTCGAAGAACTGCTTCTTCTGGGCATCGGTCCCGGCCACCAGCACCGAGTCCATGCTCAGCACGCTGGCCGCCAGGGTGGTGCCCATGCCGGCGCAGCCGTAGCCCCAGGCTTCCAGCACCACGGCCTGGGTCAGGGCGGAGTATTCCAGCCCGCCGAAGGCCTTGGGCACGGCCATGGCGAAGATCCTGCTCTCCCGGGCCGCGTCCAGCAGGTAGGGATGGAACTCGCCGGACTGGTCGAACTTGGAGGCGAACGGGATGATCTCCTTGGCGACGAAGGCGGTCGCCTCCGCCTGGATCTGTTTCTGCTCTGCGGTGAGAATGCTCATGTTCAATCCACCTTTCTTTAGACGAGGACGGGTTCGGGGGTTGCGGCGGCCTGCTTGGCCAGGAGGTGCTGGCGCAGTCCGCCCCACTTGGCGTGGAAGAGTTCGGCGGGCATCGGCTTGAGGTCCAGGGCGATGGCCGGCATGAAGTCCATCTGGGCGAGGATGTCCCGTTCCAGGTCCACCCCCGGCGCGATCTCGGTGAGGGTCAGCACCCCCTCCCGCAGTTCGAACACGGCGCGCTCCGTGATGTAGAGGACCGGCTGCCGGGTGCGGGTGGCGTAGGCGCCGCTGAAGGTCACCTGCTCCACGGTCTTGACGTACTTCCTGCCGCGGCCTTCCTGCTTGATGGTGAGCTGGCCGTCGGCCACCAGCACCTTGAGCCCGCCGGCGGTGAAGGTGCCGCAGTACACCACCTTCTTGCAGTTCTGGGTGATGTTGATGAACCCGCCGCAGCCCACGCAGCGCCCCTTGAACTTGCTGACGTTGACATTGCCGTGCAGGTCCACCTCGGCCGCGCCCAGGAACGCCTGGTCCAGGCCGCCGCCGTCATACCAGTCGAACTGGGCGTGCTGTTCGACGAAGGCCTGGGCGTTGAAGGACATCCCGAAGTTCTCGCCGCCGGCCGGCACCCCGCCGATGGCGCCCAGTTCGGTGGTGAGGGTCAGCAGATCGGAGGCGCCCTCCATGGAGGCCACGATGGCCACGCCGTCCGGCATGCCGATGCCCAGGTTGACGATGGATCCGGGAGTCAGTTCCATGGCGGCCCGGCGGGCGATGACCAGGCGCTCGTCCAGGGGCAGTTCGGGGATGGAGGTGAGCGGCACCTTCAGGTTGCCGGCGAAGGCCGGGTTGTAGTAGGTCGCCGCCGACTGCCAGTGGTTCTCCGGCTTGGCGACCATCACGTAGTCCACCAGCACGCCCGGAACCCGGACGTCCTTGGGATGCAGCGTGCCCGCCTTGGCCAGGTGCTCCACCTGGGCGATGACGATGCCGCCGCTGTTCTTGGCCGCCTGGGCCAGGGGCAGGCACTCCAGCAGGGCGCCTTCGTCCTCCACGGTCAGGTTGCCGTCCTCATCGGCGGTGGTGCCGCGGATGATCGCCACGTCCACCGGGAAGCTGGGATAGAGCATCCACTCCTCACCGCGCAGGGTGATCACCTGGACCAGGTCCTCGGTGGTGGCCTTGTTCATCTTGCCGCCTTCCAGGCGGGGATCGACGAAGGTCTCCAGGCCGATCTTGGTGATCACGCCGGGGCGGTGCGCCGCGATCTCGCGCCAGAGCTGGCAGATCACCCCCTGGGGCAGGCAGTAGCCTTCGATGACGCCGTCGATGACCATCTTCGCCAAGTCCGCCGCCAGTCCGGTATGCCCGCCGATCCACCGCCTGACCATGCCCGCGTGGGCGAAGTGCTGGGTGCCCTTGGTCTTCCAGTCACCGATGCCCGAGGCGTGGACCAGCGTGAGGCCGGCGGGGTGACTGGTTTCGAGGAAGCTCTTTTCGATGGCCATGGCCACCTCTTCCGGCCAGCCGGCCAGAGCGAGCGCGCTGGCGCCCAGGGTGGCCCCATCCTTTATGAGGGCGGCAACGTCTTCCGGACGAATGATTTTCGTCATTGGCTTGCTCCTAGCAAGAGAGCGAATCTGTTGAGACAGACCTTCAGCGTCATCCGCCCCCGTGCGTTTCCGCCGGTATCGGACCATGTATCAAGTCAAGGCTGAATCTGTGCGAAGAACTGGACAGCTGCCGTCAGCAGTGGACTGGATTTAAGAGGAACTCGTCGTAAACCAGGAAGATGGGCACCTGCTTCCGACTGAGACCGCTAGACCGGATCTGTCACCATAGGAAAGGTAATTCCTGCTCAGTAACTATTGAAAGACTTTGTTTAGCTGCAATCAGACGGAGGACGTCTGAGATGTGCCGGGTTTGGATCCATAGCCTGGGGCTATCTTCAAATCCGGATTCGGCCAATAGGCGCAGGCCCGGTCCACCGTCCGCTCAAGCCTTGCGGTCTTTCGCGGCGGGCATGGACTCCACCAGGGCGACCAGGGTCCTGGCCCGGTATGGCTTCTGCAGGAAACCCGCCAGTTCCATGTCCTTGAGCTGGGCCACGGACTCCTCTTCGGCGAACCCGGAGGTCAGCACCACCGGAATGGCCGGAGCCATCGCCCTGATCCTCCTGAACGTCTCCACCCCGCCGAGCCCCGGCATGGAAAGGTCCAGGAGGATGAGATCGATGCCGTCCCCCTGCTGGCTCACCCTTTCCAGGCCCTCCTCGCCGCTGCCGGCCAGGATGGCCACATGCCCGGCGGCCTCCAGGCTGTCCCGCACCACCTCCAGCAGGTAGTTCTCGTCGTCGATCACCAGTACGACCCGGGGCCCGGCGCCATGCGCCGCCAGGCGGGGCGGTTCCGCGACCGGCTCGGCCGACAGCCCCACCGGCAGCAGGATCCGGAAGGTCGTGCCGGAACCCTCGACGCTGTCCACGCCCAGCCCGCCCCGGTGCCCGCGGATGATCCCCTGCACCGCCGACAGCCCCAGACCGTGGCCTTTGGCCTTGGTGCTGTAGAAGGGCTCGAAGATCCGCGAGCGGACCGCCTCGGCCATGCCGCAGCCGGAGTCCTGCACTTCGATCCGCACGTAGTCGCCCGGCGCGAGGCTGGGGCCGCTCCGCGGCCACATGGCGCAGTCCGCCTGGCCCAGGCGCACGGCCCGGGTGCGGACCGCGACCAGCCCGGCCGCCGCGCCGATGGCCTCGATCCCGTTGATGACCAGGTTCATGATCACCTGCTGGAGCTGGCTGAGGTCCGCCACCACGATGGGCAGCCCCTGCTCCAGGTCCAGCTCGAGCCGCACCCGCTTCGGGACGGCGGCCTCCAGGATGACCGCGTTCTCCCGGATCAGCCGGTTGATGGAGACGGCCTGGAGGCTGAACTTGCCCCGGCCGGAATAGGCCAGCATCTGCCGGGTCAGGGACGCGGCCCGTTCCGAGGCGTCCAGGGCCTTCACCAGGTTCTCCCGGCCGGCGCCATGGGGGCCCTGCCTGTCCAGGGCGATGCAGGTCTGGCCGATGATGGCCGTCAGCAGATTGTTGAAGTCATGGGCGATGCCGCCCGCCAGGATCCCCAGGCTTTCGGCCCGCTGGGCCCCGAGCAGGGCCTCCTCGGCCCGTTTCCGTTCGGTCAGGTCCCGGAAGAAGCCGAGCACGTACTGGTGCCCCTGGACCTGCACGAGGGTCCCGATCGCCTCCACCGGGAAGACGGATCCGTCCTTGCGCCGGTGCTGCAGTTCCTCCCGGACGGTATCGAGCTGCCGCAGCCGCCAGACCCGGGCTTCGAACGACTCCAGTTCGGGCCCGGTCGCGCTGAGCGATTCGAGGTCCATCGCCCGCAGCTCTTCCAGGCTGTATCCGTGGAGCGCTGCGGCGACCGCGTTGGCGTCCTCGATCCGGCCGAAACAGCCCTCGTCGTCGGCGTCCACCAGCAGGATGCCGTCCGGCACGTGCTCGAACAGGATCCGGTAGCGTTCTTCGCTCCGGCTCAATTCCCGGGTCCGTTCCGCCACCTTCAGATCGAGGTCGCCGGTGAGCTGGCGCAGCTCCGAGATCAAGGCCAGCTTCACCAGGTGCGCCCGCACCAGGTCCACGACCCGCTCCAGCATGGGCAGCATGGGCTCGAGTTCCCCGGGACCCCGCCGGGCGTCGGCGAACAGCAGGCAGCAGCCGGAATCCCGGTGCTGCTTCAAGGGGATGAGGGCCACCGCCGCCGGGAGCAGGTCCGGGCCGGCGATCTCCAGGTGCTCGAACATCCGGGCGCAATCTCCGGCATCCAGGACCATGGCCCGGGATGGCGGCCACGCGCCCGGCTCCCGCACCTGGAACCGGTCCGCCCCGTCCGCCCCTTCCGCCCCTTCCGCCCGATGGGAATGATAAACCGCCGTGGCCTCCAGCCTGCCGCCCACCCGTTCCAGGCAGGCTCCGTAGGGGATCGCCTTCAGGATGCACACCCGCTCCAGCACGGAAGTCAGCAGTTCCACCGGATCGCGCTCCCGCTCCAGCTGCTCGGCCACCAATCCGAGCAGGGAGATCTCCTCGGCGCGCTCGGCCAGCAGCTCGTTCTCCTTCTCCACCACCTGGAGCCGATCCATCAGGTCCTGGTATTCCAACGGATCCTGGGTCATCTGCTAGGCTCCGAAGAAGGTTTCGAGTTCCCGGACCAGGCGCCCGGGCTGGTCCTCCTGGAGGAAATGGCCCGCTTCCGGGATCTCCAGCAGCCGGCTGCCCGGGATTTCCCGGTGCAGCTTGTGGGCGATCTCGGCGCTGAGATACACGTCATCCATGCCGCGGATGATCAGGAACGGCACCCGGCTTCGCCGGAGCCCGTCGGCGATGCTGGTCAGGTCGCGGTTGTCCAGGGATCCGGCGAAGTGCAGGAAGGCCTTGCGGCCTGCCCGGGTCTGCATGGGCTTCCAGAAGGCCGCCATGAGCTCCTCCGTGGCCCGCTCCTTGTGGAACAGGCCGCGCCTGACGATCATGCGCAACGCCCCGAGGTCCAGGGAGGCCATGGCCAGCTGGCGGATGATGGGAGTGCGCATCAGGATGATGGGCTGGACCGGCCAGAAATCGTAGGCCACCCCGTTCATGACCACCGCGTGGTCCAGCCGGTCCGGATGGTCCACCGCGAACCGCTGGACGATGCCGCCGCCGATGTCATGGCCGACGATGCTGAACCGGTCCCAGCCCAACCCCCGGGTGAAGGCTTCCAGCCGCTCCACCTGACTGGCGATGCCGTAGCTCACGTCGAGGGGCTTGTCCGAATCCCCGCAACCGAGCAGGTCCACCGCCACCACCTCGTGGTTCCGGGCCAGATCGGGCAGCAGCCGCTGCCATATGAAGGAGTAGGTGGTGATCCCATGCACCAGCAGGACCGGGGCCCCCTGCCCGAAGCGGTGGTAGGCCAACTCGTGGCCGTCACTGCTCCATCTCTGGGGTGGCTGGTTGCGCATGGGCCTGCCGTGGAGGAACCGTGGACGCTCGATGCCGAAAGGACATCTTCCCCGCCGGCCGGAAACCGGTGACGACGGATCTGGACCGTGATCCCGCCAAGCATATCACGCGGTTCCGGGGTCCCCCGGGGCGCTATGGAATGATCCGGATGTTGGGTCCGACCTCTTTGAGGCGTTCGATCTCGGCTTCGTTCACCGCGATGGTGGCCCGGAATTTCTGGGCGGCGAGGTAGTCGCCCTGCTTCAAGGCGAGTTCGGACAGCCTCAGCATGCGTCGATCCAAGGCATTGAGATATTTTATGTTCCGGATTCGCCACGGAATGTCATTGTCATCGATCATCTGCATTTCCCTGCTGGCGGGGTCACGGCAATCTGGGGGTCGGTTCCTGGCGCGACGGCTCCCGCCGGGGGTCATGGAACCACTGGAAGTGCCCGTCCGAGAACTCGATCCAGAGGGCTTCCCTGGCGCTCCATAACGCGATCGGGGTTGGCTGGGGGGTCGTCGGTTTTTCCATGGAGGAAATATACGGCCCTTTCTTTCGCTCCCTGAGTTTTTTTCCCGGATTTTTACCTTGGCTTCAGGCGCAACCAGTTTGTTACTAAATAATTATATCTACCTGCCGCCCGGTCCGGTCAGGCACCGGCTACGGCAGCGCCGGGCAGACCGGGGCCTTCTTCGGCGGCACCTGGGACACGATCATGCCCGCCAGCATGAGCATTCCCCCGATCACCAGGCGCCAGGTGAGGCTTTCGCCGAGCAGGAGGACGCCGCCCAGTCCGGCGAACAGGGCCTCCATGGACAGGATGATCGAGGCATGGGTCGGATGGGCCGTCTTCTGGGCGACGATCTGCAGCGTGTAGGCCACGCCGATGGATGCGAGCCCGCCATACAGGATGGGGATGGCGGCGGCATGCACCCCCGCGAAGGGCGCGGGTTCCCGCACCAGGGCCGCGATGAGGCTCAGGATCGCGCAGATCGAGAACTGCCCCACGGCGATCTCCAGCGCCTCCATCCGCCTGACCAGATGGTTAATAAGTAAAATATGACCAGCCCAGCAGAAAGCACCGAGCAGTTCGAGTCCGTCCCCGGGAGCCATGGTGAAGGCCGCGCCGACACTGAGAATGTAGAGCCCGGCCAGGGCGAAGCCGGCTCCGATCCAGATCCGCGGGCCCGGGGCCCGGCCGAAGAAGACCGTGATGATCGGGACGAGGATGACATAGAGACAGGTGATGAACCCGGCGTTCCCGGCGGTGGTGCGCACCAGGCCGATCTGCTGCAGGTTGGCCGCGGTGAACAGCACCAGCCCCGCGAGGCCGGCCCAGGCCGCCCTGCGCCCCAGGCTGAGCGGGGGACCGTCCACGGCCGCCAGGCCCCGCCGGGCCGCCCGGCGCTTGGAAAGCACCAGCAGGGGGATCAGGGACAGGGTGCCCAGGGCGAACCGCGCGGCGCTGTAGGCGAAAGGCCCGATGACGGCCATGCCGCTGCGCTGGGCCACGAACGCGAAGCCCCAGATGATGGCGGTGACCAGCAGCAGTCCATCCGCCTTGGCGGTTCCCTTGAGGCCGGCCGGGGCCATCCGCTCAGTCCTGGACGATGCGGGTGCCGACCGTTTCGTAAGGCTCGGCTTCCAGGGCATCAGGGCTGGTGATCAGCACCTCGCGCCCGCCGCCGCGGATGAAGGCCAGGGCCGACTCCACCTTGGGTCCCATGGAGCCCGCGGGGAACTGGCCGTCGGCCAGGTGCTTGGCGGCCTCGGTGGCGGTGAGCCGGTCCACCCAGCGCTGGGTCGGCCGGCCGAAATCCAGGGCGATCTTGGGCACGCCGGTGAGGATGACGTAGGTGTCGGCGTTCAGCTTCTCGGCCAGCAGGGACGAGAGGCGGTCCTTGTCGATCACCGCTTCCACGCCGACCAGGAAGCCCGAGGCGTCGCGGATGACCGGGATCCCGCCGCCGCCGCCGGCGATGACGCAGTGGCCGGCGCCCAGCAGCAGCTTGATGGCCTCCAGCTGGACGATCTCCAGGGGCTTGGGCGAAGGCACCACCTTGCGCCAGCCGCGGCCCGAATCCTCCTTCATGTGCCAGCGCTTCTGGCTCTGCAGCTCCTGGGCCCGGTGCTCGCGATAGAAGGGTCCCACCGGCTTGGTGGGGTTCTGGAACCCGGGGTCCTCGCTGTCCACCACCACTTCCGTCAGCACGGTCGTCACCGGCACGTCCAGTTTCTGGAACGCCAGGCGGTTGATCAGCAGGCGTTCGATCATGTAGCCCATGGAGCCCTGGGTCATGGCGTCGCAGATGTCCAGGGTGTAGGGGGGGATGCGGTTGGCCGCCTCCTCCTGCTGGATGAGGATGTTGCCCACCTGGGGCCCGTTGCCGTGGACGATGCAGAGGGAATAGCCGGCCTTGATGACGTTGCCGAACATCTCAGCCGTCTGCCGGGCGTTCTCGAGCTGTTCTTCCTGCAGCCCGCGCTGCTTTTCCTGGAGCAGGGCGTTTCCGCCGATGGCAATCAGGGCGATTTTCTTGGACATGATGTCCTCGGGTAGGGTCAAGCTGTTGAGAAAGGTTTGGAAATAGTCGACGATGGGGGTGATCTGCGCTCTAGGTGAAAGGATGCGAAAGCCAAGGGGGCAGTATAGTACCCACGTCGAACAATGCGCAATATATTTCTCTTTGAGGTTTCCATGCCGTTCGACCCCCGCAAACTGTTCCAGTCCGTCTCCAAGAAGCTGCTGAACAAGCGCTACGCCCTGGGCTGGAGCCAGCAGGACCTGGCGGACCGTTCGGCCGTGAGCCGGCGCATGATCGGCCTGATCGAAAGCGGCGAAAGCAATGTCAGCCTCGCCACCCTCGGCCATATCGCCGCCGCGTTCAATATGACCTTTTCGGAACTGGTCAACGACGGGCCCGGCCTGGAAGCACCCCCCGAAGGCCAGCCGGGCAAGGGCCTGCAGCTCTGGCAGGGCAGCCTGCCGGCGACCAAGGTGGACCTGCTGCAGAGCCTGCCCGCCGCCCGCACGGTGGAGCTGTGGAAGTGGACCATCGCCCCGGGCGACCGCTACCAGGGCGAGCCGGACCTCAAGGGCTACCACGAGATGGTGTTCGTCATCCGGGGCGAGCTGACGCTGGAGCTGGAGACCGGCAACAAAGTTCTCAAGGCCGGGGATTCCATCGCCTTCCCATCGGACTGCCGCTACGCCTTCGAGAACCACGGCAAGGGCAACCTCAGCTTCATCCTCAACGTCGTGGCGTGAAATGGGTGGGACTCGGCTGGTCCATTGCTTTTCGGCTGATTGATCAAACTGATCAAACACAGAGAGCCGCCGAGGCGCAGAGTCCACAGAGGGGATCAGGCCAGCGGCTTTCGCATCACCGCGGAGTCGGGGCTTGTGCGCCGACCCACACCGCCCAGTCCCTGCTCGCTGCGCTCGCCGAAGCACTGCGTGCTTCGCGTCCATGGGGATCTCCCAACGTTGTAAGGACTCCGAACTCAAGGCAGCGACAATTACCTGTCGACCTCTGGAGGAGTCAGGGCGCGTTGTCCCGAAAACAAGAGCCCAGGCCCGGCACGGACATGGGGGGGAAGGCACGCATGCGTGCCTTCCCACGTGCTCGCATGCGGAAGGGCCGCCCCCCCATGGACGCGAAGCACGCAGTGCTTCGGCGAGCGAAGCGAGCAGGGGCTGGGCGGTGTGGGTCGGCGCATAAGCCCTGGCTCCAGGGGGGGGAAGCCGCTGCCCTGATCCCCTCTGTGGACTCTTCGCCTCGGCGGCTCTCTGTGTTTGATCAGTTTGATCAATCAGCCGGAAAGCGGTGGATCAGACGTGTTCCAGGTATTTCGTGGCGAGGGGACCTGATCGTGTCGACGGATGGGTTGACCGCCCCAGCCGAACCAGGCACGGATACCAATTCCGTGATCTTCGGCACATCCATGGCGAAGTTTGAGAAATATATTGCCAGGGCATTTTTTCGTGGCAATATATTGCCCAACAGCCATTGCTCCAGGAATATCAAGCGTTGCGCGATGGCACAGCCCGGTCATGTGGCATGGAGGAGCATCGTGAGAAAAGAGAACGTGAAGGTCTCGATCTGGGGCTTCGGCGCCATGGGCAGCGGGATGGCCGAAGTCCTGCTGCGCAAGCAGGGGGTCGATATCGTCGGGGTCTGCGATATGCACCCTGACCGGGTGGGCAAGAGCATCTTCGGCCTGCTCGGCATCGACCGCCAGGGCCGGCCTGACGTGATCATCCAGAGCGACATCGCCAAGGTCATCAGCCTGGGCTCGGCCGACGTGGTCCTGCTGGCCACCGACAGCTACACCCGCAAGGCCTTCGACAAGATCAAGCTGATCGTGGAACTGGGCATCAACGTGATCTCCACCGCCGAGGAGATGGCCTACCCCAAGGCCAAGGAGCCGGAACTGGCCGAAGAGATCGACCGGCTGGCCAAGGCCAACGGCGTCTCGGTGCTCGGCACCGGCATCAACCCCGGGCTGATCATGGACCTGCTGGTGATCCTCATGACCGGCGCCTGCACCGACGTGGAGTACGTCAAGGCCGAGCGGGTCAACAGCCTTTCGCCCTTCGGCCCCGCGGTCATGGAGGAGCAGGGCGTCGGCATCTCCCCGGAGCAGTTCGCCGAGCAGTCCAAGGCGGGCCACCTGGCCGGCCACGTGGGCTTCAACGAATCCGTCAACATGATCTGCGACGCCATCGGCTGGAAGCTGGACAAGCCGGTGGAGCAGTCCATGGCGCCGATCGTATCCAAGGTCCCGCGCAAGACCAGGTATGCCGAAGTGAAGCCTGGCCAGGTGGCGGGCTGCACCATGCTCGGGTTCGGCACCGTCGCCGGCAGGCTGGCGGTGGAGATGGTCCACCCCCAGCAGATCGAACCCCAGCTGGAAGGCACCGACACCGGCGACTACGTGGTGATCAAGGGCACCCCGAACGTGAACCTCTGCAACAAGCCGGAAGTCCCCGGCGGGATCGGCACCATCGCCATGTGCATCAATATGATCCCCCAGGTGATCAACGCCCGCCCGGGGCTGCACACCATGATCGACCTGCCCGTGCCCCGCGCCATCATGGGCGATATGCGCGAACAGATCCGGTCATAGGGAGGACGCCATGACCATGATCGCCAAGGGCACCTGGGTCGAAATCGAACGGGTGCTGCTCAAGCCGGAAGAGCGCGCCCCCAACCTGCCGGAGGACACCCGGAGCACGCCGTACGTCCTGCGCATCTCCGGCTTCCTGCAGGAAGACGCCGAACTGGGGGCGGAGGTCACCGTCCGCAGCCTCATCGGCCACGACCACGCCGGCCAGCTAAAGGTGGTCAATCCCAGCTACAACCACAGCTTCGGCGCCACCGTGGCGGAGCTGCTCACCATCGGAGCGAAGGCATGAGCGCGCCCGTGCTGGACCAGTCCTACGCCGCAGTGATGGCCCGCAAGAACGAGATCATGAAGGCGAGCCTGGGCATCGATTTCGCCGATTTCATCCAGAGCCCCATCGCCTTCGACTACGAACGCATGATGCGCGAGACCGGCTACAGCCTCGAAGAGGTGGCCCGGATCCAGGCCGGCGCCAAGGTCGGCAACACCCCGCTGCACGAGCTGACCAACCTCACGGAGGCGGTGCGCGCCTTCGCCGGCCCCGGCAAGGGCGCCACCATCCTGGTCAAGGACGAGGCCGCCAACGCCGGCGGTTCGTTCAAGGCCCGGCGGGCCTCGATCAGCGCCTTCGAAGCCCGGAAGAAGGGCTACCTGGGCGTGGCCACCGCCACCTCCGGCAACTACGGCGCCGCCGTGGCCAGCCAGGCCGCCATGCGCGGGCTGAAGTGCATCGTGCTCCAGGAGGTGTTCGACAGCCGCGGCGTCGGCCAGCCCGAGATCATCGAGAAGAGCCGGGCCTGCGAAGCCTACGGCGCCGAAGTGCAGCGGCTCTCCGTGGGCCCCGAGCTGTTCTACCAGCTCCTGATCACCCTGGAGCGGACCGGGTTCTTCAATGCCAGCCTGTACACCCCGTTCGGCATCCGCGGGGTGGAGACCCTGGGGGTCGAGGTGGCCGAGCAGGTGCGCAAGCGCTACGGCAAGGATCCCGACGCCGTGGTGATCACCCACGCCGGCGGCGGCAACCTGACCGGCACCGCCCGCGGCCTGCTGGCCGCCGGATGCACCGGCGCGCGGATCGTGGCCTGCTCGGTGGATCTGGGCGGACTGCACATGGCCTCCGACCACGACTTCAACCGCAAGTCCTTCACCACCGGCCACACCGGCTTCGGCGTGCCGTTCGCCACCTGGCCGGACCGGGTGGACGTGCCGCGCAACGCCGCCCGCAGCCTGCGCTACATGGACGAGTACCAGCTGGTGACCCAGGGCGAGGTGTTCTACGTCACCGAACTGCTCACCAAGCTGGAAGGCCTGGAGCGCGGCCCGGCGGGCAACACCAGCCTGACCGCGGCCGTCACCCTGGCCCGGCAGATGGACCGCGACCAGATCGTGGTGGTCCAGGAGACCGAGTACACCGGCGCCGGCAAGCACCACAACCGCCAGCTCTCCTTCGCCCGGGAGAACGGCATCGAAGTGCGGGTGGGCGACCCGCGGGAGAACGTCCCGGGCCGGACCATCGTCATTCCCGAACGCCTGGAGCAGGTGCGGGGCATGGTCCAGGACATGGACAAGCTGCGCGCCTCCTACCTGCGGAACGCCGCCAAGGTCCTCCCGGCCGCCCAGTGGAGCCAGGGCGACTACCAGTTCCTGGCCGAGGACCTCAAGCAGGACGCGGACTGGGTGCGCCGGGCCGCGCTGGATCTGGACTAGCGACAACAGACAATGGCCATGCCAACGGAGGATTTCATGACCGACGAACGTACCGCCCGGTTCGACGCGAGGCGGGAACAGCTCGCCCTGATGAGCGACGAGCAGCTGAAGCAGCGGTTCTGGCAGCTCTGCGACCAGGCCGTGGCGCCCATCGTGGAGCTGGCCCGGACCCACACCAGCCCTTCCATCGAACGCTCGGTGCTGCTGCGCATGGGCATCGACAGCCTCAGTTCGCACGGGGTGGTGGACCGGATCCAGGAGGCGGGACTGCTGGGCAAGGGCGCGGGGCACGTGGTGCTCAGGCTCGCCCGCAGGACCGGCAGCGACGTGCGCGCCGCCGCCGCGGCCATCCTCGAGCACCAGGAAGTCCTCCAGGGCCTGTTCTGATTCCGCAGGGAAACGACACCATGAGCAAACTCGAAATCAACCAGAAACTCGACGTCGAATTCATCCTCGAAGGCCTCGAGCACTACCATCCGCCCCGCAAGGGCTGGACCTGGCGCGAGGCGCCGGCCGCGGGGGTCGACATGGGCCCCTTCCACTTCCGGGACATGTCCACCCCGCTGAAGAACTCCATCGGCCTGCCCGCCTCCAAGTACTTCGACCACATCGACCCCCAGCCTTCCTGCGTGGTCACCACCGAGATCGCCTCCGGCCGCTTCGAGGACGATCTGCGCCGCATGCGCATGGCCGCCTGGCACGGCGCCGACCACATCATGGTCATCCGCACCACCGGCCAGAGCCACATCGACGGCCTGCTGGAAGGCACCCCGGAAGGCATCGGCGGCGTCCCCATCACCCGCAAGCAGATCCGCGCCAGCCGCAAGGCCTGCGACCAGATCGAGCAGGAGGTGGGCCGGCCCATCAACTTCCATTCCTACGTCTCCGGCGTGGCCGGTCCCGAAGTGGCGGTGCTGTTCGCCGAGGAGGGCATCAACGGCGCCCACCAGGACCCCCAGTACAACGTGCTCTACCGCAACGTGAACATGTACCGCTCGTTCGTGGACGCCGCCGAAGCCAAGAGCGTCATGGCCGGGGCCGGGATCTTCCAGATCGACGGCGCCCACAACGCCAACGCCACGGCCAAGGCCGGCTGGCTGGTGATGCCCGAGCTGATGGTGCAGCACGGCCTGAACTGCGCCTTTTCGGCCGCGGCCGGGATGCGCAAGGACCTGATCGGCCTGTCCACCGTGCCGCCCAATGCCCCCCCGGCGCCCAAGCTCTGGTACGACCTGCCCTACGCGGTCGCCCTGCGCGACTTCTTCAGCGAATACAAGATGCGCGCCCAGCAGAACACCCGCTACATCGAGGCCGACATCGAGGAGGCGGTGCGCACCCACACCGTGGACACGCTCATCTCCATGCTGACCCGGGCCGACATCCAGTCCACCATCACCCCGGACGAAGGCCGCAACGTGCCCTGGCACTACAACAACATCCGCGGCATCCAGACCGTCAAGCAGACCTGGGCGGCCCTGGACGGCATCAAGGAACTGCTCACCCTCAACCATGACGGGCCCCTGGGCGAGATGGTCCGGGACCTCAAGGAACGGGCGGTGGCCTTCATCGAGGAGGTGGTCGAGACCGGCGGCTACTTCGCCGCGGTGGAGAAGGGCTTCTTCGTGGACTCCGCCAAGTACCCCGAGCGCAACGGCGACGGCATCGCCCGGGACGGCAAGGGCGGCGTGGGCGCCGACAGCATCATCCTGCGCGACCCGGACTACCTCGCCCCGGTCTGCAGCCACTTCGGCCACAACCAGCTCCCCGCGGGCCTGGCCAAACCCTGCGACCCCATCGGCGGCTGCACCCTCTGCGTGCCGGCGAAGATCGTCTTCATCGACGAGCTGGATCCCGAGGACTCCTGCGACCGGCGGCTGGAGAAGACCCTGCCCTACCGCAAGGGCGACCTGATCAGGCCCGAGGCGGAATGGGCCGGGGACGGCACCGTGCTGATCCAGCTGTTCGTGGCCCAGAACGAGGACATCGCCCCGGTCTACGCGGTGGAGATGGCCCGGAAGATGGGCCTGCTGGACCCCGAAGTGATCAACACCATGGTCCTGCACCCCGCCGAAGGCTGCTTCGTGGAGGTCAAGGGCAAGGTGGCCTTCGACATCGACCGCACCACCCTGAAGATCCCGGTGAAGGAAGTGATCCTGCCCGAACAGGACCTGCGCGATGCCGTGAAGAAGGTGGGCCTCAAAGTGGTGGCCGGCACCGTCGGCGAGGACGAGCACAGCGTCGGCCTGCGCGAGATCCTCGACATCAAGCACGGCGGGATCGAGAAGTACGGGGTGAAGTACCACTACCTGGGCACCTCGGTGCCCCTGGGCAAGCTGGTCGACGCCGCCATCGAGACCGGCGCCCAGGCCATCCTGATCTCCACCATCATCAGCCACAACGACACCCACCGGACGCAGATGAAGAAGCTGGCCGCCCTGTGCCGGGAAAAGGGCATCCGCGACCGGATCGTCCTGATCGCCGGCGGCACCCAGGTGAACCGGGACATGGCCGCGGAAACCGGGCTCGACGCCACCTTCGGCCGGGGCACCAAGGGCATCCAGGTGGTCGACGCCATGGTCAAGACGCTCAAGGCCAGGGGCGTCCTCTAGGAGTCAGTCCATGGCCGGCGCCATCGAGATCCTCACCATCGAAGTGGGCAGCACCATCACCAAGCTGAACGGGTTCAACCGCGGCGAGGATGGCGGGTTCGCCCACGCCGGCCAGGGCTTCGCGCCCACCAGCGTGGCCCAGGGCGATGTGGGGATCGGCGTCGACCAGGCGCTGGCCGATCTGGAAGCCAAGCTCAGCCGTCCGGTCGGCACACCGGAGACCTTCGTCAACAGCTCCGCCGCCGGCGGGCTGCGCATGACCGTCCACGGCCTGACCATGAGCATGACCGCGCGGGCGGCCCACGAGGCCTCGCTGGGCGCCGGCGCGATCGTCAAGCAGGTCACCGCCGGGGAGCTGGACGATGACGACCTGGATGAGCTCCGGCAGATCTCGCCCAACGTGATCCTGCTGGCCGGGGGGGTCGACTACGGCGAAAAGGGCGTGGTCCTGCGCAACGCCGAACGGATCGCCGCCCTGCGGCTGCCCATCCCGGTGGTCTACGCCGGCAACCTGACGCTGCGCAAGCCCATCGAGCGGCTGTTCCTGGCCGCCGGGCTGGAGCTGCTGCTGGCCGAGAACGTGTTTCCGGACGTGGACGTGCTGAACATCGAACCGCTGCGCCGGCTGATCCACGAGGTCTTCAGCCGGCACATCATCCATGCCCCGGGCATGGCCCGGTTCGCGGACCTGACCCGCCGGCCGATCCTGCCCACGCCCGGCGCCGTGCTGCGGGGCGCGGAACTGTTCGCCGAAGTCATGGGCGACTGCCTGGTGTTCGACGTCGGCGGCGCCACCACCGACCTCCACTCGGTCACCGGCGGCAGCAGCCAGTTCGCGGCCAAGCTGGTGGAGCCCGAGCCTCGGGCCAAGCGCACGGTGGAAGGCGACCTGGGGGTGTACGTCAACGCCCACCATGTCATGGCCATGTGCGGCACCCCGGAATGGCAGGACAAGCTGCTGGATCTGCAGGCCATCCCCCACACCCTCCGGGAGCTGGAACTCACCCGCTGGCTCTGCGCCCGGGCGGTGGAGGTGGGCGCCCGGCGCCACGCCGGGATCCTGTCCGACCTCTACACCCCCACTGGCCGCAAGCAGATCGTCAAAGGCAAGGATCTCACCGCGGTGCGCTGGGTGGTGGCCACCGGCGGCGCGCTCACCCGGATCGAAGGCGGCGCCGACTGCCTGCGTTCCATCTGCACCGGCCCCGGCAAGCACCTGCTGCCCCCCCCGGACGCCCGGATCCTCATCGACCGCGACTACCTGTTCTCGGCCCTGGGCACCCTGGCCCAGGCCTATCCGGAGGAGGTGAAGCGGACCTTCGCCCGGTGGGCCGGCGCCGAGACGGAACGCCCCGCCATCTAGCCCATCAGGAGCCTCATGTACTGCCGGACCCCCCGCCTCGAGATCTACCCGGACCGCATCAAGGAAAACGCCCAGTCGGTGATCGGACTCTGCCACGGCCACGGCGCCAAGGTCGCCTGCGTCACCAAGGTCACCTGCGCCCACCCCGCGGTGGTGCACGCCCTCGAGGCCGGCGGCGCCGACCTGATCGCCGACTCCCGCATCACCAACATGATGGCCATGGCCAACACCGGCTTCGCCCTGCCGCTGATGCTGCTGCGCATCCCGGCCCCCTCCCGGGCCGCCGACGTGGTGCGCTGCGCCGATGTGACCCTCAATTCCAGCCTGGAGACCATCGGCCTGCTGTCCGAAGCGGCCCAGTTCCTGCACAAGCGGCACCAGGTCATCGTCATGGTGGACGTGGGCGATCTGCGCGAAGGCGTCTGGCCCGACCTGGCCCTGGAGGTGCTCAAGGGCGCCGCCGGCATGCCGGGCATCGAGGTGGCCGGCCTGGGCTGCAACCTGGCCTGCTACGGCGGGGTCATCCCATCGGTGGAGAACATGAACCGGCTGGTGGAGATCCGCGACGCCTGCCGCAAGGCGACCGGACTGGAACTGGCCACCATTTCCGGCGGCAACAGCGCCAGCCTGCCGCTCCTGGCTTCGGGAATGATGCCGAAGGAGATCAACCAGTTCCGCCTGGGCGAGTCGATCATCCTGGGCCGCAACGTGCTGGACCGCTCACCCTGGCCCGGGACCCGCCAGGACACCTTCAGGATGGTCGCGGAAGTGGTGGAGGTGGGCCGCAAGCCCTCCATCCCCATCGGCGACCGGGGCCAGGACGCCTTCGGTGAAACCTGCGAGTTCGAGGACCGGGGTGTCCGGCTGCGGGCGATCTGCAACCTGGGCCGGCAGGACGTGACCGTCAACGGGATCGAACCGGAGGATCCCGGCATCATCGTCCTGGGCGGCAGCAGCGACCATCTGGTGCTGGACGTGGAGGACGCCCGCACCCCGGTGAAGCTCGGCATGGAACTGGGTTTCAGCCCCAACTACAGCGCCCTGCTGGCCCTGTCCACCTCGCCCTACGTGCAGAAGGTGGTGGTCAGGGGCTGAACGCCGGCCCCGATGATGATCCGTGGACGGATAAGGTGGCAAACGCCTGGGCACCTTCCTATCATCAAGCAACCACCCCAGGTGAACCCATGCCCAAGCCCCTTCGTCCCACCCCCGGGGACCAGCCCGCCCCGCAGCCGAAGGAAGCGCTGGCCCGGCTTGTGGCGCCACTGCGCGACCGGGAGTGCATCCCGCTCGACCAGTTCGTCGCCCGGCCATTGCGGACCCGGGACATCAATATGCAGCACGTGGTCGCCCTGGCCGAATCCATCGCCGCCGTCGGCCTGATCCATCCCCCCGCGGTCGACCGCATGAACCGGCTGCTGGCCGGGGCCCACCGCCTCGCCGCCCTCCGCTGGCTGCAGGAGCACGCTTCGAACCGGTTCCTGGAACTGTTTCCGGCCGGCGTCCCGGTATGGCGGATGGATCTCAACGCCGATTCGGATGTGGATCTCGCCCTGGCCGTGGAAATCTCCGAAAACGAGCGGCGCCGCGACTACCGGCCGGCCGAGATCGTCAAGCTGGCCGACCGGCTCAAGGCCGCCGGTTTCCATTACGCCGCCGAAGGCGGCCGGCCCAGGACCGACGACCGCCCGCTCATGCCCGCCCTGGAGATCATCGTCGGCAAATCGGTCCGCCAGCTCCGGCGGATCCTCAACCCGCCCGCGCCGTCCAAAACCGGGACACATGACCTGGTTTCCGAGCTGAAACGCTTCCTCGCCCAATCTGAGCAGCTGGCCGCCCGGCTGGAATCCCCCTCCGATCTCCCGGAACTGGCGGTCCTGAAGGCGGAACTGGGCCGGGCCAACCGTCTGGCGGCCCGCGCCCTGGCCGCGCTCAGCGCGCCCGCCCAGGTCGGCTAGCTCCACTTGTACGTCCGTCTCCCCGAAGGGCCGAGAACCTGATCGGGAAACGGAGATGTCACCGTCGATCTAGTCTGGACCGTCCAGCACCGTCCGGACCATCCTCAGCAGGCTATGGCGGCTGTACGGCTTCTGCAGGAAGCGGCCGGCGGTCTCCAGGGCCCCGGCGGCCGAAAGGGCTTCCGGCGCATACCCCGACAGGTAGAAGCGCCGGATCCCGGGCCGCAGTTTCCGGATCTCCAAGTACAGCGCCACCCCGTTCATTCCCGGCATGACCATGTCCGTGGCCAGCAGATGGATCTCACCGGGCTCCCGGGCCGCCAGGGCCAGGGCCTCCCTGGGGTCGGCCAGGGCCAGGACCCGGTAGCCGGCGCCCTCCAGGATTGTCCGGCCCAGGCCCAGGAGCGGCTCTTCGTCCTCCACCAGCAGGACCGTCTCCGTGCCCCGCCTGGCTTCCTCCGGTTCCGCCGGAGCCGCCCCGGCCGTCCCGGAGTCCAGGAACCGCGGCAGGTGCAGCCGGAAGGTGGAGCCGGCGCCCGGCGCGCTGGACACCGTGATGAAGCCTCCGTTCTGGCGGATGATGCCATAGACCATGGCCAGTCCCAGTCCCGTCCCCTTCCCCACCTCCTTGGTGGTGAAGAACGGCTCGAAGATGTGGCCCAGCACCGCGGGGGCCATGCCCCGTCCGGAATCGGCGACCGACAGCACCGCATAGCTGCCCGGCTCCGCTTCCGGGTGCGCCTTGGCGTAGGCCTCGTCGACCCGCAGGTTGCAGGTCTCCAGGGTGATGGTCCCGGAGGTCTCGATGGCGTCCCGGGCATTGACGACCAGGTTCACCAGGACCTGGTTCACCTGGGACGGGTCGATCCACACGGGCCAGAGGCTGGTGGCCGGTTTCCAGACCAGCGAATGGTTTTCGCCGATCAGCCGGCGGAGCATCCTCTGGGTCTCCTCCACGAGGCCGTTCAGGTCGGTGCGCTGGGGCTGGATCATCTGCTTGCGGGCGAAGGCCAGCAGCTGGCGGGTCAGGTCGGCGGAGTGCAGGGCGGCCTGGCGGATCAGACCCAGGTGGCCGCGGGCGCCTTCGTCGGCCAGCGCCGGATCCTCCAGCAGCAGTTCCGAGTAGCCGAGGATGACGCTGAGCATGTTGTTGGTGTCGTGGGCCAGGCCGCCGGCCAGCTGACCGAGGGAATCCAGCTTCTGGGCTTCGCTCAGGAGCCGCTCCGCCAGCTTGCGCTCGGTGATGTCGCGCACCACTGCTGCCACCGCCGGTTCCCCGTACCAGGTGGCCGGGCGCAGGGCCACTTCGACCTCGACCAGGGAACCATCCCCGGGCCGCTTGGCCTTCCAGTCGAACACCACGAACCCCTGCTGGTCCATGCGCGCGAACAGGCTCTGGATATGGGCGAAGGAATCAATCGGATCCAGGTCCATGGCGGAGATGTCCATCACCGTCAGCCCGCGCAGGGACTCCCGGGGCACCCCGTACATCGCCGCCGCGGACTGGTTGACTTCCAGGATCCGGCCCTGGCGGTCATGGATGAAGATGGCGTCGTGCACGCTGTTGAACACCGACCACAGGTTCTCCTGGGAAACCCGCAGGCTTTCCCGGGTCTCCTCCAGTTGCAGCATCCGTTGCTGGAGTTCCGGATAGAAGCTCTTCCGGGCGGACTCCTCGCCCAGCCCGATGATGCGCTCCCGCAGCAGGTTCCAGTCACGTTTCCCGGGCATCTACAGCGCCTCCGAGTAGATCGCCTCGAGATCCGCGGCGGTGGGCGCCCTGGGGTTGGTGGCGTTGCACGGATCATCGATGGCCTTGGCCGCCAGCCGGCCCGCGTCGGCACCGGAAACCCCCCGGGACCGCAGCCCGCCGGCGATGCCGCAGGCGCTGCGCAGCGCCAGCACCTGGTCGACCAGCCGGCCCCGGACCTGCCGCGGGTCGAGCCCGCCGGTGGCGCAGCCGAGCTTCTCGGCGATGACCCGGAAGCGTTCGGCGGCCGCGGGGAAATTGAAATCGATGACATGGGGCAGCAGCAGGGCATTGCACTCGCCGTGGGGCAGATCCTTGAAACCGCCGAGGCTGTGGGCCATGGCGTGCACCACCCCCAGGCTGGCGTTGGAGAAGGCCAGGCCCGCCTGCAGGCTGGCCTGCATGATCTGGGTGCGGAGCGCCAGGTCCCCGGGCTGGCGCACGGAGGCCTCGAGATGCTCGCTCACCAGCCGGATGGCCTCCAGGGCGTGCAGATCGGTGATGGGTGAATGGGCGTTGGAAACGTAGGCTTCGATCCCGTGCACCAGCGCGTCCATGCCGGTGCAGGCGGTCAGGTAGGGATCCAGGGTCACCAGGGTGGCGGGATCGATGAGCGCCACGTCCGGCACCACCGCCTTGCTGATGATGGCGATCTTCACCTGCTCGGCCACATGGTTGATGATGGCGAACTGGGACACGTCCGCCGAACT
>Ga0316217_10001286_pt1 | contig 33287 bp, 27 predicted proteins | sample 1anoAmetaG_FD_203633 | JGI IMG/M metagenome (GOLD analysis project Ga0316217, IMG submission 203633) | Freshwater microbial communities from Trout Bog Lake, Wisconsin, USA - 1anoA | ecosystem: Environmental > Aquatic > Freshwater > Lake > Hypolimnion/Profundal zone | place: USA: Wisconsin...
AGGTGTATCGCATTGAGACGGTTTGGGACTGGACTGTGATGCCGCGATCGCGTTCAACTTTGAGCTTGTCCAGGAACTGGTTCTGGTAGCCCACTGGGATGGTGCGAGTGATTTCGAGGAGTCGGTCTGCAAGGGTGCTTTTGCCGTGGTCGATGTGGGCGATGATGCAGAAGTTGCGGATGAGGTGGGGCGGCTGGTGAGATAATAAATATTTAAGCACTCTATTCATTTGATTATTATAATTGAGCTGAAACCAAGGCCCACATAATAACACCGATTGGAGGACCAACTAAGGATCCGCTGACGAGAAATCGAACGGTCAAGGGTTAATCTGCTAAATGGTTCGATATTGCTGTAAAGGATCAAAACAATCAGCTCTGAATTATAATGCATTATACTGAGTAGTTGATGTGATTAAGAGTTAGGCCAATTATTTGAGTTATTTGAGTGTTGAATAATAGATTATAGCCTATCCATAATCATGCAATACAACACCTTATCATGCCACTCTAGTCCATTCTACCGATTAGCACGCATGCTTCAAAATAACCATTATCCATCATACTTCCCCACCTCATATAATTACCCCATATTCCATACCCAATTATCTAAGCTCAAATAACAAACCGCCAACTCATCCCGTCGCATTCATCATCCTCATCCAGCCACCCAAACCAACTTCATTCGACAACTACAATTTGTTACCAAACGCAATTCACTTCCACCGTTTACTTGCCATTATAAACTGCATTATATGAGCTGTCTAGACTACACCTGCGAATCCAACTGCTGCAACTACTACGGCTACTGTCCAGACGAGTACCCCTACAACAAGGGCTCGCGCTACACCTCCTGCTATACATACTATACCCCCACCCAACCCTTCACCTACAATGTGCCCTTCCTCATTGGCGTCTCAGTTGGCAGTTTTGTCGCACTGGCTATCATCATTGCCGCCTGCTGCATCTACCATCGAAGGAGACTGGCCCGGGAAGCCGCTGAAAACAATGTTAACGCTGCTCCGTCGATCATCTCTGCTGGCAACCCTCAGCCACAAGAACCCTATTATTACGACCCAGCCTATGGTCCAGTCGCGTATGGCCAACCCGTGCAGGACGATATGTATGCAGCACAAATAGGTAAATACCCGGTTTAGAACCCGTCGATGGTAGTCAATTCAGGAGAGGGCCTGAGGGATGGAAAATGTGATATGTGATGGTTATTAGAGGATAATTATGATAGATGGAAGATCGAGTTTAATTGTGCATGCTAGTATGCATGCTGGTAGTTTATTGGATGGCATTTTATTTTGGGTCAAACTTGACCAACCGATCACCAATTGGCAATTTAACCCAACCCTCAGTGGCTAATGATAGCAGGGTATAAATTATTGAGTGGTAAATCAGCTACTTGCTAGATGTAACCAAGTATTGATGAGATAGACATAAATGGATCACCAATTCGATTCGACAATCCGACAAAACGATACTAGCAAAATGCTAACGAATAACTAAATAATCACATAATTATAGAATTTGATTACATCACATGATTATACCTTTGGATTACATCAAGGCAATCGCGAATATTAATATTAGCAATCCGACATCAAATTATGCATGAAGTAATACTTACTTATCCACAGCTACTATTAATATAATCCAAATATTGACATACGCATTTGCGCCACTCCATTTACTAGTTATAACCATCAACCAACACCTAATTCTAAACCCACCATTCATCATACCTTTGCAACCTCACCCTTCATCATACCATCAACTTCAACCCCAATTATTGCAACTTGATAGACAATAATATCAGATCAGGTTCAGACTTCAACCTCTGCTTAATTATACAACGGCTGAGAGTTCCATCCCGTCAGCGTCTCCCCCTCCTACTCCACTCTCAACTTCACCCTCTGCTTCAACTTGCAACTCCTCCTCCTGATGCTGGCACTGTGAAACGAATCCAGGGTCTCTATTCTGCCCTGTATCTCTCCGCAGTCCGCCTCCCTGTGGAAAGCGGCAACCAGGGGCACTCTCCTAACTAGATAGTTCCTCCTCTCAGGAGTCACTGACTTGGTCTTCAGGTAGGTCCCGTTTTGGCGCTGCGGACAGGAGGAATATTTGGAGTGGGCTGGCAGTTTTTTCTGGGAGCTCTCTGCCCAATTACCCAGCCTGGTAAAGCTGTCAAAGTCAGGCAGCTTCAAGTTGCGGTACAGTCTGAACTTATCCTTCCTGTCCTGCGGTCGCCTGTCGCGGTCGAGGGTGACCACCTTGGCCGAGGGGATGAAGGCCTGCGAGCCCTCGAAGAAGTCATTGGTGGTGGCGAATGAACTAGCGCGTCTGGTCGATAACAGCTAATCAAGCCTGCGTTTGCCCAGCACTGAGGGATGCCTTTCGGGCTACTTGACCTGCGTGATAGCATACTTGATGCGTTTGTGTTTAGGCTATGGACTCTACATGGGCTGCTGATTAAATTATTTATTACATATCAAAAAAAGCAAATTTGAATGCAAGCAGTGGAGTATGCAGAACCGCAGCAGCTAGTTCACGCTATCTCCGCTTGGCTTATTGCCTACTCAGACAACAAATATCAAATGAGTTGATTTATGAGCGATTAAGTGTCCAACTTGCAAATACAAGCAGATAGAAGGAATAGCAAATAGGATGGAATTAGATCGGCTGGATAACATAGATTAGCTATGAAATTAATAAACGTGGGCCGACCCTGCTTTAATTAACAGCTGAACCATCCATAATACTCACTATCATAGCCTGCTATCCTTCGCAAATATGATATACTAACCATCAACTTAAATATACGACATAGCTATAATCACAGTCAGTCCATGTCTCCCCCATACGGCAGCGACTCGGGCGAATGCATCAACAACTATCGCAGTTACCTGCAAGACATCTCATATCTTCTGCTACTGTTTCGGTTTAGGGTAGGCTGCGACTACGTGAAGGGCTGACTTTTTGACGGTACTGGCTGGGTATCCGCTTTGCAGAGTGGACATAGACTATTCATGTTGAGCCATTTGGCAATGCAAGAGCTATGGTAGAGATGGCTGCACTTGAGTTGTTTGACCAACTGGATCTGCTCGAAATCGCAGTGGCAAATGCAGCACATTTCCTTCTCCTAAGAAAGATGGCTAGGCTGATATTATTTGCTAGGAATCATGCCGATCTGCTCAGCAGTGAGACCTCGTGGTATTTTTTAGCCAGTTGCGGTCTGATCGAGGGCGGATGGGTTACCCCTAATATAACGAGAGAGAAACGGGATATATTATGATCTTGGCTGCATATCAAGTTCTCCACTTTCCTCTTCATCCTAGCTGTCATAAAAGCTCGAGATAATATATATCTATTCCCAACTCTGCTGTTGTGCTGTATTAGTATTCCCCAGATGAGCACGCGGTTCTATCGTGGCTGCCTCCCATGCAGCTTGTGCAGTTTGGCGAGCCGAGTGAACGTTCTGTAGCCAAGGACTGGCTGTTTGATCTGCACGTCGGTTGGGTGATCTTAGCCTGCCGGAACCCCAGGGTCTTCGAGTGCTGTTTCCCAAATATTAGGTCCGGATAGGTGGATCATCATATCTCCTTCGGTGGCTCAGGTACTATTCCATGCCAAATAGACAATAACAACCATCTGGTTGCCAGTGATAAAGCTCTATCCATAAAAATACACTCAGTATTGCAGTTAGTCCCACTGATTAAATAGAAATGGATTATCAACATCAATCGTCTTCCTAGTAAATTTATACTTTCTAGCCTTCGGCTATTGGCGCAGGACATGCGCATTTGGTCTGGTCTTATTTCTTCCCTCTTCTCTTCTTCCGTGGGTTGCGCTCCGACTCGTTATCCCATTCAATCTACTCCGACTTTACTTATGACTACAGCTCTTCAATCTTGACAGAGTTGCGGCGTTTGTGAGCCCTGGAAATATGACCGCCAAGTTTGCGCCCCTCATCGAAGACCTGCTCGCATTGAGGACACTTGTATTCTTTGCGGACTACTTTGAGGACCTAGATGCAGGCCAACATTTGCTTCCTAGTTTTCTAACTCAACTATCCGGAGTATTTCTCGAGGGTGCGCTTGGAAAAGGTGAGCCTGAGCAGTGAGGCGGTCTTCTGGAGGGTCTAGATGTTGTCCATGATGTTCTTCTCAATGATGTAAGGATTTAGCATCGATATGCTTACCAAATTAATATATACTAATTTCAGATTAGCAACCATTTATCACCTTTGATTAACTGGTGAGCTATACGTGAGATGGAGGTTAGCTTTGCAACAAATTAGATTGTTCATTCGCCTAAGGTTCAGGAGTGGTGTTTCGCTAGCAACCCTGCATACTGGGACGTATTTGATCTATTTTCAACTAGCTCATTATTGAGATAGTGTTATCGAAAAAATATGGTGGTCCACCTTGGTCATGCTTGAATCGACGCTCAGAGAGTCAAAACTGCAGCCAAAAGGAATTTATGGGAATCACCTGATAAAATAAATATATGTGGGTTGCCAAAGTTAGATTAGCAACTGCACACATAATCAAACCCTTAATCCATAAGCTCTCATCCAAAAAACATAAACTTGCTACTTTTTAACAAAAAACAATGCACAGGAAAAACCCTCTATAGTTCATCAATAGGTTAATCCATAGCAGGACCGTTTTAGACAATGATATAACTGCTAAATGGCTAATATCTAAATCTGCAATATAATTAACTCCCATTAGCCCATGTTTATCGACCACAACTCCTACTCCCTCCCGCCCAAAATTGGCCCTGTCAAAATCAAGCCACTATCTTGGAAAGATTTCAAAGCTGACCCTCCTTAAAATTCGCCCTATTTGGCTCATATCTACTGGGCAGTTAACTACGAATTCACAACGGTTAGTTCCGGACAGCCGAAGGTTAAAGTTACAGTCAACGTGCGTCCAAAAAGCTGGAAAGTCAGAGAAACTTTCTCGTTACTTAAGCACTAGTACGGGCATTACCTAATAGGCTGTTTGTGTGGGCTTTCCTTCTCCAAAAAGATAAATTTCGAGCTGCGTTGGAACAAAAAGATAAACTTCGGAGCCTGGTGCAATGAAGTGTTAGGGTACTGCTTGAGATAGTACTGCCGCATGTAGAAGCTGTACGATGAGTAGACCAACCACAATTTGAACGCAGAAATGCAGTTGTATTGGTAAAATAAAATCAAAGGACTGTTAGGCGAATTTAGCAACTTTTATAAAAACAGGAAGTTAGAGCTACTAGTCAGAGACGACAGGAAGACGCGCGATAGTCACCAGAAGCAAGGCCAGAAGGTGGAGAATATTCAGGGGTTCAGCAAAAGGTTTAGTCTCAGGAAAGATATCAAAACCAGCAACGAAACTAGAAATACTTAGTTCTCGCCATCCAAGAAGCGATTGAAGAATCAAAGCCAGAGCTAACAGAAGTACATGAAAAACTTACAAGCCAGCACACAATCGCATATACGCTATTACAAGAAGTTAGATCTAAGCGACGGGGCTAAAAACCTTCAAACTGCCAACTCATTCATCATCAAGCCATTGCCCACCGGCTCCAAATTTTTTTGATCTGTTAATATTCTTAACCATCCTATTCCAATTTCCAATCATCTTGCCAAATCTACTCCTTGGCTTTGTTTGGACAAACGAATCATAGATTATATTTTCATATACAGTAAATCCCAATCCAACAACCCATGGACTGCAAATACGTCAGACAATCCAGCTGCTTTTGCTTCACGTTCCACCCCTTGGCCTCCTCCCTCTTCTACCTCACCAACACCAAAAGCAGACTTCGAATCATTGAGGAGAATCTGTATACGGGACTAGTTAAAAATTAATTCGCAGTCCCCCAAAGGCAGAAAAACCTCAACGTCAATAACTTTATACTAAACTACTCGCCATAAGCCAAACAAGTAGTGCTCACGCTATCCAACCAAATCTTAGTGTACTCTCTGGAACAAAAAATTCTTATTTTTGTCGGGTAGGCTACTCAAAATAAAAACCCCTGCTTCATCTAAAGGGCCGTACTCAAAAAAGGATATCTCTATTTTTCAGCGACCTAGTATTCAACTCTTTTTGCTGTCAAACTTTCAGATTGTATCAGAGCTGGTAGTATTACCAATTACATCAAATATAAGATGCCTGAAGTTTCTGCGATTGGCTTAGGAGTTGGTGCGGGGAAACTCATAGCTCTGTGCTCTGACAGCAACCTTCGAGTCTGGGACTGCTAGTCAAGCTCTTCTTTGAAAGGAATAGCAATATAAAGGGTGGGGGAGCCCACTTGCCTAGCTTTCTCCAAATAATGTGAGTATCTACTGATCGGCACAAGTGCTGGAGTGGTTCAAGTGTACGATGTTGCTACTTTGGGTATAAAAAACACAAACATACTTGACAAACAGATCGGCAAGGAAAAGATTCAGTCTCTGTCATGGTTCCACTACTCAGGAGAAGCACAATCAAGGAGATTTTTGGTACTAACTAGAGACGGAGATGTCAAGTTGTTTTCGTTTTACTTCTAGAGGGTCAAGGAAACCAAAAAGGATGAAAAAGAAAAGCTAATGGGCAAAGCCAATGAACTTTTGCTCCTCTACACAATCAAAAGTTATACAATCGATGATAAATTTTAAATCTGCAGCCACGAGTTCGCAAATTTCATCTATTTCCATCCAGGATACCTACTCTACATGGTTGACTACTATCCTCGTATATACTATCCTGTAATAACATCTCAATACAATCATCCCTTCGAAACACTTGTACCTAACTCGAAGAAAGAAATATTCTTTCAAACTAACTTCCTCTATATTGATGGCTTGCTTATCAAAAGATTGAGGAATTAGCCATAACTTAAACTTTCCTTGGACAGTGTATTGGGGTACAAAGGTCTTAAAATCTTAAAAATGGACTATCGCCCGAAATTCATCACTTTAAATTAGCTCCCAATGGAGATAATTAAAGGAGTGCCTGCTAGTAAGCTGCGCTATAAGATAATGATCACTTACTACCTCTAAAATATGATAAGATCTCTAGTACTGTCTGATATCTGCTTAGCAGGTACGAACGATACCATATAGAACCTAAAGGAGTTTTCTGGCAGCCAAACACTCTTCTTAGGCTCACAGTCTAGCCTTCATCCTCTCATTATGATCTTGCAGGATAATAAACAAACTATAACAGTAATAAACTAGTCGGCTGTTGAAGATCTTAGTAGGTATAGTGACTAGGAACGTCCTTATCTCAAAATTCCAGGTGAAATCTATTCCAAATAGATCAAACTAAAGGTTCATAAGATATTTGAAACGCCTTTTCGGAACGGATATGTTGTGGTTTATCTCTCTTAAAATCTCATACGCTTCTCGAATAATATCTATGTGCATGCAGATTTGATCGACTATGATGTTTACCCCAACCTAGGTCTTAGGTTGGACTATAATGAGATTGTTATAGATATAGTTTGGACCTCGAGGGGATAAATAGGATGTGTGGTCTGCCTCTAAAAGGTAGTTTTAATCAATGACGAGCTAAAGATCATAAAGTCAGTATCAATTGAGGGTTATATTATTCAAGGTCAGTTCGTAGGATACACGCTAATCATAACAACAAAAGTGGATGTACAATATGTAGATGTTTCAGGACAACCTTTGCAGTTGTTTTGTATTGAGAACTACTAAAGTAGGTATCTGGTGCTAGGTGTTTTAGCGGATCGTATTTTGGGAATCTAAAGATTTTAAGGAGAAATCAACTGTAAAATGAGATATTTTAACCTTATGCAGCCCTTGATTTCCGGCTACATTAACTACTACTCACTTCTCAATGCTCCTCTTAACCCCCTAGTCTTGAAATCTATAATAGAAGGAATGGCGCCTTATCACATAGTTTCTTAATAGTTTTTGAACTTGCTAAACAAAAATGGACTGACCAACTTCAGCCACTATTTCATTGAATCCAACATTAAGCTCTACTCTCGCTCAGTCAGAGCAGCGACGTTAAATGGATAAGTTAGGATAGAGCGCTTCATTTCCAACAAAATATGGCTCCAACACAAATCTAAGATACTCAACTACCTGTTGTATTACGAAGATTTGAAAGATTCAACAGATAACTACTAAAAATAAAAAAGCAAGGAATATTAGATTCTTCTGATCAAACTTATTGGGTATGACTCTTTGAATTCTATAAAGTAAGCAATTAAAGATGAGCAAAAAAATGCCATATCAAGACCCTCAATAGCAAACAACTTTGGTTAGCAATCGCTTTTCGAAGTCTATTACTAATTCAGTGAAAAATAAAACATATTCGTAAAAATGTAGCTTTTACCTTTTAAGGCCAGTGACGATCGAGAATGGATTGGCATTAGTGGCAACTATCTCTAAAGCAAAATCGGTGAGAATTAAAATGATGTTGACGTAAATGCAGTCCAAGCTGAGCAAGAAGAAAATGAAAAGCATTAGGATGAGCAAGAAAATCAAGAAGAGGAAGGAGATTTCGCCAACTTAATTGTTTACTATCGGTTTGATGACGGAAAAGGCGACTTTATTGATGATCTCTCTGATTTTCATAATGAAGCTTCAGTCTAAGGTGAGCCATGGCAATCTCTAGTCGAAAACTAACCGATCTAACTCTAAGACAAATGGGGCAAAAAATGTCCTCCTCAGTTTTCCATCAACTCTGGAATAGTTAAAAGGGAGAAAAAGATTGGAGGCAAAGCAAGCAAATCGTTAACATTTCAACTTTGGATCAAAACTGAGATTACTTCTTTTATTCTTCTCAAACTAGGAGAAAATTTTGAATTCGGAATGCAAAGTTTAAATTTTTACTACAAGTCAACAAAATCTGACATCCTCAAAGGTACTTCTACATAATTTGAATACACTCCAGGCAACTGGACTAATATAACATTTACCTATAATGGTAAGTAGCACATAATCAATCTTTACTTGAACTCTTTCAAGTTTTTTACAGGAAAAGGGGATGTAAATTTTGATAGAAATGGTCTACAGATAGGAAGTGACGACTTTCAAGGTGAGTTTACATAATTTAGACTTTGGAAGAAGTAATTAACAATTGAAGAAATCAAATAATATCTGCGTTCACCACTTTAAATTGTAGCTGAAAAGAGAAAGAAGATGAAAATGAAAATCAAGGAAAAGAAGAAGAAATAAGCTAATAAAGAAGGAGAGTAATACTTCCCATCTGTGTTCCAATTTTGATAAGTGTATAAAATTCAATAAATATCATATTTTAGTCGATGACTTTCTGATTGCCTTCTGGTATTCTTTTGCTTTTGCTAACCTTTACTGTTCAGCTTTTCTTTTCTCCTAGTCTTTTTTCTTAGCTTGGACTTCAGGAAGATTTGCATAGTTTTTTCTGGTCAAAGCGTACATTTCTTATTTTGTTACTTTTGCCTTTGTTCCATAAATCAGTCTGTTGACTAACTAAACTGATGGCTATTTAATTTTGCTACTGCTTCTTTCCTATGTGCTTTGTTTTTTGATGGATGTTTGCTTTGAAAGATTTTTACTAGTAACTGTCCTTTTGCTTGGTAAATCTTCGACTGCTGAGTTCATGTTTGGGGATTTTTACAAATCCATCCTGGATTGGTACGAAGTAAGCTTATCAGTGAGAGTGATGTTCATTTGAGTTGGAATCTACTGAAAAGGTGAAATATTTTTCTATAACTTTTCTTTGATTTTAGTAGTTTTTTCTAATTTCTGCTAACTTTTCAATCTTCCTATCTTTCTCTTAAACGCTTAAGCAAGAGTAAGTCCTTACATTTAAGATTTATTTTACAAAGGTATATCGAGACGAACTGGCGGTTTGTACTCTTATTGAGGCTGATCTTTAACAACTTAAGTTTTCTATCTTTAGCTTTTTTGGATTTGCTTTGTGTTCTTTACTTTGATTGAATTCTAATCCTGCTTTTGTATTCTGACTTTCTAGAATTATCTTTTATTTTGCTTTACTTCTCTTTTTTCGCGGCTTTATTCTTCTTCCTTTTTTAACTTTGAGTCACGGCTATTGAACTTTGTAGAAGAGTCCTAAAGATTTTTTTATGTTTATGTCTCAATCTTTCTTCCACTTAACTTAATGCCTAAATTTTATTTACATTCTGATTTTTACTTTAGTAATGGTTTGTCTTAAGAAGGATGTGAGTTTTTCTTTTGACTTTTTAAATTCTAAGCTCGAATAGAGGCTTAAAATTCAGGCGTTTATATTTTGTTAGCTAAATTGGTTCTCTAAGTAAGCACCCTTTCTTAATTTGATACCTAACCTCTGAAAAAAGATTTATATCCAGTGCCCGTTTGGTTCGGTTTACAAATCGATCCTTTTTGTCTCTCCAACCGTGTATTTTATAGCATTTTGATTTTAAGCTCCCTATCAATAAGATCCTTGTTAATATTTTCGTGAGGTGTTTTCATTATATTGTTAATTATGATTGGAGCATCTCTTTCCTTTTACTTTTTATCACTAACAAAGACGTTGGATTTTAAAGCCACATTCTAACGATCTTTTTCAATGATATTTAATAACTTTAGCATTATTTCTCTATTGAATGCCTAAGAAACAGGTGAGGCCAATCCCTGAGGATTTACATTCATTGAATATGTTGATTATCCAAGTACTAAACCTTTGCTTTGCTTATCTCCTGAAATGTTTTTCATTGAGTATTTGCGCATTTATGTATTACTCAGCTTTTCACTGACTCGAGATTAAGTCATTTCGTTTATTTTCACTGACTACTTTATTGAGGTTTTTTTCGGAGGTTTAATCAAACTGTTTTTGAATTTTAGAGAATCCTACTCTATCTTGATTTAAAGTTGCATTTTTTTCTACTAGCATAAGATCTTTTTTTTTAGTTAAAGTTACTTCTTGCTAAGCATTTCTCTCATTAGTTGCTCTCTTTTAGGCAGCAAATGATGCAGAAAAATTGGCATTTTAGAAGTATAAAGTGGCTCTATCTTAGGCTCTTATGCTAACTATTCCCAACCATTCTCTTACTACTCTTACTCGAGTTTGATTGCGATTGAGGATTTCAAAGAGGAGTTTTTTTTGTTTGGCTTGGAACCAAAATGATTTATCAACTAATCTTATCGGTTAGGGGCTGTCTACTCTTAGTTGTAAATAGATTATATTTCTTTGAGGCTGTTTTTATTATTGAGCTGATTTATTTTCATCATTCGTTAGAAAAAACTCATCTTTCAAATAATAACTGTCTTAATTATAATTTGAAGAACCTACTTTAATATTTAGTTTGCCATTGAAACGAATGGGAAAAAGTTGTCATAATGGGCAAAAAGTTTACACAATAAAAGAATAAAATCATTTCCTTTCACTGAAATAAGACGAAATCCTTTATTTGTGACTTTTAGCTAGATCTTTTATTCTGACATAACGATAGTGGCTCATTGATGGATTTAACTTCTATATCCTAAACACTCCGTACCATTCCTTTTTTGAGAAGGCTATCTTTCCCAATTTGTAATTGCAAACTATTTCATTCAGCTATGATTACTTTGCTATGTTTCTTTCTATCGTACTTTATAAAAATTTGTTGTTTTCTAGGTTTGAAATTTTTCTTATTTTGTCCGATTTTTACATACACTAATTAGGATTTAAGCCATTTACCAGAATATAAGTCTATTGGTCCTCATAAATCTTTTCTAAGCAGGCTACACAGTTTTGCTGATTCATTTCACTGAGATGAAATTTTATGTAATCAACTAATAGATCATAAGAAGCTGTCATTTGTTGGCACTCTTTGCAATTATCTTTGAATGAAGAACATTTTGATGCGACTTTTTTCGATGAGGGCTGATTTATTATGTTTTTATTGAGTGGCTATCGCTCCTCTTCCAAAACACTGATAGACTAAGTCTAATATAAAGATCTTATTTCGTGATCTATTCTCTGATTTAAGTTTTTCTTTTAAAGCAAGTTTTTGATAGGATTTTTCATTTCTATCTAAACAGGTTTTGAAAAGACCTTTTCATTTTCGAATAATAGATCATAATCAACTTTCTTGTTAACTATAGATCCTGTTTTTTCTTTTGAGTTTTCTCTAGCCTATGGAGGAAATTACATTTAGTTTTGATCACAGCTAAAAGGGATATTCAGTTAGTTCTCATTGTCCTTTTTTATTTTTTTTACTATTTTTTCTCCTGTTTCTTCAGGAGCATACTAAAAGGCTTTTGATCTCTTATCATTATTACTTTTGTGATCATCAATTTTTTTTGTCTTACGTTCTTCGTTAAAAGGCTTTTAGGATCTCTCCTTTGAGTAGTTTCCCAAGATATAATCTTCCAGACATAAGCTCTGTGAAAACATCGGGATACTATTATTTTGCCTCCTTTCTTATGAGCTGTCTAAACTATTAATACAAGCCAAAAAGAGTTAATTCTTATCCTTAAGTCTATCTATTGCAAGAGGCTATTCATGCATGATATTTTCTGAGATAGGTTGATTAATATGCAAGTTTTTTTGTTATATTTAGGATTTTTAGGCTTAGATTGACCTTTTATTTTCTCTTTTTTCGTATTGAGATTCATCAAGGAAATTGCTTAGTGATTGAGATGGTTCTTAGAAGATTTGGGGTTCAGCTTCTAATTGACCGTAGTTTTAAGGCATAAAATGCTTTAGTGCAGAATTGATGTTTTCTTTTTAGGTTTCTAAAGGTTATGGCCTAGAAACTGGAATGATTGGAACTAGACCTTTTTCACAAGGCTTGAACTTTCTATCGTCTTTTGAAGGCAAGGGAGTCTCTGAATAAAAACTCTTTCCTAGGTTATTTTCTGTCAATTTAATAGTTCCTTTCTTTCCTTTTTATCTTGATGTCGCTTGAAAAAAAGCTGCTTCATCTATAATACACAGTTCATCCTAATCTTCCTAGGCCTTTTTTATTCCTTTATGATCTTGATTATAAATTTTGTCGAATTTGAAGCCTCTAGTGTGCTTTTCAGACTTTTGCTAAAGCTCAATGCCCACTTCTCCTCCTTTTGGCTTTCTCCCTCTTTTTTTTCCAGTACTTTGGCTTCTATTACTTTGCATTTATTTATAAAATTTAGACTTATACTATTCAACTATATCTGGCGCATTTTTAAGATTTTCTCCCGGTTCCCAACTTTAAACATCAGTTACGCTTACGCAACCTTTCCAACGTACCAGAAACATCAACTAGTTATTCGGAACATCAAGAAGCTTTCTATTGGATGAATCCTCATCCAAAATATGGTTTGGGTTGTTTTAGTTTTTGAATCTGTGTGCTATAATGCTTTCAACTTCATGTTAAACAGCAACTTCTTACTAACTTTAGTCTATAATTTATGTTTGGGCGTAATAATACCCCTTTTTTTTATCTTTAGTTCTCATGACAATCTACAACTCGAACACCTCCTCAAAAACACAACATTCATTTTTTAAAGAAGCCTTAAAAAAACGGTTTCATAATAAGATAATCTGGTTTTTTAACTTCAAACAATAATTAAAACCGGCTTATAAATATTCTCATACCAACATAATAAGAACGCAAAGGATTTGATTTTAATCACACTTTGAAAATTAAAGAAGTCAAGAGTTATTATCAGAACTATATTTTAGTAGTTCGAGGATTGTAGAGTGTTCCCCCTCTTTCAGTAGGAACCTGACGTTATATAGTTGCTTTCTTGGGCATATAGATAGCTTTCATTTACTCCAATGGGGTTTTCACAAACCTTTGAAAGTGTGTTGTTGATTTTTTCGCTATCTACTCATGGAAATTAGCTATAAATAACCCTTTACTATCTTCATGCTGACGACTGAAGCTTGCTGCTTTCTTCGCTATCACATATTTGGGCTTTTTAGTATCTTACTCTACCTAAAATGACAAATACGAGTGTAAAGATTGTACATTTTCAGTACTTGCGCTTCTTTCTCAGTAGTCTTGTCTCCTATTTGCCCACTTAGCATCTTTCGCTTGATTCCAGGTCTAATCAGGCCAAAATTAGGCATTAGTTGCGTTTTCAGTAAACTTTATCTATTATCGGATTCTATAGTCTTAGATTAGCCTCTCTTTGAAATTTTTGAGATTTTGAACTGACCCTTGATTTCAGCTTAATATTTTTTCAGCTGCCTTTAGAATCCTAAATTTGGTACTACACCAGGCCTACTTTTTCTGACCTCCGCAATAGCTTCTTTAAAAGACATTTTGTTGAGTTTCATTAAGTAAGAAATTACTAAGGTACTGCTCTAAATTTAAAAGAAGGCTTACTCGTGAAATGCCTGCAGAGCAGTGTACCAAAATACTTCCTTTTGTTATGTTCGCTTCTATGAGGCTGTAGAATGTATCGAAAAAAGAAGCAATATCTTCCGTCTTGGCGTCTAGCAAAGGGTAAACGATATGTTCTATTTAAGGGTCGTATTTGACGTGATCCATACCTTTAGCAGCTGTAACGACTAAATAGATGTTTAATAACCAGTTTTGATGCCATTTGTTGCTATCAAATCCAAGTCCAAAGCGGCTTGGACGTCTCCTACGAAAACTCTATTTTTTGTTACTGGATGAGTGAAAACTGCATCGCAGCTGTGATATGGATTCTCCTCTATGAAATTATCAAACATTATCTACTATTTTTCTAAAACTTACAATAATTAACTTATCTTTTCCAATCAAAGACTTCATGATCTTAGTAAAGAAATGAGTTCTTATTCAAAGGCCTAATTGCAATCTAGAAATAGCGAGATGTTATAAGATTTTGCTTTTGTAAAAATTTGCTAGAACCAAATCAATAAATTTCATATTATCTATGACTGAAAAATGTTTTCTTCATAAATTAACAGAAGTGCTATTGCAGCCTTGATCGTATTATTTAAATTATAAACTGCTTATGAAGGGAAAATCAGTCGATAAAAAGAAAGCAGCAACTCCTGTCATTTTGATTGATGAATCTCCTGAACTAGCGAATACAGTTATTATCAGTAAAATGACGAACGGAAAGGAGAATGGTTCTCAGATAAAACCCAGCTCGAATGTCTTTGCTGGTGGCTTTAAGTACAGGCCTGAATAGGCAAATAAAAAATAACAATAGCTCACAGATTTAATCTCCTCTTCAAAGATAGATAAGATGACTGTTTATGATGAATTTGGGCTGATCAATGAGAAGAAAAAATATAGATAAAATGTAAAGTAAAGTGCAATCAGCTCCGTTTCTAATAACCCAGTAAATTCTTTTTCCAATGAAAATCCTTGGAAAAAAGATAGGAAATAACCCATTTCTAATAACTTTGTAGACTCGAACTATTACAATATCAGCAAACTTAAAGAGCGAGAACAAATAGCAGTACATGTTAAGTCAAGCCTTTAGGAAATAAACCTTTAAAACATTGAAGCAAAACTTTAAGCCCATCGTTTGTCAATGAAGCCGATTGAAGAACAGTATAGTGTACTAAAAGGAAAATCTATGGTGCAACCTGAAAGTCAATACAAGGAAAAGCTCAAATACAACATTGATGTTGAAAGAGAATACAAGAAGATTCAGCCTTAGAAAGTGTATTAGTTTATCAAAGAAAAACAAAATGAGATGGACAGGCCCAAATAGGAGGTTATTCTTTAATAACTATGGGAGGAGAAAAAGAGAAATGATCCAAAGCTAGCTGAATATTAGTTTAAATATCAGCAGTTTTTGGTTTAGAAGGAAGCTAAGAAAATGATTGGAAGCGTAGTTAGAGATAACCTTTTTACTTGGGATAAATTTGCCAAAAAAGAAGAGTTAGAGAAAAGGAAGCAGGCAAAATAACGCAAAAGTAAAGAAAAATACTATGCTTAGGATATTGAGAGCAAAGTTTTATCCAAAGTTTATGGAAAAGCTTAAAAATCAAACTTATAAGTACCTTAAGAGACATTCAAAGATTAGCCAGTGAACATATAATAAAAAATAGCTTCAAAAGATGACAAATTCATAAGTAAGTTCATTATGGCCGAAGTAGACCTGGACAAAAGAGGGACCATATCGAAAGATGAGTTGGTTGATTATCTAACACAAAAAGAGCATCTCATAAAAGGATATCATATCGATTTGAAGTGGTTGCATACTGATCTTGACAACTTTGAAACCAAAAGGAAAGGAATGCTTAACCAACAGTAAGTTGCACAATTTCTAGCTACTCTTGACAGCTTGCATCATCCTCAAATGGTTCTTAAATAGATTTAGGCCAAAGATAAAGCTAAAAATAACAAATCTTTACAATTCTAATCTCCAAAGGAAAAACTATATGTTTCTTACTTCAAAGAAAATTATAAAAGATTTGAAAACATTTTCAAAATGATTGATATTAATGATGATCGAATAGTCAAAAGAGAATAGTTCATTGAAAATATATACCTAGATGCCGGATGCAATCAAATCCTAGATAAAACTGCAATAAAGTTGAATGTGATTGATAAAAATATAACATTTAGGCAGATGATTTCTTTCATTTTGGATGATTTTAGGAAAGAAAAAAACGAAAAACTAAAAAAATCAAAATAGTACATAACTCTTTAAAGATTTTAGTAATACTTCTAAATCCCTTAAAGTTTAGACCTTAATTCTTTGTAGAAAAGTAGGAATGAAAAGTTAAAAAAATAGAATACCTCAAGATAGATCTAAATGTTCGACATATAGGAAGAGTATCTTCAAATCTTGAAAGACATTTGCTCAACTATTCCTCGCATCTATCAATAGTATCTTATCGCCAATGATTTTGTTACCATAGCACTAAAAGATCCACAAGTCTTAGCCATTTATGATGAAATGTGTAGAATTCAAAGCGTTTAGACGAATCTCCCTGTCTAAACTATCAAATCTACTTTGATAAGAATGACGAAATAGTGCGACTAATATGCTACTTGGGAAATACTAAAAACTTACTTCTCGAGAAGAGGAAGACCTCTAGACTGGGATTTCGATTTAATAAAATAAAAGAAGGAAATCAGGCAAAAGAAATTGAAAGCTAATGCTGAATTGGTCAGACAAAATGTTTCTAAAGTTAAAAGCGATGAAAAAGGCTAAACTTAAAATAACTTTTTATTGTCTAGTGCTAATAAGAATTTAAGTAGCCTTTCACCCTAAAAATATACAATTCCTTAGCCTTTTAATATTACAGACGAAAGAAAGAAAAAGTAGCAGTTGGCTTTGAAATATCTTTCTTCAGAGCAAAAGTAAATCGAAGAAATGAAAAATCAGTTTAAGGCAAAGCCTGTAAATAAAGATATATTGATTCCGAAACCAGATTTGATTCAAGGAAAAGTATCCAAATCTAATGAAAGTGTGGCTTATAACTACTAAAACTACTAAAATGACAGAATATAAAGAGTTTTAAAGAAAGCTCAAGAATAGTTTGAGCTTGCTTAGACTATAAAAGAGATTAAACAAATGTCTGAAGTAAAAGCAAAGGATATAAAAATAGATTTGACGAAAAAACTCTAAGATGTTATGGAATAGCAAAAAAGAAATAAATCAAAAGCTAAGCCTAAACCAACTGTGCCTAGTGTCAGTAGCAATTTATATCCTGAGAATCCGCAAGAGGAAGGTAAGCGAAAAATATAGAAATACAAAAAACAATTGTAAAAGCAAAGTTTAGCATAAAAAATGCGTTAAGATATGAAAAAAGAAGTAGTAGATAGAGCTAAGTAAAAGAATGAAAGCGTGAAAAAAACTGCCACATAGCAAAAGAAAAAAGAGAAAGAATAATAAAAATAAATTTCCAAGCTTAATCAAGCTTAATTTAAACCAAAAATAAACAAATATTAACCATCTTAGCAGTAAAAAGAAGCCCTACGCCTCCAAAAGGAAGAAAGAGAACGTAAAAAGCAAGAATAAATGCAAAAGATAATGGAGACTGAGCAAATGAAGAAACAAAAAAGATTGGATTATGTGAAAAAATAAAACAAATTAGATATTTCTGGACTTGATGATGAAGAGATTTTTAACAAATTTGAGGAAATCGATTTCTAAGACCTACTTCTAACTTAATAGTAAAAGAATTAATTCCGAAAATAGTATAGCTTGAAAGAAAAAACCAGAAAATAAGTAAAGGACCGCTTTGCTGGATTAGCGGGGAGATAAAGAGCAATGATGGAAGTTGAATAAAAGCGCCTAGCTTAGTAGAAACGCAAGTTAAAATAACAAAAGCAAGAAAAAGTTGTGAAAGATAAGATTCAATCTGCAAAATAAATGAAGGAAGAAATAACAAGTACACTCAATATGGACCAAAACTTTCATAGAAGCAAAGCTCTAAGAAGATATAGAGCCTTAATGGAAGGGAAGTAGCCTTTGCCCGAATATGACACCTATAGCTATGTGGGAGAGAAAGAAAAATCTGAAATTTGATGATTATAAACTATTTTTTGAATCATTTACTATTATCAAGAAGTACCTCTATAATTTTGATTTATAATGTTGAGTTACTAAAAAAATAAAGCTCTAATTTGTATTTTTGTGGTAAGTATTGCTTTTGTTCAAATTGTCTTCTCACAAGACAGCCAGGAACAAATCCTCTGGGAAATTGAGCAGGTTCTCAAAGAAGGAAAAAGAAACATCTGGGCTTAAATTGAACCTAATGAACCCTTATGGAATCTCCCACCTTGGTTAGGCACTTTCTTCATTTCAGAGTATTACTTCTAACTCAAAGGTAAAACATTAGTAAATCAGCTTTAAACATGAACTAATCTCATCCCTTCTTATCTAAGTTTGATACTTAATTTTTCGTCCAGAAACTTCTTAAGGAACAACTGGAAGATGGAAGTTGGAAACAACTTCTCGATTAAAACCGAAAAGAGGGACTTTTAGACGCCACAATTTTCAACTGTACGTTTTGAGAAATCTAGATTGGTTTTTAAAATAAATGGGAATGGACGTTTATTCTCCTCCGATGAAAAACGCTCGAAAGTTCATTTTAGATAATGGAGGCATTGAGAGAGCTCAAGCAATGACTCGGTATAAATTGGCTGTTTTTGGACAATACTAGTGGCAAATGCTTAACTATATTCCTTTGTTTTTATTCCAGAAAAACAAATTTCCTTTCTACTCATATACCTATCTTAAAGGTAATATCTAATATACTAAGATTATGTTGCCCAGTGGGTTTACCCTCACTTAACAGCTTTAGCCTATCTCCGATATCACAAAACTGTCTTTCCAGTTTCAAAAGTATGCTTAAGTTAGCTCATGAATTCGAGAGGTCATCCTCCTTGCCTTCTACCTAATCAGTCAGTGATTCTTCAGCAGTTTAACAAGCTTAATGGTTCAGCCCCATTATAAAGAGATCCTGATGTAGATAATCTTTTGCAATAAGCCCTTTAAGTTACATAAGAAAGAGGAGCATTTGGAGGCTACACCATATCTACTTTGCTCAATCTTTTAGCATTCAAAGACTATACATTGAAATATGATTAAAAAAACAACGAATTCTTTGCTCATTACAACAGACTCTTCAACAAATCTTTGACTTACGTTTAAAGCTTATACTTCAACAGAAAAAAGCCCTATGAAGGACATCTGTGTGACGGAAGGTATTGGGATACAATCCTCGCTGTATATGGCCTACTTTAAGCAGGTGAATCCCCTGAAAAAGTTAATCATGTATTGAAACATTTGCTAAAAACAGGAGTTCAATAAAATGGAGGTATACCTTACGGTCAAGAGTTTTAATATGCACCAGATATAGATGACACTGGTATGCTTTTGATTCTTTATGGCAAAATGAAGAAACATTATGAAGGAACCGAGTTATCTGCATTTTATTCCAAACAAATCAACAAAACATACACTTGGATTAAAAGCAATCAAAACCTAGATGGTGGTTTCCCTGCTTTTCATCCAAACAAAAACGATGGTCAGTATAAACTTTTGGCTGCTTTGTTTTGGATAACGACAATAGACAAAAGTGCTGAGATATTTGATCCCTCTTGCCCAGATGTAGTCGGCCACCTCTTCTAAGGAATGGCTTAAGCTGAGATCTATGATTAAGAAACTATCTAAAAAGCTATTGCATATTTGTTCAACTCTCGAAAAGATGGAATGTGGAGTGCTAGATGGGGAATCAACTATGTCTATGCAGTTGGAGCTGTGTATCCTGGCCTTGCAAAGTTGGGCTATGACATGAATGAAGAATGGATTATGAATATTACTAAAAGGCTCATTTCTGTTCAGCAAAATGATGGAGGTTTTGGATAGGATTCTGAGAGCTACAACAAAGGCAGATATGTTGAAGGAGTCTCTACTGCATCAATGACTGCTTGGGGTCTTTTGGCCTACATTGAAGTTGCTCACACTATCGATGTATTTTTTGTCTAATTTAGATTGAAAGCCAAATGAATAGAGCTGCTCGCTACTTATTGGAAAACTTTAAACTAAATAGTGGGAAATTCTATGATAGATCAGTCGTAGGCACAGGCCACCGTGGGCTGTTAAATCTGCAATATCCCATGTATTCTTATACTTTTCCACTTGTAGCTCTATCGAGGTATAGAGACTACTTGTTAAAGCGACATGCAAGGCCAATCAATGAGGATTTGAGGGCCAGGGCGAAAAAAATAACAGAAATAAATGCAAACAATACTGCTGAGCTGTGATTTGTATAGTTATGATTGTTGAGAGCTTGTCTTTGGGCTAATTTGTGAATAATTTTGTATAGTAATAGAACAAAAGGAAAAAATGAACTAATAGAGACCATAAAAACATAGGAAGGAGAGAATTTGTTCACTTGCCACTCAAATAGAATAAAAATAGAAAAAAAAAACCATGTTTGACATTTTAAGCACTCCCAAGAAATGAAAGAAATCAGACGATTTATAAAGGAGATAAATTTATGGTTTTTAAGTATTCTCGCATCCTTTCAAATAAGCTTCACAAAAAGTATGATAATATTTGTTTTGCACCATCAACTGCACAAAAAATTTAAGTAAGTAACATCGTTGATGGCTAATAGCCTCTAGCTTCTTAGAGTGGAAAAAGTTAAATGGAAAGACCCTATGAATAAAAGAGAAGATCTTGTAATGTAGTATTAGCTGTAGCGAATTGATTTGTGATTTAAAATACATATCTTGTGTTATCTTTTTAACTTGATTTTTTTCTAACAACCCACCATTAGACATATTTCAGCTCAAAAAACTGAGATCAAGCTTGCGCTAACTTTTTCCTGCTTTATTTTTTATAATTTTTTCTAATTTTTCTTATAGCTTTTGAAAAGCTGAATGCAAGCAACTCTCATAACTATGAAGCTATTTTTTGTAATTTGAAGAATTTCGAGCTATTGACGCCAACTGAGGCTTTAGTGAAGTGAAATCTTAATTAAAATGTTGAGTGCATTGTTTTGTAAAAATGAGTGCTAAATTTTTGGTGGGAACTATGGATCAAAAAGAGTCCATTTCTATTAGCAGAAATGACCTTTTATGTCAAATAACTCTGCCCCTGCCCTTCCTTTTCCTACTAGCTTTGAGTTTTAATGATATTATCGATTTTCCTAAATTTCCAAAGTCTGTAACTGTAATTCTCTCGCTATCTTCCTCAGTCAAAATAGTATAGCTCCTTTTGAATAACAGTGGTCCCTTTTAATATAATTGCATCCATATGGCTATTCAACATTTGAATGATAGGGAAAAATATTGGTCCGAATTAATTAAGTATAAAAAATCATTAAAGAAGTCCATTCACTCTTAAACATAGGTAAAGTCGAAGTAGTCAATTTTGGCCTAGCACTATTCTCCTTTTTTATCAAAATCACTGAAATCGTCCCAAATGTTTGTCTTTTGCTAGGTTAACATCTTAGATGTTGTGTTTTTTTGGGAGATCCTTTTGAGAAAAAGCTTTTTCCATCTTTTTTTAGAGTCGGCACACTTCTGATTGCTTATTTACATTGATTGTTTTGAAAAGGCAGTTTTCATTGCTAACTAATTACAAAAGTTATAATTATAAGAACTAACTTAGATGTTTTATTTATCAGCCTAATGTGGAACAAAAACTAGCTTGGCGCTTCCACTGCCTCCTAAGACTTGAATCCGTTTAATCTGGGCTGCTCAAATGCTTGATTTTTGCTCAAAAAATTTGCCATTTGCCCCCCAATCAAAATTTGCATTTTTGGCCTCATTTTTAACTAATAAAAATCTTTAACACTTGCAAGCTTATCCCTAAAGATATAGCTACTAAATATCATTCAGTTGATGGCTAGATATGATATTGTTTGCACATAGGTTGATGATGTCAATCTTCAAGCCAAAATTTTGCCAATTTTCGAGTCTTTTTGGCTAAAAACTTTTTAAAACAAATCTGAAGTGAATTCTACTCTCAAGTTGTAAGAAAGAGAGATTCTTTAGCTGATCCTTTCATATTGCTTAGGGAAGTAATGTTCCAGAACACATTCAAAGCTCTAAAACTCAGTAAGCTTATATGTTGAACACTAGCTACTAAACCCCCTTGGCTAGCTTGATCTGAAGTTTACTGAAATAATTTATTCAAGATCTATTCGAATATCACTTACGTTTCTGTCCAAAACTGATAGATAAATAGTTAATGCTTGTGATTTCTGAGCTCTCTGGCTGCTATTTAAACGAAGACATCTGAGATGAAAGAGAAACCAGGATTTGCAAACTTTTCGCAATTCAATTTTCTTAATTTTCAGCTCAATATGAGTCTAAAGCTAAATATTCGAAATTGAAATACAAAAGTTCTTTAATGTTCTCACATATCATATAAAAGTTGATTAATTATTGCTCCTGTATTTGAAATCTAGGAAACTTTCCTTGATGGCTAAGTTTGAACTTTAACTTGTGCTTGTGTTAAAGCTTAGCTTTGTATTTTCTTGCTCTTCTAGTATTTGCTACAGCAGTCTGATTCTTTCTTTGTACTTTCGCTACTGTTCCAGCCATATTTTCAAGTTCTCATCCAGCTATTTTTTGACGAAAGTGTAATTCTGGGTCAAATTGTGATGTTTTCTTTGTATTCCATCCAATTATTCCTACTTTTTCAGGTTATTTATCAGCATTTATTGATACTTCAGTCGATAAAACCGGGCTTTGTCTTTCTCTCTTGTGTGAGCCTACTTCAAACAGTTCACGACATTGTTTTGCTGTTGGATTTGCTTATTTAACTCCTACAAAAACTGCTAAGTTTGCTACTTGCATTACTTTATTTTCACGATATTGAAGCACAGCTAATCACTGATCTATTCTTCCCCTTTAGCTTAGGTATGTAGTTCTTCTTAGTTTTCAATAAACTATGAAGTTTGGATTTGATTGTAAGGAGTATAGCTGTGTTTACTGTGAGTGGTATTACATTTTTTTATCATTGATTCAAAAAATAATCGTTGTGTATATAAAGAAAATTGAACGAATTAATATCGGATTGGCAGTAGATCTATTAATGGGTTTTGTTTGCATAAAGGAGCAGATTTCGTTGAATAAAAATGTAGGTTGAAAGAAAATAAAAGGTGATTTAGGTATTTTCGATGCTATAAATAAGTGAACAGTGACAAAAGATGATTTTCTAAAGGGATAACGAAGAAGAAAACAATCTCAACTATCAATTAAAAAAGATCATCCATATGATATAGCTACAGATTATGGATATCTAAAGCACTCTGCATTATGTGCAGAAAAAACACACTCTCCATCAAATCAAATAGGTGCTTTCACAAATCTACAACATCTTCAACGAAACCTAAGTGATTTTCAAGCATTTCAAAGCACTCTTTTTGCATACAGCTGTCAAGAAACTTATGAACTTCTTCGGGGTGATTTATTTCATGCTCACTGGCAATATAGAAAATGGAAAAACGCCAAATAAGCAAGTTCTTTTCAGTGAAAATAATAAAAAGAACATCTCAGCTCTAGAATAACTCACTCAAAAGGAAAAGATTAAGAAGGAAGGAAATAATACAGACTCCTATCAAGCTTAGATCAATCATCGGCCTTTAGGTGGAGTATATCTCTATAATGAAAACTATAGTCGATATCTTTGCTCAAATACTGAGTCTAAGTAAAAAAGAACAAAAAATGAACAAAAAAGTTCTTTGAGCAAAGATGAATTTAAGAAATAAATAATGGATTAGTTGAATGATAATTTTTTAAGAAGTCCTCATCCAGATGAGATGATTGACCTTTTTACTTTTAAATTCAAGTATGGAAGAGAAAAATAGGTTGTAACTTTTCATGACTAACTACAGTCGATCGCTAAGTTCTTTAAAGATTCCCAGAATGAAGCTTTTTAATTTCTGAATAAAACTAAGGACCAAAACGCTACTCTCACCTATAATGACTCTTTTAGTGATATAATGAAACAAATAAGGCTCTAAAAAGAAATAAAGCTTGAACAGTTTACAAACAAAATCAAAAATGCTTTTAAATCAATTAAATCAAAAACTGAAGACAAATGGAACTAAATCTAAAATAAATTAGTCTAAGTGAAATAGATAAAAAAAAATATAAAGCCTCCTTAGACTCGTGACTAGAATACTCAGACAAGTTACAACATAGATGAAGAGATAAAATATCTAAAAAAAAAGATAGATACTGCCTAGTAGAAGTATAAGCTAATGCATTAGATGAAAAAAAGAGAGGTCGAAGAAAATACAATGGTGCAAATATAAATGGAAAGCTAACTAAGCCTGAAAGCAAGATAATTAGTCTATCTCAAAATCGCGCTTGAAGAAAATAAAGTAATGATAAACAACTTGAACAAAAGGATAAAACTTTTGACCGACAATCATAAAAAAATAAAGCAAACCATCAATCTTAGTGTTAATTCAAAATAGGATGGAATCAAGAAGCTTGCTGAACTTGTTGAAGCTGAAGAAGTCACTTCAGAGTGTGCATCTGAGTAATAAAAGAATTCACTTCAATCTTTGAGAAAGCAAAAGAAAATGGCTAAAAAACTAGTGACAGATGCTCGCCGTCATAGTTCTATAGCAGAAAAGCCGCAATACGCGAAAAGGTTTACTCAACAAATGTAAGGACCGATTTCCAATTCAAGAGATATACTCGAAAAGTGGGGGCTATCTGAGATTTCGTAACAGTCTGATTTGTAAGCTTTTTCAGTTGATTAATCTGCAGCTACCAACAAAAATACTGAATTGACTCGTCAAAATTTAAGAAAAAACACAAAAAATATGATAAATGTGAAGTAAACTTAAAATATCGCAAAAGTAGATTCTTCTTTTCACTCAATTAAATCAGTTAAGGACTAAGGAATGATTCGCAAGCAAACTGTCAAAAAGATAAAAACAAACTCACAATTTTTATCGCCAAGCCGACCAAGTTCTTTTATAATCAATTCAACAGAACAAAAGCAATAGAAAAACGAAGATTCTCTCTTTGATTAAAGTGAATCTTAAGCATAAAGCGAAGCTAATGAAGAAAATAACCAAGAAAATATTAGGCGTTTGTAAGAAATGTTTAAAAGACAGCTTAAAAGGTCCAACAATAGTATTCTCTAAAGAAAAAAAGCCATGGCTAGTCAAATGAATCAAAGAGCTGTACTAAAGTCAAAATTCAGCACTGATGAAACCTAATCTAAGAAATCTATCTCGAATAAAACCGAACATTTGACCTCTCTTAACCATCTACAAAAGAAATCAGCTGGAATTTCAAATGCTACTCCAAAATATACAAGCAGCTCTATCGTTCTATCTACGAGTTTCAATCAAATGCATTCAATTGATTAAAACTAATAAGCTAAAGATCTTCATTCCTAAATCAAAACACTCTAAACAAAGAATAAATAGCTACAGAAGATTTTAGACAAAAAAAATAAAGTTTTTTTGATTTTGTGCCATAAATAGATTTAATTAGCTATAGAGCCACTAAAAAGTACAAAAGTTGGAGAGATTAGGCAGTTTTTAAAGCTTAAATCTGAAGCTGAGGAGTAAACTCAATACACAGATTTAAAAACTGATAAAAAAAGCAATTTGAGAAATAGTAAACATAAGAAAACTTTCTATTTCAAATAAAACAAAACCGCGACATAGGTTTTGCCTCGTTCAGTTGCAGAAAATAAAATAGGGTCATTCAAACAGAGTACTGAAAGCTTTTATAGTCAAGATGAAATGAATAACCAAAAATCAAAAAGACAATACTTATCAAAAACAGAAATCAATCTTTTTGAAAGCTTAAAGAAAGAAAATAAATAGCAAATAGGACGAATCTATGATGAAAAGAAAGATTTCTACTAAAAGCTGAAAACTTTAGAAACTTAAAAAGCAAGTTCAAGTGAAAAAATCGGCTTGCAGACAAAAAGTATTTATTTGACAGGAAAATAAAACAAAAATAACTTGCTTGATGTTAGGCATAGCATTCCATAAAGAATATCTTAAAACATTGAAGAAGAAGCTCAAAAAAAGGAAGAGGAGGAGTAATAAAAGAAGATAAGACAATTGGCTTTGAACTGCAGGACGAAGAAATAGTTTAAAAATCAAATCTCTCAAATCCACTGGCAAAAATGTGGCAGATATTGCAAACATTTGCAGCAATACATAAATAACTTTAATAAATACAGAAATGAGGTGAAGAGTAAGTTGAAAATGCATGTAGAGAATCTAAATAGTTCAATGGAAAATCAACCACAATTACCCATTCTTAACAAGAAAAAATGATAGTTTTTTCATAAATTAAAGTAGCTATCTATAGGGTTTTACTTTTGCTATTACATTTTCTTTAGTGCCTCGAGATTAAGCTATTTTGGATTGTATTTTTAGTCTTTATTGTTCAACCTTTTCAGCACCTTGGAATGATTTGTTTCGAAAAGAAGTTTTCTATGAACAATCTTCTTCAGTTGCTATTTGAATAATCTCTAATTTCGTACATAATTTATTTCTTTAGGCTACTTTTCTTTGGGTGAGATTGATCTTTCACTTTTAAGCCTTTAGATCCTCTTTTGAGTTATTTTGTCTCTATATTCATGAAAGTTCTCGAAAATCTTAGAGGATACTTATTATTGATTCTGTTGTTAGATGCTTTCAATCTATATCTTTCGCTTCTAATATAGAGATAGCTTCTAAAGCGAAGACGTTTTTGAAATATTTTGCATAGATTTGGGATAGGTTGTCAGGTTTTAAAATACTTTGGTATTTTCGTCAAAGTTTTATTGCTGATTATGGGAAATCGTCTTCTTTTTGTAAGCATTTGAATCAATATTGGGTAAAATGAGCTTATTTATGTTTTCTTACAGCTTCTTTTTTATAAGCGCCTCTTCGATCTTTTTGTTTTTCTTCAAAACTTACTTTTACCTAAAACTCACTGTGTTCTAGAGCTACGAAATCAGATGATTGACAAAAGGATTGAAATCTTTTTATTATAAAGTGATGTACCTGATATAACTGCTCGAAACAACTATCGTATACTTACTTCTCATTCTGTTTAAAAGTATCTCCATATTTAGGAACTAACTTTGATTTATTTCACTAATGATGCTTTTCTATCCGTTTATTAGTGTTCTTATGAGGTATACACTCCCCTACAGCAAAAAATAAATTTGCTTTGAAGGCTGATCTTCCTCAGAAAGAACCTCTCTTATGTTTAGTCTTCTTATTGGCTATTTTCTAAGATTCCTCATGAAAATGCAGGCTGATTAACCTTAAAGTCGAGAATGTTTCAAAATGAGCCTAACTTCTCTTTCAGTAATCGTAGCCATGATTGAATTGGTTTGCAAAATATAATTATTAGTAAGTGGCTAATAAAATTTTTAAACCATAAAAGTTTAAAGCTTAAAGGCACTAATTCAGTTTTAATAACTTTGATTATCTCAAAAATAGTAACTAATGCAATCAAGTTTAAATTGACTGAGTACCTTTTCGAAATGCTTTCAAAATCCTATTTAATGGATCTAGTATTTTTGTATCCCGTTGTGACCCAAATCTACTCCAAAAAACAACTCAAATATTACTCTATAGTTTTTTAACAGATAACTGCATTGGAGATCGATTGCCAAGCAATTTTGTCCAACTTTTTTGTCTATTGCTTGGATTTATTCATATTCATTTGGTTTCATTGAAGAGATTTATTTGCCTTTTTTCTCTCTAAATGCACTTTTTTAACTGATTATAAACAGAATCGATTCATTTTACCTTTCTTGATTGTTCATACCAATGAAGCCTCCAATTATCTAGCCACTCTAAAGAGACATCAAGATCAACAAATTTTCTTCTTTTTACTTCTTTTGAAGGTTGTAACAATACTATTCTTGTTAGGAGTAGTAGTATGGCTTGCTTTTTATCTCTTCTTTGAAAAGGTTGCGAAGGAATAGTCTAGTACTGATAAATGATTTGAGATTTTTCAAATTTGGTAAAATTCTTGATTATTGGAGCAACTCTAATGTTGATATTTCGACGAATTTCTTCAGGTCGAGTTCCTTGATTTCTTCAGTCTGAACTTATGCTTCTATGCTTTTGAATTCATTTTTTCTAGGCTCTTTGAGCGGATAGCTGTCTATGATAAATATGGATTAAGCAACATTGTGCAAATTAGAATAGCTTCTAATGTTTTAGCTTAAAGAATCTGACATTTATTTGTAGATTTCAGATGACTTTTTGTTGTTGACTGATTTTAGCTATAGTATTTACTTACTTAAAAGCTAGTATTTATAATTTAGTTAAGTATTATGGTCTTCTAGGCCTTAGATCTTCCTTTGCAGAAGTTTAAATTCTTCTTAGCTTTTACCTGCCTCAATTGAATATTTTCTTGTTTTTTCTTCTTCTATCTTCGGATAATCGGGATTCTATAATATGCTACATGTGGTATATTAGTTTTTGAACTTAAAAGAATTAGCTCTTTTGGAAAAATCATAGTCTGACTTTGCTTCAATCTCAATCTAGCACTTTCTTTGTTGCTTTTAAAATTTTACTTAACTTTTTTCTTCAAACTCACTTTTACTTTAGAAATCCATTTAAGTGATTAGAATGTCTCTTGATTTGGGAGAAAGTTTTTTGCGACAGCCGACAACCCAATTTTCATAATTTTTATAGTCCTTATCGAGGCTTTGCTGGAGTTTGATGATTTTACTTGTAATTGCTTCAAAGTGATTCCAGGTTACCTCATTCAGCTCACTAAATTTCGGATCGCCCAGCACAGAAAGCGTTTTCTCCTTCAGTCCTTCCAAGTATTTTTTGTACTTTTTGGTAACATAGAGCTTAGTCTCGTTTATAATATAGTTGGTGATATCCTTCATCTTGGATTTCAGCTCTGATGGGCCAGATTGAGCCAGCACAGGATTAATCATTCTGTTGATCCTCTCCTGAAGGATGTTCTAGGTTTGCTTTGCCTAAGAGGAAGAACAACCCATGTAAATCTTTCCTATAAAATCAATATTATATTGAGTACCATTTAAGTCAACACTTGTAAAATACTACTACATCCTCACTACCTGTAAATATTTAAGCTGCTGAAATTGCAGATATAAAGGAGGAATTTGATCAAATACTAACAGTAAAATTTAGGTTCTATCTGCTCTAATTACCTGCCCCAACTACAAAATTGTCCGTGAGACCCTTTATTATATCAGTGCTAACTATCTCTTTCAGTTTTTTTTCAAACTTGAGCATTCGCCTCTCTTTTTGTATTTCTTCTAATTTGGAGTGGGCTTCATAGGTGGGAAGTCCGAGTAGTTTCAATTTAGGTTCCACAGTGACCTCTTTTGAGAGCTACTTTATAGAATTTTTGATTATTTCTTCTTGAATATTTAAGACATTGACCTAGGCTTGATACGAATTGACGATAGCTTCAAGCACTCCTAAATCTAATCTTAAATTCTATTTTTTCTTAAACTAAATATACTGGAGTGATCTTTCCAAAGTCACTTGTAGATTCTCTCTTTGAATTTCCGAGAGGATAGTGTAGATCTTTGATTTTTGGACCAGTTCGCTTTTGTCTGCATAGACTTATTCGTCGCTAAAGCAGCAACAGCAATTACACAACCATCGGAAAAATCTCAAGATGAATTCTTTGAAAAAGGCAAAGATTACTAGAAAGATAAAAAGAGCAACGTAAGGAATGATGTAACCAGTTTTAATCATGTTATCTAATCTTGCATTTCCTGAATCTACAGAGCTGCCTGTGCCTGGGATATAGCTTGAGGTCGCAATCAGAGAAGGTTCAGACAGGAAGTAACTAGTCAATGCGCAATGAGAAATCATGGAAGCATACAATACGACCAAGAAGGCTTTGTGTAACGTTGGAGTATAGTTCAGAGGAGTTTGATAGTACCTGAAAATAAGTATTTTGTCGATATTATAAAGCAGGACCATTAGAATAGCTGTCACAGGCACTAGAATCGGAATTATTCCACAAAAAGACATTGCAACGAAGAAAGTAGCCATCAAAAAGGCATATCTCTCTCCAATCGGATAAACTTCATCATTGAAATACTCTGTGTATTATTTCTTAGTTTTGCGGGTTGTAGGAAGATAGCAACAGCGAGTATCCCAGCATCTCTTGAAACATTTTAAGACGTAAGCCAGTAAAAGTTCAATAATAGGAAAAGTTATATTGAATATGAGAGTAAGTGTTATGATGGTTCCTATGTTGTCGTACCAATCTGGGGTAAAGTCATTGTACTTGCCCAAGAAAAGGAAGTTAGCTTCTTGCAAGAAAGTGCTATTGTTGTAGTTGAGGTTGAGCAGAATCAGTATAAGTCCCATATTCAAGACAAGCATGAAAGCTCTTTTGAATGCATAGCTAAGTTCGTAGGAATGCACAAACCGATGCCTCTAGAATTTGGTAAGATAGACAAAGACACGTGAGACAATGATGTTGAAGATGACTATTCCCAGGGATATGAGCAAAGGAATGATGTTATAGACGATATATTCTTTCTGCCAATCTATGCACTGGTTCGTTTGGGAACTCACTACATCCAACAGGCTTTTGCCATCGCAATAACATGTTTGGTACGTAGGTTAGTCAGCTAGAGTAGGATCGAATACAACGAAAGTTTTTCCAGGAAAAAGAACTGCACAATCAATGTTGTAGTTGTAAGTGGACAGTAGTTGACTTTGCTTGTATTGGATGAATCCGAACAAAACATAGCTTCCAAAACAGATGGCCAGTGTTAGTATCCACATTATCAGAGTTTTTAGCTTAGTCATCCATTTGCTGCGGTTTTACCAGATAATTGAGTCAGGAACCGGAGGAGTTTACAGTTCGAACTGTCTATCCTTTCCGCCCACCTTACAAACTAGCTTCTTCGAATAGCAGTACTTCTGCATACAATCCATCACTGTTTTCTTGGCCACAACGTTATCAAACACTATATACAAAGAGATTTGTTCATTGGACTCACTGGCTGCCTGTTTCCTGCTAAGGGAAAGCAGCTGACGCGCTAGCTTTTTGATCTAACTGCGCATATTCACTAGTTATTATGCTTAAACATCTTTTGTTACTATCTAGTGACATTCCTCAAACTTGAGAAGCTATGAAAAATTTCTAAAGTAGTACTTGTCGATTAGGTTGTAAAAGCTTTAGTAAATATGCATTCTTTATTATTATTGATCCATTTCTGCGCTAATGCTAGGGATTGTTATATTTACTATTGATTACTTGAACCTTGGAGACACCTCAGCATGGAAATAATCCAATAGTCCATGCAATTGGGCATCAAGTTCACTGCGGTTGACTCCCTTTACCATAACCGAAAAACTATCCAGAGCTACTTGCTCCTTGTTGAAAAACTTGATCTCATCTTATTCAGCTCGAGTCTCGCTGCATAAAAACAGGACGTAGAAAACGCAGAAAACGAGATCTACCAATACTACGTAAAGAAAGAAGTTGTCGCTGATCGTTGAAAGGCCATTGATGTTGTAGACATTATTATAGCATTCATAAACGTAAGAAACTATTTTAAAGGTTTGCGATCCATTAAAAAGTAAGGTGAAGTTTTGCGTATCTGAGGTATTTATGAACGTCTGGATGCTTTGTACGAATGGTAACACGAGATAAGTCCCTGCTTCTGCTGATTTGCGCTCGTTTCTGCAATTATAAAGAGTGTTTCGTGATTATTTCGTGAAGACCACAGGCAATCTTGATACCACTGTAGCATTCAGCATGCCGTAGGGGCACTTAGCCGCAATATTTACTTTGTTTTGGTCTATTATGGCGTAGTTGCATTTGACATGTTGGGATGAAAAAGTTCCATAGCCAAGGGAAAACAAAAAAGTTGTATAATCTTTGGTTGTTTGGAAATCGTTCTGGACTGATACTGCGTAGCAAACTCCACAAGCAGTTAGCGAAAGGAGTGCGATTATTAGGAAAAACCAATTCGCGTGCTTCAGGAATTTGAAGTAAAGGCATAATCCAAGGCCTAGCTTGGAAAAGTTTTAGTCTGGCGTGATAGAGCTACAGCAACAGAAGCGGCCTGGATTAGTGCCGCATATCTAACAGCATCGGTACCTTCTTTTGCTGTTTTGACGCTCCTCATCGATGACATAGGGATAGAGTGGTTTTATGTAGTGGCCTATGAATTCCTTTAATTTTTCGGGATCTAGATGTTATTCCTCTCGTTGCGCCTTGAAGCTGTTGTAGGTTAATTCAAGAATCTGATCAACTATCGGTTAAGATATCTCTCTGTCCATTTTAATCAATATTATAAGAAGATCAAAAGGTTAATAAGATCATTCCGAATTTTCTCAGAAATGTCTGCAAAGCAACCGATTATAGGTTTTGTCAGGTTTGGATGTTGGAAAAATAGTAAAAATTGCTTTTTAAGAGAAAAACGTATCACTTTGAGCTATCTTAGTAAAAGACAAAAATTTAGAAAATTTGGATGATCAATGTTTGCCATAGTCAAATTGCAAAAGCTTAAGAACATTAAAGCAGCACATTTTTCAAAGGTGCGATGTATCTGCTAGTGCCTTACCTTGTTTTGTGCCATAAAAAGCACATAATTATTGTTCGTAAACCTCGTCAAGTAAGGGAGAGTAGATATCCACCAGAATTCGTTTGCTAGAACAGTTATAGATGTCATATTGCCATATTGCGCTAAAGGCTATTTTCATTCCATCTAGGCTTTTATCGTCTTAAATTCTCTGATATACCCTACTATATTAAAAGACAAATAGATCTGTGAATATATTTTACTCAGCAAAGTTATATTCTTGACTTTTTTATTCAAAATCTTTCAATTCTTGCTGTCTTCATGTTTAGCTTTATGCAGATCTTTTTGGAATCAGTTTGTACTTATCTAAAGCATTAATCCCTGCTATTGATTAAGAATATGAAACATAAGCCCTCTTTTAGTGATATAGGATTATATTGTTTGTGGGGTTCAAATGCAAG
>Ga0316217_10001287_pt1 | contig 33280 bp, 27 predicted proteins | sample 1anoAmetaG_FD_203633 | JGI IMG/M metagenome (GOLD analysis project Ga0316217, IMG submission 203633) | Freshwater microbial communities from Trout Bog Lake, Wisconsin, USA - 1anoA | ecosystem: Environmental > Aquatic > Freshwater > Lake > Hypolimnion/Profundal zone | place: USA: Wisconsin...
ACTGCTTGGCAGCGTGCATGTGGCGCGCAACATTACGGAACGCAAGCGGCAAGAAGCCATAGTGCGGGCGAGCAATGCGGAATTGACGAGCTCGCTGGCAGAATTGAAGCGGATGCAGGACCGGCTCGTTCAGACTGAGAAACAGCGCATGTTCGGCCAGATGGCGTCCGGCTTGGCGCACGATTTCAATAACGCGCTGGCGCCTATCGTCGGGTTCAGTGATTTACTGCTCACGTGCCCGGAGAAACTGGACGACCAGGCAACGGCTCGGAAGTTTCTGCAACTGATTAACACCAGCGCGACGGATGCGGTCAAGATTGTGCGGCAGATGGGTTTCTTTGCGCGGCAGCCGGGCAAAATCGGCAAGGCGGAGTTAATCGACCTCAATAAGTTGGTCCAGCAATCTATCGCGCTGACGGAACCGCATTGGAAAGATCTACCGCAGGCGGCCGGTAAGACGATTAAAGTGGTGGCGGATTTGATGCCGATCCCGGGCGTGATTGGCGAGGCGTTCGCGTTCCGCGAGGTGTTGATTAATTTGATTTTCAACTCCGTGGCGGCGCTGAATCACGGCGGGGTCATCACGGTGCGCACGCTGGTAGAGGGAGAAACGGTGGGTTTGTGGGTGCACGATACCGGCCCGGCGTTACCGGCGGAAGTGCAGGCGCGGCTGTTCGAGCCGTTTTTTACCACCAAAAAAGCCGGGCAAGGACTGGGGCTGGGCTTGTCGATGGTCAAGCATGTCGTGGAGCAGTACAACGGGACGGTGAGTGCGGAAAGCTGTGCGGCGGGGACCACTTTCAAGATTCGGTTGCCGATTGTGCCCGCCACAGCGAAACCAGAGGCGGCACCGGTCGCCAGCACGCCGGCCGTACTGAGTCAGAATTTGCGCGTGTTGGTGGTGGATGACGAGCCGATGTTGCTCGACGTTGCCGAGGCGTTTCTGAGCGATGCTGGCCAGACGGTAGTGGTGGTGTCGAATGGCGCGGCGGCATTGGCGCAGTTGCAGACCGGTAAGTTTGATGTGGTGCTCACCGACAAGGGAATGCCGGAGATGAATGGGGACCAGTTGGCCGCCGCAATCAAACAGCATTGGCCCAAGCTGCCGGTGGTGATGATGACCGGTTTTGGCAGTTTATTGGCCGCGAATGTCAAACTGCCGCCGAACATCTGCGCGTTGGTGAGCAAGCCGTTCACCAAGGCAGAATTGCTGGCGGGCTTGGCCCAAGCGGTGCCGGCGAAAACGCCTTAAACCGAGTCGTCCGGTTCGGCTGAATCTTGCGGGACTGGTTCCCGGCAGGCGGCGACGGCGCCGATGAGGTAGAGGCCGTACACAATCAGGTAGAGCCACCAGAGGTTGATGCTGTCCAGTTGGAGCGCGATAAAGGCGGCGTTCACCAGCACGGCCGGCGTGGCGGCATGGATGGCGATATTCAGGAGTTGCCAGAAGTTAAGCGCCCGCATCGCGCCCCGGTCCATCAGCGTCGCAAAGCTGGCGAAGATGATGGCGTGGCCTAGGATAATCAGCAACGCAATCATCGTAAGCAGCAGCCCACTCACCGGTCCGCCAACCCACAGGAAGGTCCGGAAGAGTTGCCGGAAGTAAGCGCCATTCACGGTTCCATCCGGGAAGCCGCGCAGGCTGGAATGCTGGGTGCGCAGGACTGGTGTCGGGCCGTTGGTCGCGCTAATCCAAAAGATAAAACTATCGGATTTAAGCAATAACCCTTGCAGGACGTTGGTGTCGGGTTGCGTGGTTGTGCCGGTGGTGTCGAGGATGAATAAAAAGTTGTCGGTTCCGGCCCGGCAGGGTTGCGGCACCGCGCTCGTCACCCGACTATCTTTGATTGCAAACGCCGGCAAGTGCCGGTCCATCCATTGCGCCAGATCATCGACGCGGTGCAACGCGACCGGCAGCAGCGCCAGCAGTGTCAGCAGCGTGATCGGGAACACCAGTTTGGCAAGATACCAGAGCGACGCCCTGACCGTGACGTCGCGGATTGCCCGGTAATGACGGAAGTTGGCGCACAATGCGAGGACGGTGTTAAGGAATTTCATACGCGTGCCAGAATGTGCCGGCGTTTGCGGACCGGTACCAATGTGGCCGCGGTTTCTTTTTGGAGTTTCTTGAGCTTGCCGGCCAGACTGGCTTTCGTGGCGGCATCCATGCGGTCAATAAACAAAATCCCGTTGAGATGGTCGAGTTCGTGCTGGAGGGCGCGGGCGAAGAGGCCAGTGGCGACAAAATTAAGTTCCTGCCCGTCCAGGTTGTGGGCGTGGAGAGTGACGGTCGCGGCGCGGCGGATTGGCGCGTTGATCTCCGGAAAGCTGAGGCAACCTTCCGAGCCAGTCACTTCGCCGGTCGGGTGGCGGAGGACCGGGTTCAATAAAACCAGCGGCATCCAAGCGACGAGGTCTTGCGGCTGGTCGGCAACAAGGATGCCAGAGGGTTGTTCGCTCGCGCGGACATCCAAGACCATCAGTTGCACCGCGTGGCCAACTTGTTGCGCCGCGAGGCCAACACCATCAGCCACGTACATTGTCTGCACCATGTCGGCGGCAAGTTGCCGGATCTCGGCAGTGACGCGGTCAATGCGCCGGCCTTTTTCGCGGAGCACTGGGTTTCCGAATTTGACGATTTCCAAAACCATTGCTGTTCAATATAGCCGGTAAGTGTCGAGTAGCCAAGCGCCATCGTTTGTGGTAGAAAATCGGCCCATGCCGCTAATGATTTATTGGGATCGGGTCTTGCACTTGTTGGTTGCGCCGTTTGCGAATCTTGGCACGGCGTGGCCGATTTTGCCAGTGTACACGACATTAATTATCGGAGAGCTTTACAAGGGGAAAATCGGTTTCGGCCACGCGGTCGGCAACGGCTTCGTCATGCTCTGGACCGGGCTGAATTGGGCGCGGCACCTGAGCCGGGTGAGCAGATTGGTGTACATCTTTGATTCGCACACATTGGCGTGGGTGGTGGCAGCATCCGTCATTGCACTGGGTGTATTCACAATTATCCTTGGCTTTCGCAAGAAGGACAAAACGTTATGTGAACTGCTCGGTCATACCCGGTTCTCGTGTTATTTCTTGATTACATTTTATCCAATGCAGGCACAGCTTCCGGGTGCAGAATGGGACTTGCATAGCTTGGTGGCGATTCTGATTTTTGCAGCGCCGGCATGGTTGCTGGTTTATCTCATGGGCCGGGTGGCCTCGAAATGGGTGGGCTGAATATGTTGTTACCGTATACGAAAAATTGTTTTGTCTGTGGCGCGCACAATCCGCACGGCCTTGGCCTGCGCTTCCGGCAAGTCGGCGATGAAGTCCACGCTGATTTCATACCGACCGCGCATCACACCGGCTTCCGCGACCTCGTCCATGGCGGCATTCTGTCCACCGCGCTTGATGAAGCGATGTTCTGGGCGGCGGCGTGCCGGATGAAACGATTTTGTCTGGCAGCGGAATTGTATGTCCGGTTTGTCCGCAAAGTGAGCGTTGGCCAAAAGATGTTGCTCGTCGCCAAGTTCGAGATCGACCGCCGCCGCATCTGGGAGTCAAGTGCCGAATTGCGCGATGCGGCCGGGAATGTCTGTGTCGGCGCCACCTGCAAACAAGTGCCGGTGGATGGACCATTCATGCAACACGCCGTCGGCGATTTCCTGCCCGACCCCGCCACTGCCGCCGCATTGCAACTTTTCACCGCCGCTCTCCGCCCAGCTTGAGTCAGAACAGATTTGGCAATATTGGCGGATGTTCCGGGCTAGCGTTGGTTGATGCCGGAGTGCGCGCACGTTCAAACAAACCCAGTAGCTCGTCGGCATCGATATATCCAACTTGGCGCAACTCCGCGTGTTCCCGACCCGCCGGGTCGAGGAAGATGAGCGTCGGCACGCCGACAATCTGGAAACGTTTCTCCAACTCAGCCGGTAAGTCTTGGTTGGTCAGGTCAACTCTCAACAACACAAAGTCCCGGCTTTTCGCAATTACTCGCGCATCCCGGAAAGTTGTCTGTTCCATCCTCCGGCATGGCCCGCACCATTCTGCCGAAAAATCGATCATGACCGGTTGGTGCGCCGCCGCTGCTTGCCGGAGCGCCGCCGCAGAATAAGCCGGCCAGTTTGCGGCGCCATGTTTCGGCCAAGCCGGCATCGTCACCCAGACCGCTGCGCCGATCAGCAACACGCCAAAAATGCGTTTTACCCAGACCATCCACTGGCCGGATTTTGGCAATCGCGTCAGCAACCCGGAAAACGTGCCGAGCACGACATAGGGCAAGCCGAGTCCGCACGCCAACACGAAAAACAACCACCAGCCCACCAATGGATCGCCGCGTTGACCGACGTATGCCAGCAACGCCACCAAGACCGGGGCCAGACACGGCGCGGCAATCACGCCGACTGTTGCGCCCAGGAAAAACACGCCGAAATAACCAGCGCGCGCCGACAGACCGGCGGCGCGTTGGAGCAAAAACTGCGGCGGTTGGATTTCGTACAGCCCGAACATGCTCAGCGCCAGCATCACCAGCAACGCCGCGATGCCGGCCAGCACCCAGACGTTTTGTAGCAGCGCGCCGAACAAGCCGCCGGTTAACGCCGCCACCAGTCCGAGCACGGAGTAGGTGAGTGTCACGCCTAGAAAATAAACGAGCGCCTGCCGGAATGCGGCGCCAACACTGCGCGATTGGCCGCCGAAATAACTGACCGTGATCGCAATCATCGGATAGACGCACGGCGTCAAGTTCAACGCAAGCCCGCCCAAAAACACCACCACCAGTGTCAGGAAAAAACCGCGGTGACGGATCAAATCGCCAATGGAACCATCACTCGCCGGTGCCTGTCCCACGGAGATTTCCGGCTGCGCGAGTGAGCTGGTAACGCTGATTTTGACCGGCACTGTCTTCGTGGCGTAACAAATGTGATCATCGCAAGCTTGGTATTTCAAGCTGCCGGTCAAAGTGGTGTCAGTCGTGACGGTGACGTCCGCGAAGATAATCGTCTTGCCGGAATACAGGCTGACCGGCGTGTCAGACCACGGCACGGTGACAGTCTTGCCGGGCGGGTAGGTGATCTTGCCGAATGTCACGGCAGGATTTGGTTCGAAGGTTAAAGTTGTCGGAATAAAATCTGGCGACGACGCCGGGTTGGCGTTCGCGTGCCACGGCGCCGGTAAATCCAAGATGATCGCCACCTTGTCGCGGGACATGACCGCATTGACGGTGATACCGGTCTCCTGCGCGAATGTGGTCGCGCCAAGCAGCAGCATCGTCAGCCATAGAATTGCTGTCATCTATTGATATTTAGCACCCGGTCCGCAGCTTGACAACTCCCCGGCGTGCGGTGACGATGTTGGAACGTGGACGAGCAACTGCTGGAACAACTCCGGGCCGGCGATGAGACTGCATTGGCGGAAGTGATGCGGCAGTACCGGTATTCCATCGTTAATTTTTGTTACCGGCTGCTCGGCAATGCCGGCGAGGCGGATGACGCGGCGCAGGAAACGTTTGTGCGATGTTACCAAGCCCGGCACCGGCTCCGGTCTGGCGCGAAGCTTTCGACGTGGTTGTTCACCATTGCTCGGAATCTTTGTCTCGACCGGCTGCGGTACCGGAAGCGGCATCCGACCGAGGCGTTGGAAAACGTGCCGGAGCCGGTCACGATTTCCAACGAAGTCGGCAACCGCGAAATCGCCACGGCCATCGCCACGGCAGTGGCACAGTTACCGGAAGATCAACGGACTGTCGTCGTCCTCGCGGAATACCACGGGCTGAGCTACGCCGAGATCGCTGAGGTTATGAACTGTTCCGTCAAGTCGGTAGAAGCGCTGCTGTACCGGGCCAAGCATGCTTTGCGTACTGAGTTGCGGATGTGGCTGGCTTAACCGGTCAGGAACGGTACAAGCACTGTAGGTTTTACATTTTGCGCAAGGCGTGGCAGGCTGTGGACGGTTGAGGTAATCGGCACGATGATTTCTATCAAAAGTGTGGACAAGAAATTTGGCGACCACTGGGCTGTACAGGCGTTGAACTTGGAAGTTCAGAAAGGTTGTGTTTTCGGACTGCTCGGTCAGAACGGGTCCGGAAAGAGTACGACGATCGGTATCGTCCTTGGTCAGGTTTTTCCTTCCGCTGGTACGGTGTGTGTGAACGGTCACAATGTGTTCAAGGATCGCCGGCGTGCATTAGCGCGGGTTGGCGCAATTTTTGAGACGCCGGTGTTTTATCCATATTTGTCCGGCCGGACTAATCTGCGCATCTTTTGTCAGTACACCACCATTCACGATCCTCAGCGGATTGAGGAGGTTGTCCGTTTTGTCAAACTTACTGATGTCATTCATAATCGAGTCGGCACGTATTCGCATGGCATGCGGCAGAGGTTAGCCGTGGCACAAGCCTTGTTGCCGGATCCAGAGCTACTGATTTTGGATGAACCAATGGATGGTCTCGACCCAGAAGGGGTTTACGAGATGCGGCACCTGATCCGACAGCTTAACGAACAGAAGGGATTGACGATTATGCTCTCGGCGCATGTCCTCAGTGAGGTGCAGCAGTTGTGCTCGAATGTGGCGGTTCTTAAGCAAGGGCGGATGATATTTTGCGGACAATGGCGGCAATCCAATTTCGAACAGCCGTGGGTTCGTGTTGATGCCGACAATCAAATGGCAGCAGAGGCCGGTCTGATCAATGCTGGCTTGATCACACATTTTACAGGGAAAGGTCGTGGACAACTGATAGCTGGTCGTAGTGTCGCGGATGTAGCCGACTGGTTGGCCCGGCACGAATTCAGAGTGCGGGCGCTTGTGCCGATCGAGAAAACTCTCGAAGATTTCTATCTTGAAACCGTCCGCGCTGCACCGGGTGAAGAAAATCACACAGCGCCGGTAGATTCTGAAAAAGAGCACGGCTCATGAAATTATTTTGCCACCAATTGGCGAACGAATTATTGAAGCTGTTCGCACGGAAGCGAACCTACTTGGGATTTGTTGGCTCGATTGGGACAGAACTATTGTTCTTGTTGCTGGGGCGCTTACCATTGGCGCGCCGTGTGTTGGAGCAGGCGTTCTACCGAAGCATGCCGAAAGGGGTGGTCCAGTTTGACGATTACTACCAAGGGTTAACAATGGCATTGCTGGCTGTGACTTTTACATTTCTCCTTCTAGGAGGCTTGTATCTGGCGTTGGTTTGTGGGGATATCGTGGCGAAAGAAGTCGAGGACGGGACGATACGAATGATTCTTGCCCGGCCAATCTCCCGGTTGCGACTTTGGTTCTTAAAGTGGATGGCGGCATCAATTTATACATTCACGCTGGTGTTTTTCATCGGATTTACGAGCCTATTCTTAGCAAGCATATTATATGGTGGCGTCGGCAAGTTGGCGGTGATCTATGGCCAACACCCGCACAATTTATTGCTTATGTCGACTTACGAGAGCGGCGACGGTTTGATTCAGTATGTGCACGGAATCATTCTTCTGGCCGTTGTAATGCATGTCGTTTCGGCACTGGCGTTCATGTTCTCCTGTTGCAACATGAAGCCCGCCACCGCCACCATTGGAACCCTCGCAATAATTTTCATGGATGCCGTGTTAAAAATGGTGCCGTTCTTTTTCGTGTTTGAAAAGTGGTTTATCAGCTACCATCTTGCCTGCTGGTTGCGTGCTTTTTCCAGGTTGATATCACCGTTAGAGATTGCGACTTCCGTGGCTTACATGATGCTCTTGAGCGTGGTTTGTTTGGGTGTGAGTGCTTACAATCTTTGCCATCGTGATTTCAAATCTTGATGATGTATCGCACCTGTGTTTTTTGTTGACTTTAGATAGGATTATTGTTAGGTTGTATAGTTGTAATGGTGAGTGATTACAGATTCCTAATAGGAGGCTCGTGTCTGGTCTCTATTTCTGCGAGTCTGGCGTGAGAAGCTGATAGTTTTATTCGAAGTTTCGGTGGTAAGTGACACATAGAAGTAGCTTCAATCTAAGACAGTGGCGCGCTGGCAAAGAAAGTTCGTGTGCAGTTGTGTTTTGTCGTTTTATCTTGGTAAGCGCGCTCTTCACATTCGGTATTCTGAACCACGCGTTTGGGGAAAACACGAACGTTTGGAATAAGGGTGGAGCTGCCGCCACCTCGGACTTTAATGCCGCTGCCAACTGGACCAACAGCTTTGCTCCGACGACACCGACCACGACGGCTACGATTCTTGTAACCAACACCCCGACGGGGCTACAAACCATTACAAACAGTTTAGCCACGCAGACCATCGGGAATCTGGTGATGTCCAATAATGCCGGCTCGGGCCTCGGATTTTTGATGATCCTCAGTTCGCAAGTGTTTAACGTGACCGGCACCACCCTGCTCGGCAGCAATGGAACCATTCAGATTGGCAGTACTGGTTTTGGAGCCAGCGCCGCCACTTTCTCCAACAATAATCTGTACATGAATAGTGGGACGATCTCGTTCAGTGCGACGAATGGTGCCGGCACGCGTAACCAATTGCTCGTGAACGGAGTGTTTACGAACACGACCAAGAGCATAATCCAGAATCTCAACGGCAGTGGGGTATTGCTGACATTCTTGAATGGCAGCAACATCGTGACCAACCAAGGTACGATGACGTTTGCGAGTACTACCAAAGCCTATGGTGTTCCAGCCACTTGGCTGACCCTGCAGGTCGGTTCAGCGGCCGGACTGAACACATTTTATAACTCTGGGACATTCGTCATCAATGAGAATCTGACCTTAGTGGGGGCGACGGCGACATTCTCCAACCAGTTTGTGAATGCCGGCTTATTCTCGAATATTGTGGCAACGGCCGGTTCCGGCGGCACAACGAATATTTTCGTCGGAATTACAGGCACGGCTCTGACGAACACTACAACCGGCACGTTCAAATTATATGAAAATTTAGCGAGTTCCTGGAGTCTGAATAAGTTGGTCAATGGCGGTTTCGTTAACAATGGCACGCTCAATATGGAAGCCACCGCAACCACCCAGTCGAACATTATCAATCTCGCGGATGGCAGTACCTTTTCTAATGCTCCGGGCGGCAAGGTGATTGTGACGAATGTCGGGATTGCCTACATTCAAGCCAATGGCATTGTCAATGCCGGCACGAATCTGCTCAGTGGCGGCACACTGGTTTATCAGAGCAGTTCGGGTGGGAATGGCATACTTCAGAACTCCGGCACGGTCCTCTACAACGGTGGCCTACTCAATGTCTCGGTACTGACCAACACCAGCAGTGGCGTAATCTCGAATATCCAAGCCGGCGGGACGATGATCTGGTTGGCTAATACCACGAACTATAATTTTGGTGTAATCGCCACCGGTAGTGGTGTCCTGACCAACTTTGGCTTTCTAAACTTGAACGGTGGTAGTGCGTCCCAACTAAGTGGAATCTTTAGTAACGCCGGGACCGGGATTATCGTGGTTACCAACGGCACGACTGCGTTGAGCGGTACGTTTCTCAACAACGGCAACCTTAACTTTTTTTACGATGGTACGCTCACCAATGGAATCATTACAAATATGGTTTCGGGGGTCATCAATTTCGTTTCCGGAGGTAGTATCAGTAACGGCGTTAGTGCCCCGCTGGTCAATCTTAGCGGCGGCATACTGAATGCCACCAACGGCTGGGACATCATTGCCGGCGGTGTGACCAACGCTGCTGGCGCGACAATTAACATAAACAACGCCGGTACATTGGTAGCCGGTGGTGCGTCTGGTATCCTCACTAATGCCGGTACCATCACTGCGGTGGGTGCAGGAGGAGGTAACGTCAGTAATCTGATTGTCAATCTCAGTGGTGGTACGATTAACGCCACCAACGGCTGGGTGAATCTTTTCGGCGGTGTCACCAATGCCGCTGGCGCGACAATCAATCTGCGCAGTGCCGGCACGCTGACTGGCGGGACGATAACCAATGCCGGCACCATTAATGCAGTGGCTGGCGGCAATGTCAGCAATCTGATTGCCAATCTGAGTGGTGGCACGCTGAATGCGACTAGTGGTTGGGTTAATCTCTTTGGTGGCGTGACTAATACCGGAGTCATTAGATTGAACAACACCAGCACGTTGACTGGTGGGACGATAACCAATGCCGGCAACATCTATACCTTTGGCGTTGGTGGCGGTTACGTCAGCAATGCGATTGTCAATCTAAACGGTGGCGCGATCAATGCCACCAACGGCACGCTGACGCTGCGGGGTTATGTTAGTGGCGCAGGCGCCTATGTCGCAGCCAATAATAGCACACTCGTATTTGCCGGCGGCGGTGCAGTTGATTTTTCACAAGCGACATTCATCACCAATACATTCGTTGTGACTGGTGGACAGGCCTTGACGAACTCTCAGGCCGGTGACGCGAACATTGTCGGGACGCTAATCATCACCAACGGCACGCTCGTTAATTCCGCTTACGGTAATTTCAACATCGGCTCAGCTCTGAACACAACCGGCACGCTCAGTATTGCCAACCTCGGCTACTTGTCCGTGACGAATGGCGGTAGCGCCCAGTTGATTGTCGGTCAGAGCGGCTTGGGCACGTTGACGCTCAACAGTAACGCAAACTTAAGCGTGGATCAGTTGCTAGTGACCAACAATGTTCTTGGTGGTGTGACCAACTCTGTCTTCAATTTTACGAGCGGCACGCTCACCACCTCCAACGCCGTCAGTGCGGTGGCCGCCAACATTGCGATCGCATCCAACAACATGTTCATCATCAACGGTACCTGGAACATGCTCGGCGGTACCAACCTGATGTATTCCACCTGGACAAATAATCTTTCTTCCACCCTAGCCAACGTGATCATCGGCAGCAATGCGAACAATGCTGTGGTTAACGTCGGCAGTGGCGCCACTTGGTTGCTCGGCACTTCTTCGGTCAGCGAGCTCAACATCTTTGTCGGCCGTGATAATGGTTCCGCGAGCAACTCTTTGAACATCGGCGGGGTCGGTGCCAGCGCATTGGTGAGCAATGTTGGGAATTTAATCATCGGCAGCGGCGCTACCCATGGCAGTCGATCCAATCAGGTAACCGTCACCAACGGCACGCTCGCCGTTGGCCTTGGAATCACTGTTGGCGGTGGCGCTGGAGCGCTGAGTAATTCGTTGATCGTGCTTGGAAATGGCACGGTGAACATGCAGGGGACTTCCCTCAGCATCGGTGCTGGAACATCCACCGGTAACGTTGTGATGGTGGACGGAGGTGGCGTGGCCGGTGGTGCGGTTATCACGAATGCCTCTTCGTTGGCAATTGGCAATGGGAATGGTGACATCGGCAATCGCTTGGTCGTCACCAATGGTGGCAAACTGGTGGTTACTGGCGAACTTGATATCGGTAGCGGCGCTGGGGTCATCAGCAACTTCTTCAAAATTGACGGCGGGTCGGTTGGTAGCACCGTTTCAATCGGTGGGGCGCTCAAGGTCGGCACGGGCACGCCAAACTCGTTCAATCAAATGCTTGTGACCAACGCCACTCTGCTCACCGGCGGACAGGTCTATGTTGGTGGCTCCAGCGGGACGAGTAACTCGCTGACCGTGCTTGGCAACACGACATGGGATCTGCAGGCGAACACGCTCTACTTTGGCAACGGATCCTCTACCGGCAACACGCTGACAGTCGACGGCGGTGGTGTGGTGGGCGGTACAACGATTAAGAATGTCACCACTATCGAGATCGGCCACGGAATAAATGACGTCCGCAACAGTCTTAGTATTAGCAATGGCGCCAATCTGTTTAGCGGGGATGTCAAAGTCGGCGCCGGCGCCGGTGCCAGCAACAACGCGTACAATGTTGGTGGTGGGGTGGCACTCACGACTGTTACCAACGGCTCGATCACCGTCGGCTCGATCAATGCTGGCTTCAATCAGATGACCGTCACCAACGCGAACATCTGGAGCAAGGGCCTGACCATCGGTAGCGGCTCATCCAACAACACCGTCACTGTCAAGGCCGGTACCACGTGGAACCTGAGCAGCAATCTCACCGTTGGTACCGGCAGTACCACCGGCAACGTCCTGAACATCAGTGGCGGGACGGTCAATACTACCAATTTGACCATCAGCGCCACTGCATCGGACACCGGTAACTCAATCTCCATCGCAGGCGGCAGTCTGGTCGTCACTAATGCCGGGCTGGCCGGCAACCTGATCATCGGTCAGGCTGGCTCCGGTTCGGTGACAGTGACCAATGGTGGGACAATTCTAGCCAACCAGATTACCTTGGGCCAGTCGGTAGGTTCCGCCGGCACACTTACCATTAATAACCTCGGTACAGTGGTTGAGACCAATACCGCCTTTGTCATTGGCACTGGCGGTGCTGGCATCGTCAGTCTTAACAATGGCGGTATGTTGGTAGTCAGCAATGGCCCGTTTGTGATTGGCCAGACCAGTGCCGGCACATTGACGATGAACAGTGGCAGCACGCTCAGCAACGTCACCTATGGTGCTACAAATGCGCTAGGTAGTTTAATTCTAGGTCAGAACAGCAACGGCACTGGCACATTTACGTTGGCGGCATCATTTGCCGTGACTAATGCTGGCGCCGGCCAGTTGATTGTTGGCCAGAGCAGTCGGGGCACATTAACACTCAACAGTAACGCAAACTTGCGCGTGGATCAGTTACTGGTGACTAACAATATTTCTGGTGGAGTAACTAATTCATTTTTCAACTTCAATGCCGGCAGCACGCTCACAACCTCCAATGGCCTGAACCAACTCGCAGCGGATATCGTGATCGCCTCCAACGGTACGTTTAACATTAACGGCACATGGAACATGCTCGGTGGTACGAACATTATCAGTGGACTGTCCAGCTCAAGCGCCGGACCTGGCAACGTGATCATTGGTAGTAACGTCATCAATGCTGCGGTGATTGTGGCCAATGGTGCGATTTGGAGTCTTAACGCTCCCGGCAGTACGTATTCCAATCTAGTACTAACCGTCGGCTATGGCACTGGTGGCAGTAACAACTCCCTTGCCATCAATGGCGGCACCGTTACCAATGTCGGTGGGTTACTGGTTGGCGCCACTGGTGGAGCCAACTTTAACAGTTTGATTGTCACCGGTGCTGGAAGTGGTTTCTTTATAAACTCAGGTGGAATTAATGTCGGCGGCAACATTGGTACCGGCGGAAACCAAGCTACTAGAGGTGGCTCCGATAACACTGTTATCCTCTCGAATAGTTTTATCACCACTACCACCGTGAGCACGATTGGTAGCAACTCGTGCGACAACACATTGACCCTCCTCTCATCGGTGTGGGACTTGAACAATAATGAACTTCACATTGGAACGCTCCAAGCTGGTAGTGGTGCATTCCATGGCAGCAATAATATTGTGAATGTTTTTTCTGGTGCAGTGATTTCCAATGGCGCTGTCTACGTTGGAACCACCAATGGCGGATCATCAGTAAATGTTATCTCGGGTTGGAATAGCTTAATTGTCAGTAATGGCGGCTTGGCTGTCTTGAACGGATTAAGTGTGGGAGCGTTTCCGACCGGCACCGGTTACGCTGGTGCGTCTAATAATTTTGCTTACGTCAGCAACATCACCGTGACAGCTGCCAGCCAAATCAGCAAGGGCTTCATTGTGGTTGGCGACGGCGGTGGGGTGACTAATAAGGCCATTCTTGATAACGTTCAGTGGAATGGAAACAACGGCACCATGGATGTCGGGAGCGGCGCTTCTCAAAATCAAAGTAACTTACGGAATTCACTTGCGGTGCAAGGTGGTAGCATTCTCACGAACTTTTTCCAAATTGCTGTCGGCAACAATAGAACTGCCGTCTATACAGCCATGGAAAATTCGCTGGTGGTGACTGGCTCCAACACATTGCTCACAACAAGCGGTAATGTAATTGTTGGTGGCGCACATGGCGGGGCTTTGACTGGCGGCGGCGCAGTTAGCAATTCAATACAAGTTCTATCCGGCGCCTCCGTTCTTAGTACTAATATATTTATTGGGTTCCTTGGTGCCCTTGGCAATGACAGCAGTGTTACTGCCACGACGGGTGTCACTTCTGCAAATTTCATCTTGGTGGATGGCGCCGGTTCTGCTTGGACTAACCAAGGTGATGCTTATGTTGGGTACTCTTCAATCGGGTACACTGCAAACACAAACATCAACAACGTCCAAGTCTCACAGACCATGACCTCGTCGAATAATTTATTGGTGATTGCTAATGGTTCTACTTTCTGGACAACAAACCTTGTTGTGGGTTTGGCCACCGGCGGTTATGGCGTCAACAGTGTTGGCACTAACTTTGTCGGTAATAATCAGGTCATTGTCAGCAATGGTGCAAGCCTCTTCACTAAAGACCTTACGATTGGGGTTACCAATCAGGCGGGCTCTGCCATGCTTTATTCCACCGGTAATTCGGTTCTGCTCACAAATGCCACGTTAGTGGCCACAGGCGCGCTAACCGTCGGCGCAAATGGAATTGGCAACCAATTTATCATTGGTGGTTCAAGCACGGCAACTGTCAGCCAGTTGATCGTCAATGATGGCAACATGGTTGGCTTCCTTGGTGGCGTCCTCAATAGTGCCGGTACATTTGTCACTAATACATCCGCGTTCACGATTGGCGATGGAACGCAGTCGGCTGCGTTCAACTTGCGCGGCGGCACACATGCATTCAGCAATGGGGTAGTGGTTGCCAACAACGGGACGATCAGTGGCTGGGGCACAGTGGCGGCTGCTGTTTTCAGCACCAACCAAACAGGTGGCACAATCACTGCCACAAATGGCACACTCCTGCTCAGTTCAGGGTTTGCCGGCTCTGGTAGCTTCCGTGCCGAATCGTCGGGCGTGCTCAATCTGGCTGTTTCCAATACCTACAGTGGTTTAACTATCGTCAATGGCGGCCAAGTGGTTATCGCCGATCCGAACGCAGTACAGAATAGTACGGTCAGCAACATCACCGCCGACGCCGGCATCACATTCACGGTCAACAGCGCCAACTTCGGCGGGCTGGCCGGGATGGGAAATTTCGGCTTGACCAACGACACGGCCGGCGTGGTGTTGAGCGTCGGCGCGAACAATGCCAACAGCGCATACAGCGGGGCGTTGAGCGGCAATGGCAGCCTGACTAAGGTCGGCAGTGGCGAGCTCTTGCTTTCAGGTAACAGTAGTTATAATGGTGGCACGACCATTAGTAATGGTTGGCTCGCACTCGGCAACAATAATGCTTTGGGCAGTGGCGGACTCACGTTTGCCGGCGGCACATTGACAACCACTGGCAATATGGTGGTTACGAATACGATGACACTAGCCAGCGACGGCACAATTGATACCGCTGGCAATAATCTCTCAATCAGTGGTGTCATTGGTGGTGTTAACGACTTGGTTAAGACCGGTAACGGCAAATTGACCCTGTTGGCAAGCAACACCTATTATGGTGCGACGATCATCAATCAAGGTACGGTGGTGGTGGCTCAATCAGGTGGGTTAGCCAACAGCACTGTGACACCCAATGTCAATGGCGGTCTCCAGTTCAGCAACGACACGAACTTTGTAGTCGGCGGTCTGGCCGGGACCGGTAACGTGAGTTTGGCAAATGTAGCCGGTGCGGCGGTTGGATTGACAGTCGGCAACAATGGCGGCATCACCAGCTATGGTGGTGTGCTCAGCGGTGATGGGTCGTTGACTTTGGTTGGCGGCACGCTCAACCTGACTAATGCAAACAGCTACGCTGGCGGCACAGTCATCAACGGTGGCACACTCAAGGCTAATAACAGTAGTGGCTCCGGTTTAGGCACTGGTGCGGTGATCGTCAACAGCGGTGGCACTTTGGGTGGTACTGGCACAGTCAGTGGTTTGGTTACAGTCAACAGCGGCGGTATTTTGTCGCCCGGCAATAGTCCCGGTGTACAGCAGCTAGGAGCCTTGACGTTGAATGCCGGCAGTATATTGAACTTCCAATTCCAAACCAATGCGCCGTTTGCGAATGATCAGATTATCGTGACTAGCGTGAATGGGTTGACGATCAACGGAGCCGGCTTCAACCTACTCACGGAGAATGGAGGAACCAATCCTAATGATCCAACCCAAAAGTTTACGACTGAGGGGTCATACAGTTTGCTGCAATACAGTGGCGCGTTGCAAGGGGTCGGGATCGCTGGGTTGACCGTGCTCAACGGAGCGAATAATCGGACGTATGCATTTGGGGACAGCAACAGTTGGGTGACGTTGACGATTGGCGGAGAGGGTATTGGTTGGATGGGAACGGCCGGATTGCCGGCGGGACCGTGGAACTGGAGCAATGCCGGCAACTGGGTGTCGGCGGTTAGCACTGGCTCGTTGCTGATCTTTGATGGCAATACCGGTGTAAATAACAATAACGATTTTGCGGCGAACACGTGGTTTAGTGGTCTATTATTTACGAATACGGCAGGGGCTTTCGCTTTGGGCGGCAATGCCATTAACCTGCGTGGCGATGTGGTCAACCTCAGCCCGGCCACGCAAACGATCAACTTGCCTGTAGTATTGGAGAGTGGTTCGCGCATTTTCAACGCGGCTAGTGGAGCAATCGTGGTTAATGGTGTGGTGAGCGAAGCCAGTGCTGGCTTGGGCATCATCAAGACCGGTGGGCAGACGTTGGTATTGACTGGTTCCAATACGTACACCGGTGTGACAGAAATTCAAGGTGGGGCACTGCGAGTGACGGATGGCATCGGGTTGCCAACGGGTAGTAATCTCAAGCTCAACGGTGGCGTGCTCGAATCCAGCGGCACCTTCACGCGAATTCTGGGCACCACCCCCGGTGCGGTCCAATGGGATGGCAGCGGCGGGTTCAGCGCGTATGGCGGTGTACTGACGGTGAATATCAACAATAATGGCAGCACGTTGACATGGGGCGGGACAGCGAATTTTGTGGCCAGTGGCAACGCCTTGAAATTTGGTTCGAGCAGTGCGGATAACATGGTGAAATTTATCAATCCGCTGGACCTCAACGGCGCAGTTCAAACGATCAACGTCGATGGCGCAGCGGCAATTGGTGTGGATTTCACTGGGGCAATTAGCGGAACTGGTAACAGTGGTTTAATTAAGACCGGTGCTGGCACGATGCGGATGAGTGCCAATAGCAGTTATAGCGGCACGACGACGATTAATGGTGGCACATTGTTGCTGGCGGCTAAACTTACCAGTGACGGTGGTATGTTTGTCAACAGTGGCGGAACAGTCGGCGGAACAGGAATATTTTATAATACGTTGACGTTGGCCAGTGGTGGAATATTGTCACCAGGCGACCACGGGGCGGGCTTGCTGACAGTCAGCAGTTTGAATTTGTCGAATGGTTTTGTGTACGACTGGGAATTGGGAATGACGGCGACGGATCGCGTGGATGTGACGACGGCGGATGGATTATCATATTTCGGGTCGAATTGGACATTGAACCTGAGCACGGAAGCCGGAGTTTCAGCCTTGGCGCAATGGCAGGGGATTGATATGACGAATGATGTGTTTGTCTTATTTCAATTGGGATCCGGTTCTGCTCCATTTGGTTTAACAAATGATGTGACGATCATCGGCGGCGGTGGGTGGAATGCGAGTCAGGCGCGTGTATCTGTCGTTGGCAATAAAGTGCTGTTGAGCGGTGTGTATTTCAATAATGTGATTGAAGCGATTCCTGAACCGAATGTACTGCTGATGTGGCTAGCTGGTGCCGTGACTGTGTTGTTTGCACGGCGGCGACATAAAAGTCGACTCGTTCGATAAGCTCTAGCGGACAAAGTAAAATTGTTGTCAAAAATGGCATTTTACTGTTTTCCCTTCTAGAACTGACATCAAAACATGCTCACCACGCTAGCCGTTAATGCTATTTTGCAGGACAGTGAAAAATTACTATTTCATTAAGGTAAATGAAATGGCGACCCCAGCGGGATTCGAACCCGCGTTACGTTAGCAGCCTCGTACCATGCAAAAACCCCTGTAAAACCGATATAAACAAACATACTTGACACCCGCAAGCGTTAGCACTATGTTTAGCACTAGAAAGTGAGACTAACGATATGGCAAGCATCCATCGCAAAGAAAACTCTCCTTACTGGCATTGTGCGTTCTATCTGCCCGATGGACGGCGCACCATGCGAAGCACCGGCACAAGCAAGCGGCGCAAGGCTCAGGAAATCTGTAACGAGTACGAGCGGACAGCCCGCGAAGGACGGGAAGGACGCCTGACAGAAGCGCGGGCGCGGGACACAATCTCCACGATCTACCAGATTGCCCACACGGAAGAACTCCCGCAGTCCACAACAAAGGACTTCATCGCCTCGTGGCTAAAGACGAAGGAACTCACGCTGGCGGACTCCAGCTTGACGGAATACCAAGCGGCAGCGGCATCCCTGCTGGCGCATCTGGGCGTGAAAGCACAGAAGCACATGGACGTTATCACCGTCCGCGATCTGAGCAGTTTCCGGGACTCACTAGCGGAGCGCGTGAGCGGGGCGACGGTGAACAAGACCGTGAAGATTTTGCGCGGAGCATGGCACAAGGCGATGAAAGACGGCATCATCCGTGACAATGTTTTTGCCCGGATTGATCTCGTGAAGGAACACGCCTCGAAGCGTAGAGCGTTCACACTGGATGAACTTCTAAGCATCCTTGCTAAGTGCGATGTTGAATGGAAGGGGATGGTGCTTTGTGGCGTCTATCTGGGGCAACGGCTGGGCGACATCGCCCGCTTGACGTGGCGCAACGTGGACGTGGAGCAGAAGGAAGTCTGTCTCGTGACGCAAAAGACCGGCAAGGCAATGAAGATTCCATTGCATACCGTCTTGCAAGATTACTTCCTCAGCCTGTCTGCTCCCGATGATCTCGATACCCCAATATTTCCACGAGCGGCAGCAACGGCATCCGTCCGCGTGGGGACGCTCTCGAATCAGTTTGCAGACATCCTCGCAGCGGCGAAACTCCAGAAAGTCCGCGATCACCAGAAGGCGGAAGCAGGGCAGGGGCGCGACGTGGAGCGCAAGGTAGGCAGACTGTCCTTCCACTGCTTACGGCACACGGCTACCAGCCTGTTAAAAAATGCGGGCGTGAGTGACGTGATTGCCCGCGAAATCATCGGGCATGATTCCCCCGAAATCTCCCGCGTCTATACCCACATGGAAAAGCCCGCGATGAAGGACGCGATGGACAGATTGCCGGACGTAACCGCAAAAAAGATAGAGAAGAAAGGGGCAAAGTGAAGAAGCCTCAGAAGCGCAAAAACATGCAGCATTGGTGGCTAGACAGTAAGACCGACTGCCAACCGTTGCAGAACGCGGACTGGGATTTCCGTCCGCTTTGGAATGACAAAGAGAGTTGGCAGCTTCGATGGGCATGGGAGTACGAGTGTTGGCGCGAATGGCAACCACGAAGTGATTTCCAACTATGGCGTATCGAATGGCGCAAGAATATCAAACTGCTACTCAGTCCATCTCAGGACTGGATTCGTGGAAGGCTCACAAACACAGAGGCCGAACAGATTGCGTGCTCTCAGGTGTCGTCGCTTCCGTTATGGCTATTGCGAGATTTCTCGGACTGCTTTCCTGAAATACCGTGGACGAAAATCCCGATTGAGAAGCGGCAGACACTCAAGCTGGCAAAGCGGGGTAAACCGCTATCACTTGAAAGTTCTTTTCTGGCATTGAAGGAACCGCATCCAAACACTAAGGGATTTCCGCTAATCCCGGAGAAGTTGCGCGTCCAGCATCCCGGATATCATTCACTCCGACAGCCCGATCCCCAGAACGCGGAAGAGATGACTTTGTACGCAGAGTATCGGGCAAAGATCGCTGATGTGGTGCATCGCGGGCAAGGATGGCTTGAAGCACCGGGGTTTTGCTGTAATAAAATGATACACAAGATCGCGCCCGGTGTGTTTGCCGGCGTGTACGTAATTCGCATTCCGTGGCATCGCATCGACGACGATATAAATACCGCCTTTGCCGCTTGGCTGCAAAAAAAGAGCCGCGAACTAAAGGGGCGAATAAAATTCAAACTCACTGGTCGCATGAAATCATTTGAGCCTTTGAACCAGTTGGGAGCTTTGCGATTGTTGCGTACCGGTAGGACTGCGCCAGAAGCGGAAGTTCATACTAAGGAAGTCCGTGGCGACACGCCTCTTTATCGTGGCAAAGAATCGTGGTCTCGCGCAAAACGCAAAGCCGATTCGCTGCTCACGGCATTTTTCGGCACTGACTGAAGTTAACCGGCGATTCTCCCCCTTTTGCGGTCAACTACAATTATCCGCCCGTATCCCATGATACGGGTACATGAAGAAACCATATTCAGCGGCAGGCAGCGGCCAACTAACGGCTGCCCCGGTAACGATGCCACCGGCGAGCGGCATCATCCAGCGCGACCCAGAATTCTTGCGATTACCTCGCACCGGTACCTTGTGCCCGTTCACCGGACTCACGCGCAGCAAACTGAATGAACTTGTACTGGCCTGCCCGGCCAACGATCACAAACCCCCGGTGAAGTCTGTCTGTCTCCGGCAGCGGGGCGCAGTGAAGGGCGTCCGCCTCATCGTGTTCAAGTCCCTCATGGATTATCTACACGGGCAGGAAGGACAGGCGGCGTGATTGCTACAAAAACAAGCTGCCCACCGTTTCGACCAGTGGGCAGCGGTACAACCTCGAATCACTGGCAAAACAATAGCAGCCCGTCCCCACTGGAGCAAGCCAAGACCGCAGTGACGATCTTCCCGATCTGGCATCACTTCGGATTTCCCGGTAACCCTGAGCGGGGGCAAAAAGTTCCCAGCCCCTTTCGTCCCGACCGGCATCCGTCTGTTACCGTTACGAAGGACGGGCGCACGTTTAAGGATTGGAGCGGCGGCGACGGCGGCGACGTGGTTGCATTTGTAATGAAGGCAACCGGACTCAGCGTGTCCGATGCAGCGAAGTGGCTCATCGAATATGCCGGGACGGGGCGCGGCAACATCACCCCGATCACGCGCATCACATCACCAGTATTACAACCGACAGAGCAGCGGCAGAAGCCCGTCCTGCCCGTGATACAGCGCGGCGATCACAAGCGGCTGCAAGTCCTAGCCTCGTTTCGCAATGTCAGTGTGGAAGGATTGCAGCTTGCCGATGAACGCGGCCTGCTCCACTTCGCACTGCTCAAAAATCTGTCCGCATGGCTCGTGACGGATTCAGAGCGTGTGAACTGCCAAGCGCGGCGGATGGATGGCGGCGTGTGGCCACATCTTAGCGAACCCGCAAAGGCGTGGACATTGCCGGGATGCTGGGCAGCATGGCCTATCGGTATCCGTGAGGCTCAGAACTTCCCGATGATTGCACTCGTGGAAGGTGGACCGGATCTGCTGGCAGCGCATCACTTCATCATTGCAGAAGAACGTGAGCGGGACGTTGCGGCAGTCTGCATTGCCGGCGCATCAATGCAGATTCACGAATCAGCATTGCCATTATTTACCGGCAAGCGTGTGCGGATTTATCCGCATCTTGACGATGCAGGACGCAAGGCAGCCCAGCGATGGACTGAACAAATCGAATCCGTCAACGCGGTAGTGGACTGCTACGATCTGAGCGGCATCCCCACCGTGACCGGCGGGCGGGTAGGGGACTTGAACGACCTGAGCAGCTTGGATGCTGACACATTCGAGAGCGACCGCGAATTGTGGGGGGTGTTATCGTGAGCAGGACTTACAAGGCATCATCACCCGTCCCCAGCGACAACGACGCACCAGTGGCCAGCGTGGAGCGACCGCGACCGAAAATTGACGACGATCACGAGTTGCAGCCCTTCCCGGTAGATTGCCTGCCCGGCACGGCGGGCGACATGGCGCGGGCGATTGCGACAGCGGAGCGCGTCCCCGAATCCCTCACCGGCTGCTGTGTGCTGGGTATCCTCAGCGCGGCTATCGGCGCGGGACTCGAAGTCCGATCTGGAGCGCAGCGCAAGACGCGGGGCAATCTATTTATTCTCGCCAGCGCACAAACCGGCACAGGCAAGAGCGAATCCTTCCGCCATGCAACCCGTCCCTTGTTTGATTACGAGACGGAAATCATCGAACAGTTTCGCACTAGTATCTTACCCGGCTTGCAGGCGGATAAAGAACTAATTGAAAGCGAAATTCTCGCCATAAAAAAACAGGCAGGCAAGGGGGAATCAGGAATTGACCGCGAAGCCCGACGCCGGGAACTGGAAGAAAAAAAGAAGCGACTGCTGGAAATCGAAAGCGCATTGCAGTCCCCTGTCTTGAATTGTGAGGACATCACCACTGAGCGGCTGGCATCCCTGCTGGCAGCGCGTGGCGAAGTCCTCGCCAGCCTCAGCCCGGATGCTGGGAACATCGTCAGCAATTTGCTGGGGCGTTATAACAAAGCTGACAGGACGGATGAAAGCATCTATCTGAAAGCCTACTCCGGCGACTACACCCGCGTTGACCGCATCGGGCGTCCCCCGGTTGTCCTGCATCACCCGTGTCTGCTTGTCCTGTGGCTCACTCAGCCCGATAAACTCGACACCCTGCTGGGCGAGCGCAGCTTGACGGACGGCGGCATGATTCCGCGTCTGCTTATCTGTCACACGAATTGCCAGCCCACACACATTACCGGCGAGCAGCAAGGCATCCCCAGCGAAGTCCTGAGCGCATACAACAAACTCATACGCGATCTGCTCCAGACTTACCGGCAGGCGGCAGAAGCGCACACGATAAAACCAACCCCGGCAGCGATGCAACTGCTCACCGATCACCACAATGCGGTAGTGGACTTGCGGCTGGGTGAAATGAAGGACATCACCGGCTTTGCAGCCAGATGGACCGAGCAGGCATGGCGGCTATCGGTAGTCCTTCACGCTGCCCAGCATGGCGCACACGCTCACGAGCAAGATTTATCCGCAGAGACAGCGAAGGCGGCGATCACGCTGGCGGACTGGTACGCTGCCCAGCAACGCGACATCCTCAGCGGCGGACGCTGGCAGGCGAAGCGCGACCGGGAGAATGAAGTCTTGAAACTGCTGGCGAACATTCCAGACGGCATCACAGCCCGCGACGTGCAACGGCAGCGGATTGCCAAGACCCCAGACGAAGCCCGCGAACTGCTGGCGACAATGGAGCAGGACGGCATCCTCGAAGGCAGAGACATCACGCCTGAGCATGGCGGCAAGACATCCCGCCTTTACACCCGGAAGCAGTGGCGATGAACTCAGGGCAAAGCCCCGTGACAATTGTGACAATCGTGACGACCGATGCACTATTTCCTAACTCATCCTAACGATCACGGTAATACCTGTGACAATCGTGACGACCGTGACGACCGATGCAGTCATGGGGGCGATTGTCACGATTGTCACAGTTGTCACGGGTATAAATCCAACACACAGGAGCAATACACAATGACCACCACTAACAAATTGTTGCAAGAGGGGAGAGACAGAAGCCCATGAGCGTTGCTAACAACGGTAAACAACCGGGAGGGATAACAGGGAAAGGCTTCATGCCCGGCAAGTCAGGCAACCCCTATGGTCGCCCGAAAGCCCGTGGCTTCCTCCGGTGGGCTATTAATCAATATCTCAGCAGACCGCACCCGGTCGAAAAGGACAAAACCCGGCTCCAAGTCTTAATCGCCCGGCTCGAAGCAGAAGATCCGCGCGCCTTGCTAGGCTACGGGTTCGGAAAGCCAGATAAACCGGACACTGAGTCCCAACCGGCTACGGTGTATCATACGCCCAGTCAACCGTTGCAAACAGGGACGCCAGCGAACGGTGACGTTGTTCGGATGGAAAATCCTTGGAGAGGCAGTGCGCAGGAACGGAGTAGACGCGATGATGATTTTTGCCCACGGGGAAGCTGGTAATAATCTTCGTCAAATTTACCTGACGATTTTCTGTCGTTTTTTACTGGCTGGGATGTGGAGAGGCTGACGGCGGGCTTGCATCTGGCGCGGCGGGGGGGTACACTTACAAGCGTTTGGAGGAAACAACCAGTCACCAGTAACCAATAACTAAAACTAATTCGCGTAGCTTCGGCTACTGTCCACGACGAAACTGACAATTTCTCATTGAAGGACGGTTGCTTGATGCGCGCCCCGAACTGGGGTGTGCTGAAAGCGTTCCTTCAAAGGCATGTCAGTGCCTGTCGTGGGGTGTTAGTAAGTACGCCCCTTTTGTTTGGACACCTGCTGGGAGACACGCAGAGAAAGGCGCGTGGTCAAATGAATGTAGCAACGACTCGCAGATTCGTAAAAACGTTGTTCGTGGCAGTATTGTTACCCCTAATCTCCGGCTGCTATGAAATATCTCAATACTATCAAAATGGCGGCTATGAACGCGCTGAGAATATGCGGCAACAAATGCAGCAGCAGCAGTCGGCGCAGATGCAGCAACAACAGCAGCAGATACAACAGCAACAAATGATGCAGCAACAGCGACAGCAGTATTACTTTGGTCCAGGTTCAAGCCCAAACAGACCTTTGTATATTGCACCAGCACCATGAGTGAGACTCGTCGCAAATTACCACTATTAAGTGAGTAAGTTATGACCTCCGCCTACCAAGACCCATTTGAGTTTGAGGTAAACCCGAAACCACGGAAGCGTACGGTTGAACCATGCAAGCCTCCGTCAAAGCTCGCGCCGATGTTGCCATCCATGAAAACAACTTTAATGTGTTTGCTCGCCGCATTTGTGGGCGCATTTGTAGCAGCATTACTTCTCTCACTACCCATCCACTTTCACTTCTTGCCGTCGGCCTTGCGTTATCGCGTGTGGACTGAGAAGGAAAGTCGTGGTTCCGGTAGAACTATTTTTACGATTTTACGCTACGACCGCTTGACCGGGGATATTGAGACTTGGAATGACGGTCCGGGTTGCTGGCAAAAGGACGCTTCCAAATAGTGATTTACCACTCAGGAAATACCAAGAATTGAAAATCTTGGTGATTCTGGATCTTGAACGTAGTTGATCGCAGATTCATATTTTGAGGTCATATGCCTGACCCCGACAACTTGTGCTGGTTAGCAGTGTCATTCGTTTGGCCGACAAACTACATATAAAACCCATAGGTGAAGTAGTTAAACGCCAATTCCTTCGAAACATGAAAGGGAGTTGACAAGATGTGTACGACACAGTACACATGACGTATGGATAATGCGTTTGGTCAACGGGTTCGGAAGCGGCGGTTGGAATTGGAACACCAAGGGCCACAGTATTCACTGCGTCAGGTAGCAATGGCAATTGACGTGACGCCGTCGTTCCTCAGTAAGGTGGAGCGCGGCGATCTCCCGCCCCCGTCCGAGGAGACCATCAAAAAGCTGGCCGTGGTGCTTGGCGAAAACCCGGACATGTTGTTGGCATTGGCGGGAAAGGTCTCCAGCGACTTGAAAGAAGTCATTTTGAAACGCCCGGAACTGGTCGCCGATTTAATCAGACAGGTCAAGAACGTGCCGGATCAAGCCGTCCTGCGCATCGTCCGCGAAGTGCGGGATGGCAAATGGTGAAAGGAGAATTGCGATGATCGAGTTAATGAATGACGAGTTGGTGGTGACGTTCCCGGAAGTACACGACGCGGCGCGGATGCGGATCACTCTCAAGCGCACTCTCCGAATCCCTGACGACGACAAGACGTATCCCCTGCCACCGGGGTTGGGTAACTTCCCATTGCAACATGTGGACGATCATGCAGACCGGGTACCGAAAAGTTGGTTGGAGCATGGCGGCGTGATGTTGCCAATGTATCAGGCGGAGGCAATGTGGATTAGTTTCAACGACCGTCGTTTTCCATACAACTACATCCTCAATGATTCCTATCCGATGGCCGTCAAGATTGCGACCGGCAAGATCAATGCGGTTAGTGGCCAGCTGTGGAAGGACAAGCTGAACCGGAATTCGCAGGACTACGTGGTGGCAACGAAACAACCGTGGCTGGACGGCTACTGCGTTGAGAAAGGTGTCATCCGACAGTTTGTGGCGATGCCACTGGGTGCCGGCGTCACAGCGGAGGAGCAAATTACCGGCAAAGCCGAACACGGCGGGCTACAAATTATCGCTTATCCGATGAAACGCGAAGCGTATGACCGGTACTTCCCACCAGTAATACATGAAACCGGCACTGATTACCCCATGTTTTCAAAGCGTAAGCCGTTGTTGGCTAGTTACAGCATGGGCTTGGCGCCCGGCGGCATGATGAAGCAGGAAATTTACGAGGACGAATACAAGATGGAGGACTGGGATTTGGAGCATAGCAGCCGGTGTTTTATCCACCTTTGCAATTCGATGGTGTGGCATGATCTGACCGGTAAATGGCCGCCGACCGTTCCACCAACAGCGCGGGAATACACCAAGGCCGGTCTGCCGTGGTTCGATTACTACGATGACAAACTGAAGTCGCTGAAGGGCAGCGCGGTTTTGAACAAACTCAAAAGTGTCGTGCAGTTCAGCAAAAAGAAGGGGCCGTTATTGCCGGAGAACGCGCCAGTGAAACCGGAGAATGTTATCAATTTGCGTCCGGGACTGAAGCCCGGCCAAGTACGGGAGTGGGCTGGTTAAAAATTCAACACTACCAAGAGAAAGGAGTTCAATATGGCTCACAGTCTTCTGATTCGGGATGGCGGAGCGTCGATGTTTTACGTCGAACGGGAGCCATGGCACGGGCTGGGTAAGAAACTGGACAAGCCGGCCACTGCGGCGGCGGCAATCAAGGCGGCCAAGCTGGATTGGGATGTGAGAAAAGTACCATTGTATGCGTGTGAAGGACTCAACAACCTGCTCTTGCCTCACCGCTATGCCATTGTGCCTTCGTTTGCGTGGGGTAAACCGAAATGTCCGGTGTTTGGCAGCGTGGGAGAGGCGTATGTACCGTTGCAGAACAACGAAGCGTTTGGGTTCTTTGACCCGATTGTTGGAGAAAATGCGGCTGTGTACCATACCGCCGGCGCACTTGGTCAAGGTGAACGCATTTGGGTTCTGGCCAAGCTGCCAGATGATATTCGCGTGGTGGGCGACGACATCACCGAGAAGTACCTGCTTCTGAGCAACAGTCATGACGGTGAGAGTGCGGTGCAGATCAAATTCACCCCGATACGCGTTGTTTGCCAAAATACATTGTCTATGGCATTAGCACTGGGTCCAACCTTGCGGGTCGGGCATCACCGCGACTTGAAGAAGCGGTTGGAGCAGGCGGTGTCGCTGTTGGGAATTATCAAGACGCAGTACGCTTCCATCGAAGAATCGTTTCAGGCGATGGCGATGGTGCAAGTGAACGGCAAACGTCTGGCCGCGTACCTGCAAGCTGTGTTTCCGGATCCTGATCCTAAAAAACTGCCAATGGTCCGGTATGAGCGCGCGCGCAAGCGGATTCAAGATTGCCGTCACTGGTCAGAGTATTTCTTCGTGCGCGGAAAAGGGAATGCCGAGCCGAAAGTTAAAGGCACACTCTGGGCAGCCTATAATGGCGTGACGGAGTTCACGGATCACCGCGATCTCGGCTTCGGGGATTCGCGCCGGTTGCAAAACGTCTGGTTCGGCAACGGCTATTCAACCAAAGCTAGAGCTTTCCAAGTGGCGGAAACAAATATGCGAGTTGGGTGGAACTGAGTAGCGGCGCAATAATAAACACCATTGCGATTGATGAGCCTATGAAACCGCCAATCTCAAAATTCAATCCGAAACCCCGGCGGAAACTCCCATCCCTGTCACGGCTCCCAGTGGATCCGGACGAGAGCCTATACGACCAACAAGCGGAAGCGGCCTTCGACCGGCAATGGTCACGCCGCAATCAGAATTTATCCCACAGCCAACCGAACTCATTGCCGCTACGGACTACAACGGATACCTGAGAACTTTAATGGCCGTCCTTGTCGAAGCAATTTCCGTCATCGTACGCCGCGCTGCAATCGAGCAACGCTTTGCCGGCGGCTGGCAGGGTTTTCTACACCAAGTGCCTAATGCCACACTTTGTTACGACGATGATTTCGCCTGCGTCGGTTTTTTGTCATCGATGGAGGTAAAAGCCTATGCTTCCACACTGGAAGCCGGGGGATTGGTATTTCACAAAGACGGTCAGGCAGTGGACTTAGCGGTTGTTGATCAGTTGCATGGACCAACCGTGCCCGCCCCGTGGCTTTCGTCTGGCACAGTCGAGAGTCCCAAGATGAAGATCCGCGCCTGCTGGGTTCCGGGACAGTATCCAAAGGAAATCAAGTGTCCCGATAGTTGGAAATACGAAGGCTCACTGAGCGACAAACCGGAATTTGTTGACGATAATGCCTGCTTAAATCGACGGACGCCATACTACTAAGCCTAACGAAAGATTAGCATCCGATTGAGCAGCGCAGTCAACCAAAGTCGAGTGATTCAGTTTGCTTTGACACCAATTAAATGAACATCAGAACCGGCTTCACGCGCACCAGTTACTGCACCACGGCACGCCGGACGTATACTTCCCACCTGTTTTTTGTGCTTGCCCCCAACAATAGTCGCGGAGTAGTGTTCGCCGCACGTATGAGGCAGCAGGCTACCTAGTCCACTGTGTATGGAACAGAAATCAGAGGAGAATTGGGTTGTTGGTAATTACTGCTTGGCGCATGGTCAGTTGAATGCCGCCGCAAACCGTCTATATTACGCAGTTTTTCAGGCCGTACTTGGCTACGCTATCGCGAAGAAAGATTATAAATATGAAGGGCAGGGTGCTCACGCAGCGATGTCGCGCATGATGAGGAGGTATCGGGACCAGTTTAACGAGTTGATGGACTTGCGAATCACGGCAGATTACGAGAAAGAGCCGCCGGACGAGACAGAACTAAGGGATTTGCTTGAAGTTGCCAATAGGATTAGGTTGTACCACCTGAATGAGGCAAAACGCTGAGAACGAAGATGAGCGAGACAATAAATAAGGAACAGATTCGCAACGCATTTGCGGCGCGATTCTCACAGTTTCCCGTCACGGTTCAGGAGTCACCGGACGACGTGCTCGTTCTGTGTGTCCGGGTATTTGCTGTACCACCCGAAATGGTCAAGGAAGTCAAAACGTTTATCCGTCAGCTTGAACAAGAGATTCTACAAGGCAGCGATCATGTTCTCTTGCCGATGGTCAAGAATCTTCAGGTCACTCAAGTGCACTATCCTGAGTATTTGCCAAATCCGGTGGCGACAATGATCGCTCAGTTGTTTTCGCAACAACTCACGACGGAGGATTACCAGTCTGTCTGCGCTGCGGAACAATCTCCTTGGAAGACGTTTGCAACTGAGCCAAGTCTCAAACTACCAAGTGTACGTTTTGCGCCAGACATTCTGCGTGGTTATTATGTCAAGCACCACCAGCCAGACTTGCTTTTCACTGCTGCTAACGAGGAACTGGCTCTTGCTGCATAGTGGATTACGAGGTCAAGGATGGAGAATCTGAAAGAGCCAGAAATTACAATTGTCCTCATTCGACTGCTTAGAGCTAACGTTCAGTTGGTTACGCAAGACGGGAAGAAGGAGTACAATCTCGCACTAACTGAGTATTCTCGCACTGAAGTAGAGGGCGGTAAGTTTCTTGATGTTCAAGCCGCTTTCGATCTCATGCACGGGCTGGAGAAGCCCCTTTTTAAGCTCACCTGTCTTTTTGCTGTGCGATACCAAAAGGATAGTGATCAGAGTATGCCGTGGGAAAAGTTCATACCGGCCACGACTCTCGCCCATATAATTCCCTATTTGCGGGAATTTGTTAGCAACATGACAGACCGCTTACCTGTTCAAGTTTTGATCTTGCCGCCGATTAACGCCCACGCCTTGTTTGCTGCTTATGAACAACGGAAGCAGGTCGGCTCACCGGTAAATCCGTCTCCCGCAAAACCATCCTAATTTAGCGAAAATACCCTGTGGGAAGGATATGGTACTGCTGGCGCGCTCCGGTAACGTCATCGGGTAATGCGAACGCGTCATCCGCGTTGAGAGTTGCGCCGCTGGTAAAGCGGAGACGACGGACGGACTTTTGCCTACCGACACATCCTACCTCTTACTACCTTTACCTAACTCTTCCCCCTTGCCACGCCGGAGCCGTGGGGGTGAGTGCATCTTGCGGAGTTTTACGGGGTTTGTGACGGGGGACAACCTTGCGTGTGTGGCTAGAAAACCTGCCGCGATACCTACCGATACTGACAACAGATGACACCTACGCGCCGATCTGGCATCCCGTTTCTCCAGTCCCGGCAACCCCATCCGCAACTCTCCACATCCACAAACACGGGGGCAACCGTTAGCACTAGACGTTAGCACTTTTCCAGTGAACTCTAAAAAACATTCATTTCCTTAGCAAAATGAAGATGGCGACCCCAGCGGGATTCGAACCCGCGTTACCGCCGTGAAAGGGCGATGTCCTGGACCGGGCTAGACGATGGGGTCGCACCAATGCAGGGTGTGACTATACCGAAATCGCCAGCTTTAGCAACGGGAAATCCACGCGCAGCCGGTCAACCGCGCGCTTTTAGGGTTTTTAATGTGCGCGCAACGATGTCTTCGGGCGTGCCGGTAGCTGCGACGGATACCAGAAGCTGTCGTTGCCGGTAAAACTCCGCTAACGGCGCGGTGCTTTTCTCGTACACTTCCATGCGGACACGAACCGACTCGGGCCGGTCGTCTTCGCGTTGAATCAGCACTCCGCCACATTTATCGCAAATACCTTCTTGTTTCGACGGCATAGTGGTGACGTGGAAAACGGCTTTGCATTTCGTACAGGTGCGGCGGCCGCTGAGGCGGGCGACGATTTCATCAATCGGTAATTCGTAGCTGAGGACGGCGTCGAGTTTGATCTTTTCGGCCGTGAGGATTTGTTCCAACGCCTCGGCCTGGGCTGCGGTGCGCGGGAAACCGTCGAGCAGGAAACCGCCGGGACAACGCAAGCATTCGACGCGTTCACGCACGATGTCCAACACTGTTGTGTCCGGCACGAGGTCGCCACGTTTCATAAAATCTAGCGCAGCGGTCATAGCCGGGCTGCGTTCTGCGGGGGGCAGGCTTTTGGCGGCGCGGAAAATATCGCCGGTGGAAAGGTGACACGCTCCAAGTTTGTTGTTGAGCAGTTCTGCCTGCGTGCCTTTGCCGACGCCGGGCGCGCCGAGCAACACGAGCCGGTATGGCCGCTTGGCCGGGGCCGGTTGGACATTGCATTTGAAGGCTGGGCCTTTGAGCCACGCCGCACGATCACATTTGGTATTCATGTATTTTCCTTTTGGGTGAAATCTGCCGCCAGCAAAACAGACTTTCTGTCAAAAAGCAATCGCATCCGTTGCGGATGCTTGCCGGAAGATGGCTGGGCCGGTATAGTCCGGGCGCTATGCCTGAACTCCGCAAGAAATATCCATTCTATGTCATCGAGCCGAAGTGGCAAAACTTTTGGCGCGACCACAAAACTTTCGCCGCCCACGCCGATCCCGCGAAAAAGAAACTCTACGTCCTCGACATGTTTCCGTATCCGAGTGGCGCCGGCTTGCACGTCGGCCATCCCGAAGGCTACACCGCGACGGATATTTATTGCCGGTACAAACGCATGTGCGGTTGCAACGTCCTGCACCCGATGGGCTGGGACGCGTTCGGTCTACCGGCGGAACAGCATGCCATCGATACCGGCACGCAGCCGGCCGTGACCACGCAGAAAAACATCGCAAACTTTCGCCGGCAAATCCAGATGCTCGGCTTCAGTTACGATTGGGACCGGGAAGTGGATACGACCGACCCCGAATACTTCAAGTGGACGCAGTGGATTTTTCTCCAGCTGTTCAAGAAGGGGCTCGCCTACGAAGCTGAGATTCCGGTCTGGTGGTGCGACGGTTGCAAAGCCGTGCTTGCCAACGAAGAGGTCAACGCCGATGGCACCTGCGACCGGCGCGGACATAAGGAAGTTTACCGGCGTCCGCTCCGGCAATGGATTCTCAAGATCACAGCCTACGCCGATCGGCTGCTCAAGGATTTGGAATTGGTCAATTGGCCGGAATCCATAAAGGAACAGCAGCGCAACTGGATTGGTCGCAGCGAAGGCGCAGAAGTGGATTTCAAAACCGAAGCAGGTGAGACACTCCGCATTTTTACAACGCGACCCGACACGCTCTTTGGCGCGACATACATGGTGCTCGCACCGGAACATCCGCTCGTTGAAAAACTTAAAACCCCGGCTGTTGATGTTTACCGGATGGCTGCCGTCAAGAAGAGCGAACTGGAACGCACCCAACTGGCGAAGGAGAAGACCGGCGTCTTTACCGGCAGCTACGCCATTAACCCGGTCAATCAGGAGAAGATTCCGATCTGGGTCGCCGATTACGTGATGATGGGCTATGGCACCGGCGCAATCATGGCCGTGCCGGCGCATGACACGCGTGACTTTGAGTTTGCCAAGAAATTTGGCTTGGAAATTCGCACGGTGGTGCAGCCGCCGTCCGGCATCGATCCGCAGGGTTTTACCGGGGACGGAATCTCAGTGAACTCGGGGATAATTACCGGGTTATCGACGCCCGCCGCGAAGGAAAAGATAACCGCTTGGCTTGTCGAGAAAGGTCTCGGCAAGGCGACGGTGAATTTCAAATTGCGTGATTGGTTGTTTTCCCGTCAACGTTATTGGGGTGAACCAATTCCGATTGTGCATTGCCCGAAGTGCGGAACGGTGCCGGTACCGGAAAGCGAGTTGCCGCTCCGCTTGCCGGCGATGACGGATTACAAACCGTCCGGCAATGCCGAGCCGCCGTTGGCAAAGGCGACGGATTGGGTGAATTGCCGGTGCCCGCAGTGCGGCGGTCCCGGTACGCGCGAGACCAACACGATGCCGCAGTGGGCCGGTAGCTGTTGGTATTATCTCCGGTACATTGATCCAAAAAACACGGCGGCGTTTGTTGCGAAGGATAAAGAAAAATACTGGATGTCGGTTGATCTCTACGTGGGCGGCGCGGAGCATGCGGTGTTGCATCTGTTGTACTCGCGATTCTGGCACAAGGTGTTGTCCGATCTCGGCCATGTCTCGACGCCCGAACCGTTCACACGCCTGATCAACCAAGGCATGATTCTCGGTGAAGACAACCGCAAGATGAGCAAGTCGTGGGGCAATGTCACCAACCCCGACGACGTGGTACGAGACTACGGCGCGGATACATTGCGCTTGTACGAAATGTTCATGGGACCGCTCGAAGCAACCAAGCCATGGAGTACAACCGGCGTCGAAGGTGTCTACCGGTTTCTCGGACGATTCTGGCGGTTGTATTGTGATGAAGCTGGTCAGTTGCTCGTGGATGATTCGATGCCCGACGCAAAGCTGGTGAAGGTGTTGCATCAGACCATCAAGAAAGTCGGCGCGGACACCGACGCGCTCGCCTT
>Ga0316217_10001288_pt1 | contig 33260 bp, 26 predicted proteins | sample 1anoAmetaG_FD_203633 | JGI IMG/M metagenome (GOLD analysis project Ga0316217, IMG submission 203633) | Freshwater microbial communities from Trout Bog Lake, Wisconsin, USA - 1anoA | ecosystem: Environmental > Aquatic > Freshwater > Lake > Hypolimnion/Profundal zone | place: USA: Wisconsin...
GGTCACTACGTCATCCCGACCAGCAGCTCGCCCGGGCGCTACCGCTTCCTCTACGGGGAGGTCGACTACGCGCACCAGCTCGACAGGACCGTCTCGCTCGACTTCGGCCTGCGCGGAGGGGCCGAGGCGACCGGCGAGGTGACGACCTGCTCGGGGGGCACCGCCTGCGGCGCATCGCTGCCGACGACGTCGTCGTCGAGCCAGACGACCTACCAGGGGCAGCTCTTCATCGGGTTCAGCTGGAAGCCGCTCCCGGTGAAGCTGTGACGACGGCCGCGGGCCTGCGCGAAGACGACCCGTTCTTCAACGAGAGCCTGCTGCTGATGGCGGGCATCTTCATCCTCTCGGTCATCGCTCACGCCATGGGCGGGGCCGCCATCGCGCTCTCCATCGCGTGGCTCCCCTTCCTCTACTACGGGCTCTTCGTCGCCCCGGTGAACATCACCGCCCGCTGCCTCCTGACGGCCGGCGTCTTCATTGAGCCCCCCGACATGGTCCCGGGCTCTGGCTACTGGGTCTCGCCGCTCGATTCGGCCAACGAGACCATGTACGGCAGCCTCCACGCGCTGACGGGCATCCCCGGCCTCTCGGTGCCGCTCGCCTTCGTCTGCGCCGTCGTCCTCTACTTCCGGGCCCGCAAGGTCACCCGCTACCGCGACAACCCGCTCCCCCCGGTGCCGGCCGTGAAGAGCCTCCGGGCGTTCATGATCGCGCTGGCGGTGCTCGAGGTCTACGGCATCCTCCGGGGCGGGGCGATCGCGCCCTCGTTCTTCCAGATCCTGCACCTCATCACCCGCCCGGCCGTGGCGATCGCGCTGCTCTACTCGATCCGGGGCGAGGAGGACGTCCGCGCCTACGGGACCATCCTCGTCGTCGTCGCCTGCGTGCGCGCCCTGCTCGTCCTGTGGGTCTACTTCGTCGTCTGCCTGCCGCAGGGGCTCGTCCCCGAGTACTGCACGACGCACGGCGACTCGGTCGTCTTCGACGCGGCCGTCCTCGTCGTCATCGCGAACCACATCGCCGTCCGCACCCGGCGGAGCTTCTGGCGGATGGTGCTGGTGACGCTCTACATGCTGCTCGCGATCACGCTGAACAACCGGCGCCTGGCGTTCGTCGGCCTCGGCGGCGGCATCGTGGGGATGCTCCTCTGGCTCCCCCCGAGCCCGACCAAGAAGCGCGTCCTCCGGACCATGGCCTACATGGTGCCTGTCTTCCTGGGCTACGTGCTCTACGGCGCCGACCAGAAGGGGCCCCTCTACGGCCCGGCGCGCCTCACGATGTCGGTCCTCTCGCAGGAGGACACCTCGAGCGACTCGCGCAACATCGAGAACGACAACCTCGTCGCGACCCTGCAGGACCACCCGATCACCGGGTCGGGCTTCGGCTGGGAGTACAAGGAGGTCGTTCGCCTGTACGACATCTCCGAGTTCTTCCCGCTCTACCGCTACATCGCGCACAACACGGTCCTCTGGCTCGTGTCGATCTGCGGGGCGGTCGGCTTCTATTTCCTCTGGCGGACGTACGCGACCGCGGCGTTCTTCGCGGCGCGCGGCTACCTTCTGGCGCTGAGCGACAACGACCGCGCCGGCGCCCTGGCCTGCATCGGCATCGTCGTGGTCTGCATCGCGTCCGACTGGGGCGACCAGGGGCTCGTCAGCTACCCGAGCCTCATGATCTTCGGGGCGGTCTACGCGGTCGCGAGTAACATCTGCGGCCGCGCCGAGCGGGCGCTGGCCGACGCCATGGGCGTCAAGTACGTCGCCTTCAGGGGCGGGTGAGCGACCGGCGCCTCAGGCGCAGCCGTCGGGGCCGCACGCGTCCCCCTCGCTGACCGCGGGGGCGTCATCCTTCGACTCGGCCCAGGCCTTCTCGAGGACCTCGAGGAGGGCGCGCGCCGGCTGCGCCCCCGAGACGGCGTAGCGGCCGCCGATGACGAAGAACGGGACGCCGTTGACGCCGAGCTGGCGGGCCGAGATCTCGTCCTGCCGCACCTGGTCGGCGTAGCGGTCGCTGGCGAGGACGGCGCGGACCTCGCTCGCCTCGAGGCCGACCTCGGCGCCGAGCCGCGCCAGCGTCGCGGCGTCGCTGACCGTCTCGCCCTCCGAGTGGTACGCGCGGAGGAGCCGCTCCTTCATGGCCCCCTGGACGCCACGGTCGAGCGCGAGGTGGAGGACCCGGTGGGCGTTGAACGTGCTCACCGGCTTCGTCTTCTCGAAGTGCAGCTCGAGCCCGTCCTCGGCGGCGACCTGGGTCATGCGGGCCAGGGTCGCGTCGGCCTCGGCGAGCGGCATCCCGTACTTGCTCGAGAGGCGCGCGGCCAGCGGGTGGCTCGGGTCGTGGGCGACGGGCGACCGGGGGTCGAGCTCGAACGAGCGCCAGACGATCTCGACCGCGTCCTTGTGGGGGAAGAGCGCCAGCGCGGCCTCGAGCCGGCGCTTGCCGACGTAGCACCACGGGCAGGCGATGTCGGACCAGATGTCGAGGAGGAGCCGCTTCGTCATCCCCGAAAGGTAATGCCGACCGGGAACGATGGCGACCCTCTCCGCACGGCCGCCGGGGCGTACCATGGGCCTCGATGCCGATGCCGTCCGTCCGAGCCCTCGCCCCCCTGGTCGCGCTCGTCGCCCTGGCCGGCTGCGCGCAGCCGCTGCCGCCGATGAGCCCCGGCCCGCCCCCCGGCCTCGCCAGTCCGTTCACCGGCTACGAGAGCCCGCACTACCGGGATCCGGCTGCGTGGCTCTGCCTCCCCGGACGCGACGACGCCTGCGCGGCGGACCTCGACGCCACGGAGCTGGCGAAGGACGGCTCGCGCGTCGTCGTCCGCGACCGGCAGGCGCCGGGGTCCGACAAGGTCGACTGCTTCTACGTCTACCCGACCGTCGACCTCAGCCTCGGCCCCGCCAACCACCAGCGCTTCGACGACCTCGCGCCCATGACCCGGGCCACCGTCGCGCAGGCCGCGCGCTTCCGGACGACCTGCCGGCTCTTCGTCCCGCTCTACCGCCAGGCCACCATCGGGGCGTACCTCAGGAGCCCGGCGACCCGCGACGCGTACCTGGCGGTCGCGGCCTCCGACGTGGTGGACGCGTTCGTCCACTACATGGGGACCATGAACGGCGGCCGGAAGGTGGTGCTGATCGGCCACTCGCAGGGGGCCGAGATGGTCCGGCGCCTCCTCGAGCGGTTCTTCGACGGCGACCCGGGCATGCGCGAGCGCCTCCTCCTCGCGCTCCCCATCGGCGGGCACCTCGAGGTCGCCCCGGGGCAGACGACCGGCGGCTCGTTCGCGAACCTCCCGGTCTGCTCGCGCCCCGGCGAGACGGGGTGCGTTGTCGGCTACCGATCCTTCCTCGCGGGCATCGATGTCGACCCGGCCTCCGACCTGCCAGCGCCCGGGAGCGAGACGGTCTGCGTCGACCCCGCCGATCTCGACGCGCCGAGGCAGGGCGTCTTCTCGCGGGCGTTCGTCCCCATCGAGGACGGCACGCGCGGGCACCTGCACGGCATCGACGGCGTGACGACGTCGTGGGTGATGATGCGCGACCGCTACGCGGGCCAGTGCGTCGCGGGGAAGGGGGGGCTTCACTACCTCGCGGTGACGGAGCTCGCGGCGCCGGACGACCGGCGGGGGAGCCTCTTCGAGCTCGGGAGCCGCTGGTTCACCGGGAAGCTCGGGCTCCACGTGCTCGACTTTCAGTTCGCCCAGGGGGACCTGGTCGACCTCGTCGCCCGCCGCGTCGCCGCGCTCCCCTGAGCGGTCGCGAGGGGCCGCCCGGGAGCCTCGCGTCAGTCGCCGCAGGCCGGGGCGCCGAACACGAGGAGGTCCGAGCCGCCGGAGGCCGGCCAGCTCGGCATGTACACGCGGCCCGCGGCGATGGTCGGGCAGACGAACTTCGGGTACCCCGGCACCGCCCCCTGCCAGAGCATCTTGAGCGTGAGCGGGTCGTACGCGCGGACGAAGGCGGGCTCGGTCCCGCCCCCGTTGCCGAGCGACACCGACGCCCAGAGGAGCGCCGAGCTCGCCGTCGTCCCGTTCGAGGTGAAGGACAGCGCTCCGCCTCCCGCCCCCGCCGCATCGGCCGAGACCGCCGCGACCTCGATGGCTCCCGTCCCGTGGTCGTAGTGGAGCGACGTGAGGAACTCGTTGCGAGGCCACCAGTAGACGAGCGCGTCGTCGACCGACCCCGCCTTGCGCCGCCAGATGACCGGGGCGCCGAGGATCTCCGGGCCGTCGTCGTTCGCGATGTAGAGCGTCTGCCCCGCCGGGAGCGTCTTCCGGTGGAAGGCGCTGATCGGGTCCTGCGTCGACTGCATCGTCGTCCGGTCGAGGGCGTAGATGATCCCCCCCTTGCTCCCGGCGACCAGCTCGTTGCTGTCCGGAATGAGCCCGAGCCCGGAGGAGGCGAGGTCGTAGTCGTAGTAGTTCGTGTACTGGAACACGTTGCCGTCCGAGTGGTACGGCCGCGGGTCGTAGTACCAGGCGGGGGTCGCCGTCCCGCTCCCCCACTGTAGCCGGACGACGCTGTTCTCCTGGTCGAGCGGCGTCGCGGGGAACTCGGTCGGCGCCTTCGGGGTCACGCCCGGGCCGCGCGTGCTGTTGCCGGTGTTGAAGTAGACGGAGGTCCCGTCCCCCGCGACGCCGCCCCCCGACTGCCAGATGCCGCCGCCGAAGCCGCGCGGGGTGTCGACGTAGAAGATGGGGGGGGCGTGGAGGTTCGTGGTGTCGAACGCCATGACCGTGCCGTGGTAGACGACGTCCCCCTCGTGCGTCTTGCCCGGCTGCGGCGTCATGACGCCCCATGCGACGACGAGCTTCCCCCCCTGCAACAGGAGGCCGGGGCGGTTCATCTGGGTGTCCGGGTCGAAGGGGTGGGCGCCGCCGTCGGCGTCGGTGAAGCCGCCGCTCACGGTGACCGAGTCGAGGTGCTTGCCGCTCACCGCGTCGACGACGTGCACGGCCTGCGGGCAGCCGGTGACGGCGGTCGTCGACGGGCACGAGCGCGCGAGCAGGTAGAGCTTGCTGGTGGCGGGGTCGATGACCGGCGTGGAGAGGATGCCGAGCGGGCCGGGGCCGGGCTTCACGTTGCCGGGGGTGCCGAACGTCTCCTGGCCGAGCTGCCAGACCGGCGTGGACGAGAGCGTGGTGGCGTCGAATGCGGTGAGCTGGTTCGTGCTCGTGGCGACGATGGCGAGGTAGCGCGAGCCGGCGAACAGGAGCGGCTGCGCGAAGATGAGGCCGTCGACGTGGAGGGCGGCGCGCTGCGTGAGCGTCGGGGCGACGGCCTGCGTGAGGCAGGTCTCGGCGGTGTTCGCCCCCGTGCGGGCCGGGTCGTTGTGCTGGGTGAGGACGCTGAACGCGGCCGGTCGAGGGCCGAGCGTCCCCCCGGTGTCCGCCGTCGCGCCGTCCTGGTTCGCCGTCGACGCGGCCGTGTGAGAGCAGCCCGTGAGCAGCGAGGTGGCGGCGAAGGCGGCGTACGCGGCGCGGGAAAACATGGGCAATCCGTACCACACCGCCCGGGCGAGACAAGGCGACCGGGGCGGCGAGCGGCCTACTTCACCGGGGCGTAGTAGCCGCGGTCCATGATCTCGACCGACGCGACGCGGACGGCCGCCGCGGGGTCGTCGGCCTCGAAGAGGAGCTCGACTACGCCGGAGTCGAAGGTGTGGCGAGGGATGGCGATCCGCGTCGTCCGCTCGTCGGGGCCGACGCGCACGGCGCCGTAGGTGTGGCGGAAGCCGAAGAAGCTCCGGCTCGTGACGCGGAGGACGGTCGGCGTCGCCGCGCTCGCCACCACCTCGAGGTCCGTCGCCGCCGGCCAGCCCACGCAGAAGACGAGCGACCCGCGCCCGCTCTCGAGCGTCGCCCCCGCGTCCCCCTGGACGAAGCCCCGCAGCCCAGCCTTGATGTCGCGGTCCTTGAGCTCGAGCCGCGGGCGCGCGAAGCGCATCGTCTGGTGGTCGCGGAGGTACCAGGAGAGGTGCGTCGCCTTCCAGTAGGCCTCGTGCGGGAGGCCGTAGCGGAGCGTGAAGACGAGCTGCGCCGGCAGGACGGCGAGGGCTCCGATGCGCTGGTCGATGGCGCGCCAGGAGGCGCTGAAGGCGTTGCCGTAGAGCGAGTCCTGCGAGGGGTAGTAGTCGTAGAAGTGCTCGGGCTCGGAGAAGTAGAGCGACTCGCCGAGGGAGACGAACGCCATCGGCGCGAAGAGGAGGCCGACGACGAGGACGCGCACCCGCCCCGCCTCGCGCGAGAACCAGGTGACGGTCGGCCCGACCGCCACGGCCGCGAGGACGACCAGGAGCGGGATCATGGGGAGGAGCCGTCGTGCGCCGATCGTGCTGCTGGCGTCCCAGTCGAGCGGGATGGCCGCGATGTAGAGCTCGATCACGAACGCCGTGAGGACGATGAGCAGGCGGGGCCGCGCCGCGCGGCGGCGGAACGCCAGGAGCGCCCCGGCGACCGAGAGCCAGGCCACGGGGGCCATGAAGAAGAGCCCCTTGGGGGCGAACAGGAGGAGCCAGACGTGCGGGTGCGTCGGCTGCAGGAAGTACTGCCCCTGCGGGACGACGCCGAACGAGCGCCCGTAGAGGTAGCGGTAGATCATCAGCAGGGGGGCGACCCCGAGCAGCGCGGCGGTCGCCCCCACGGCGGCCAGGGCGGCGAGGAGGCGGCCCCGCTGCGACCAGAGGGAGAGGACCGCGAAGGCGCCGGGGATGATCACGAGCGGCAGGTTCGTCGGCCGGTGCAGGAGGGCGGCCGCCAGCGCGACGCCCGCAAGCGCCCACCGGCCGGGCCGCGTCGGCGCCTCGTACGCGCGGAGCGACCAGAGCAGGAGCGCCGCGACGCAGGCGGCGTCGTACACGTGCGAGTAGGACGACTGGTAGGTCGCGTAGACCGCGAGCGTCGTGCCGAAGGCGAAGAGCCCGGCCGTGATGGCCGCCGCGAAGTCGCCCACGAACCGGCGCGCCGCCAGGTACGAGAGCCAGACGACGAGCGCCGCGACCCACGCGCCCGTGTGGAGGCCCGTCCAGAGGATGGGCCCCTTGCAGCCGAGCCGCGTCGCCTCGTCGGTGCCGGGGGGGAAGCGGTGGAGGACGCGTGCCACCTCGATGGCCGGCACCCAGAAGAGGGCCGGCCCGACATAGAACGGGTTGTCAGGGTGGCCGCCGCCGCGGTCCTTGTTGTGGCCGAACTTGTCGCCGCAGATGGCGTAGTCGTTGGTGAAGTCGATGTCGTGGTCGAATGCCAGCGAGCGGGCGTACATCCACGAGTAGATGCCGTCCGACTGGGTCTTCACGTCGGCGGTGACGTGCAGCACCAGGACGTTGCCGAGGAGCGCGAGGGCGGCCACGCCGAGGCCCCACCGCTGCGGCTTCGCCCAGGCGACGAGCCGGCCGAGCCAGGCGAGCAGGGGGGCCAGCGCGCGGTTCATGAGACGGCGCGGCACAATACAGGAGGTCGCCCCCGGCAGAGACGGGAGATGGGCGCCGGGCTACAAACCGGGGCGCTGGGTCAGGAGCTTGTCGATGAGCCCCTTGGAGTAGGCGTTCAGCTCGCGGAAGACGACCCCCATCCCGGGCGGGTCGCTCTCGACGCGGACGACCTCGCCCACCCCTTCGATGGTCTCGATGTCGTCCATGATGACCGTGAAGCGGAGGTTCACGCGGGTGCCGATGCCGAGCGGCGTCGTCGACTTGATGAAGACGCCGGTGCGGGAGATGTTCGTCACGTACTCCTGGATGAACGCGTCGAAGGACTCGAACTCCTTGTTGATCGTGACCCGCTGGTCGGCGCGCTTGTTGTCGGCGTTGTCGCTCATGGTGTCGCTCACTTGCCCGCGAGGTCGAACTGCTCGAGGTGGTACTCGGTGCGAGGGATGACCGTGATCTTGCGCATGTAGCGGTTCTCCGCGTCGGCGACCGCGTCGCGCTCGGACGTCTGGAGGATGTCGGCGACGGCCGGGTGGGCGTGCACGACGATGGTGTAGCCGGGGAGGTCGCCGCGGCGCCGCCGGATCTCGCGCAGGATCTCGTACGCGATGGTCTCCTTCGACTGCAGCTGGCCGGTGCCGTCGCAGTAGAAGCAGGGCTCGTGCATGAGCCGGCCGAGGCTCTCGCGCGTCCGCTTCCGGGTCATCTCGATGAGGCCGAGGTCCGAGATGCGGTTGAGCGTCGTCTTGGCCTTGTCCTTCTGGAGCAGATCCTCGAGCGTCCGGCGCACCTTCTCGCGGTTGCCGTGGCGCTCCATGTCGATGAGGTCGAGGATGATGAGCCCGCCGATGTTGCGGAAGCGGAGCTGGTAGGCGATCTCGCTGACGGCCTCGAGGTTCGTCTTGAGGATCGTCTCCTCCATGTCCTTCGAGCCCTTGCCGACGAACCGACCCGTGTTGACGTCGATGGCCGTGAGGGCCTCGGCCTGGTCGATGACGAGGTGGCCGCCCGAGGGGAGCGGGACCTTGCGCGACAGGGCGCGGGCGATCTCGTCCTCGATGCCGTAGGCGTCGAAGATCGGCTCCTCCTCGGTGTAGTGCGTGATGTCCTTCAGCCGCTCGGGCATGAACATCTCGACGAAGTGGCAGAGCCGGTCGTACTGGTGCTTGTCGTCGATGACGATCTGGTGGACCTCGTCGGTGAAGAGGTCGCGCGCCGTCTTGAGCACCAGGTCGAGCTCGCTCGACAGCAGCGTCGGCGCCTTCGCCCCCTCGCGCTTCTTCGCGACCTCGCCCCAGAGCCGCACCAGGTAGCCGACGTCGGCCTTGAGCTGCTTCTTGGTCAGCCCCTCGGCGACCGTCCGGACGATGAGCCCGCCGCTCGGCGGCTTCATGCTCTCGATCGTCTCGCGGAGCCGCGCGCGCTCCTTCTCGGAGCCGATGCGCTTGGAGACGCCGATGTGGTCGACGGTCGGGAGGTAGACGACGTAGCGGCCGGGGAGCGAGATGTGGCTCGTGCAGCGCGCCCCCTTGGTGCCGATCGGGTCCTTCGAGACCTGGACGATGATCTCCTGCCCCTCGCGCACGACGTCGCGGATCGGGGTCGTCTTGGAGATGCGCCCCGGGACGTTGCCGCCGCCCGAGCGCCCGCGCCCGTCACGCCCCGGACCGCTGCGCCCCTCCGGGTTCCGTCCGCCGCCGCCGCCCCCGCCGCCCCCTTCACGGCCGCGGCTGTCGCGCCCCGGACCGCCACGCCCCCGGCGCCGGCCGCCTTCGCGCGGCTGGTCGCGTCGTCGGTCGCCCCCTGCGCCGCCGCCGCTCGGGCCGGGGACACGCGGCCTCGCCGGCGCCTTCGGGGTCGGGTCGCCGGGCTCGCTGATGGTGAAGCCCGGCAGGTTGAACAGATCGTCGGCGGGGACCGCGGTGGGCGCCCGGTTCCCCCTCCCACCACGGCCGCCGCGCGAGCGCGTGTGGGAGTCTCGCGGGGCAGGGGCGGCCGCCCCTTCGGCGGCGGGGGCCCCCTCGACCACGGCCCCCTCGGCGATGGCCGGCGCGGAGGCGCGAGCCTCACCGGCGACGCCTGCCTCGACGTCCTCCACGCTCGCGTCGTCGGCGCGCGTCTCCATGTTCTCGACGCTGGCGTCGTCCCGCTCGGCGAGCTCGGCGTCGCTCCCGTCGTCCTCGTCGTCGTCCTCTTCGAGGTCGGCGTCGTCGAGGGCGGCGGCCGAGGCGCGCTCGTCCACGTTGTCGCGGTCGTCGGCGGCCTCGGTGACCTCCTCGTTGGCCCGCGCCACCACCTCGAGCTTGGAGATGTCCTCGCCCCCTTCGACGGCCTCCGCGGCCCCGAGGACCGGCTGGCTCGCCTCGACCACCGGGGGCGGGGGGGCGTCCTTCAGCTCGGCGTCGAGCTCGGCGTCGAGCTCCTCGTCGCCCGTCACCTCGGGGGCGGCAGTCGGGTTGTCTTCCTTGGCGCTGCGGCGCCCCCCGGCGAGGTAGGCGTCGAAGTCGTCGGGACGGATGAGGTCCTCGACGTGGAGGAAGGCGGCGCGCTCCTGCCCGATGTCGATGAAGGCGGCCTGCAGGCCCGGGAGGACCCGGGTCACCTTGCCGAGGACGACGTCGCCGACGCTGCCGGCGTCCTTGTTGCCGGACCGCTCGATGTGGAGCTCGGCGATGATGCCGTTCTCGATGAGGGCGACGCGGGTCTCTTTGGTTTCGACGCTGATTACGAGGATGTTCTTGGCCATGACGGGGGGCTTTCCCGCTTGGCGCTCGCTTCTTCGGTGAGCCTACGCCCCCCGGTGCTTGGTCGCGTCGCGCCGTCGTGTCGACCTGGCGACTCCGCTCGTTTTGGTGAGCGGCGGCGATGACGTGGCATCGGAGAGGGAGGGGATCAACGTGTGGGAGGAGCGCTCGAAGCGCACGCCGCGCGCCCCTCCTGGGAGAGGCGGCAGCGCGAGAAGGCTGCAGGAGCGGGCGGCGGGAATCGGTGGATTCTGGAGCCGCAGCGCCGTGCGAGCTGGGGTGAAACTACGCGGAAACGCGATTGAATTGCGCGAGAGTAGACTTCGGGGAGACGGCTCGACCGGCGTCGCTACTCGCTCCGCCTGAAGAGGCCGCGGGACCCCTAGGAAGGCGATGTAGCGGAAGAGTGGCGCGGAAGCCAGCACCTTATTAAGGAGACGCCACAAAACGTCCCCGCCCCCGGGCGACCTGCCCTCCCGACCGGGCTGATCCGGGGAGGCGCGAGGCGCCGGTCACGCGCTTTGCGGCCGACAAAAGAAGGAAGGCCCCACCACACCCTTTCACGCTACCGCTGCTCCCTCTCGGGCCTCACGGGGTTTACGCTTCCGGGTCGGCAGGGCCATAAGAGGCCTTCGGAAGTCTCATAGCCTGGACCGCCCCCGTCGTCTACGGTGGCGCGCGCCCATGAACCCACTCCTCGAAATCTGGCTGGTCGCCGCCCGCGACTGCCGGAAGAACATCCGGAGCCTCAAGGGGCTCGCCATGGCCGGCATCGCCCTCCTCGGGGCGCTGGCCTGCACGTTCAAGCTCCCGAAGTTCGAGGAGGCGATGGACCAGGCGCGCGACCTCGCCCCCGACCAGATGCTCGAGGTGAAGGCGCAGATCTTCGGCAAGATCTACGGAGACGAGGCGACCGGGCACCGGCTGGCGGGGGCCCCCATCAAGCTCGTCCTCCTCTTCTTCATCGCGGTGTGGCTCGCCCCGCTCCTCGTGATGATCGTCGGCTTCGACGGCATCTCGTCGGACCTCCAGTACCGGAGCGTCCGCTACTGGACGCTGCGGACCCGCCGCCCCTCGTACTACGTGGGCAAATTCCTCGCCCTCTGGTCGATCATCGGGCTGCTCACCCTCTTCATGCAGCTCATCATCTGGACGGTCACCATCGTCCGGGCCGACGCCCCCGCGGGGGAGACCATCGCCTGGGGCCTCCGCTTCTGGGCGACGTCGCTCCCCATCACGGGGGCCTGGTGCGGGATGGCGACGCTGACGAGCTCGCTCGCCCGCACGCCGATGCTCAGCCTCCTCACGACGAGCGTGGTCTTCTTCCTCCTCTTCTTCGCCGGCTTCGTCATCGGCAAGGGGGGGGACGTGATGCCGCTCCGCTTCCTCTACCCGAACAACTTCGACGCCTGGATCGTCAGCGCGAAGCCCGAGCGGGTGCTCGAGGGGCTCGGCGTCTGCGTGGCGTACATCCTCGTGACGGTCGGGGCGGGCTCCGCCCTCTTCGTGCAGAGGGACGTCTGATGGCCGCGGGCGAGGACGAGAAGCTCGACGCCGAGGCGCGCCTGGCCGCGCGGCTGGACAAGGGGGGCCTGAAGGGGGGGCTGACCGGGGGGCCCGGGGCGAGCGCCGAGAAGGACGAGCGCCCGAGCGAGCGGCAGGACCCGAAGCCGGCCGCAAAGGCCGCCGCGACGAAGCTCGACCCGACCGAGGTCGCCATCCGCGTGAAGGGGGTGACCAAGACGTTCGGCCTCAAGAACGCCGTCGACGACCTCACGCTGACCATCCACGCCGGGAGCGTCTTCGGGCTGATCGGCCCCAACGGCGCCGGCAAGACGACCACCTTCTCGATGATGGCGGGCTACCTGAAGCCCTCGCAGGGGTCGCTCGAGATCCTCGGCTTCGCCCCCGACCGGGTCGACGACCTGCGCGGCAAGCTCGGCGTCCTCCCGCAGGACGCGCTCCTCCCCGCCAACGACCGGGTGGGGGAGTTCCTCGTCGACATGGCGCGCCTGCAGGGGATCCCGGCCCCCGACGCCATCCGCGCTGCCCGCGACGCCCTGCAGGAGGTCGACGGCCAGACGTGGTGGGGGACGCGCTGCGGGGCGCTCTCGCACGGCATGGCCAAGCGCGTGCAGCTCGCCCAGGCGCTGCTGGGGGACCCGAAGGTCGTGCTGCTCGACGAGCCGACGGCCGGCCTCGACCCGCGCATCGCCTACGAGGTCCGGCAGATCATCAAGGGGCGCAAGGGGCGCTGCACGCTCGTCGTGTCGAGCCACAACCTCTCCGAGCTCGAGGAGGTCTGCGACGGCGCGGCCATCCTCGATCGCGGGCGGCTGATGGCGTCGGGGACGATGAGCGAGCTGACGGCCGCGACCGAGGAGGTCCGCTTCAAGGTCCCCCCGCTCGCGAGCGGCCCCGCCATCACGCTCGCCGCCGTCGAACCGACCGCGAGGGCCCCGATGGCCGCCATCCGCGAGCTGCCGATGGTGAGCCTCGCCGAGTACGACGACGAGCGCGGCGAGCTCATCGTCCACTTCGACCGGACCAGGCCCGACGTCGACGCCGAGCGGGTCATCGGCGCCGTCCTCTGGGTCCTGCTCCAGCACCAGGTCCGCATCAGCGGCGTCAGCAAGGGGCGCGGCCTCGAGCAGCGGGTGATGGACCTGACGGACAAGCCGTAGCCGCCCCGTCTCCCCTCTCCCCGTCGACACGCATCAGCGGCTCGCTGGTGCTGGCCGGTGAATCGACGGTCGGCGCCTGTGGCGTGGACGTACCGACAGGTGACTCGTTAGTGCCATCGTCCGGATCTGTGGTCTGCACCGACAAGTCATCGGAAGCTTCGTTTGGGTTGTCGGTGGTGACCAGTGAATCGTTGGTCGGTGGCCGTGTCGGGCCCTCTCCGCACGGCTCGCGCCCCTGGTCGGTCGTCCCGCCGCCCCGAATCGGTCGTCGCCGGCCCCGACCCGGGCGTACGCTCGTCCCGTCGCATGCCGTCGGGTCCCCCCCTTGCGTCGTTGCCACGCTCGCCAGCGGCGCGGGGCGTCCGGGCCGGCGTCGCCGTGAGCCGGGTCGTGCTCGGCCTCGCGGTCCTGCCGATGCTCGTCGTCCTCGCCCACACGGGCTGAGCGACCGGCGCCGGGCCTACCCGCTTCCGGGGCCGGGGCTCGCGGGGCGCTCGGGTGCGTCGGGGGCCTCGTGGTCGAGCGGTCTGGCGTGCAGCTCGCTCTGCGGGAGCCCGTGGCGATGCACCTGCCAGCGCCACCCCAGGTCGCCGATCATCCGGTAGACGGCGTCCGGGATGGGCGCCTTGACGATCTCCTCGAGCGCCTCCGGCGGGACCGCGTCCCCGTTCACGAGCGCCGCGGTCGCCAGGTCGAGCGCGCGGACGACGTGCCGGACCGCCCCCTTCGACTCGTCGAGGGGGCTCCCCCCCGTGACGACCCCGCCGCCGCCGAGCGGGAGCGCCCCGCCCCACGCGTAGCTCGCCTGGTCGGCGAAGTGCCGCGCGATGCGGACCGCGGTCCGGTTCTGCTCGGCCTCGGGGAAGCCGCAGTTCACGAGCAGCGCGAAGCGCGCGGGCGTGGAGGCGCGGGCGCGGGCGGCCGCGACGAGCTCGAGGGCGTGGGTCGTCGGCCCCGGGAAGGAGTCGACGTAGAGCGGCGTGACGAGGAGCAAGAGGTCGCAGGCGGCCATCGTGTCGGCGGCCTTCGCGGCGCGCCAGTCGTCGTGGACGAACTGCGTGGCGAAGTGGATCTCGACGTGCACCCTGGCGCGACCGAACCGGAGCTCGAGGGCGCGGGCCAGCGCCTCCGACGCGCTCGTCCCCTTCGGCTTGGGGCTCCCGATGAGGATCGCCACCCGCGCCGGGGGGCCCGGGACGCGGGCGTCGGCGTCGGGCCTCGCCGCCGAGAGGAGCGCCGCGCGCAGCGGCTCGCGCCCTGTGATGGTGTCGCCCGGGGTCTTCGGGCTCGCGAGCATCGCCCGGAGCGACGCCCCCCAGCCCTCGCGGTGCGCGTCGTCGAGGACCACCGCGCCGCAGCCGGGGGCGAGGAAATTCACGGCGTTGCCGTCGTTCAGCTCGGCGTATGTCGCGGCCACGTCCGGCGCGGGCTCCGCCGTCCAGCCGACCGAGAAGAGGCTGGCGGGGTGGTCGTAGCGGGGTGAGTGGTGCGTGAGCGACCGGCGCTTGGTGAAGAACGGCTCGACGAGGCAGATGAAGCGGTCGACGGCCCGCTTCAGGACGTGGTTGTGGCCGCCGAACGAGACCGGCCCGAGGAGCACGAGGGCGTCGGCGTCGTGGACGGCGCGGACGATGTCGGCCTCGGCGTCCTTGCTGCGGCAGTGGCCCGGCGTCTTGACCCAGCAGTCGAAGTCGCCCTGGCAGAACGCGAGCTTCGTCGCCGTGAGGTCGAAGGTCGTCATCGTGGCGAAGCCGGCGCGCTCGAGCTCTGCGGCCAGCTCCTTCGCGAGCGCGCCCATCGATTCGTGCCCTGCGGGGGCTGCGGAGAGGACGACGGCGTGCATCCCGGCAGCCTAGCCGAAGCGGCGGACTGGCGAGCAATGAGGTGCTTGGCCGCCGGATGGGGCAGACTATCCATGGGGTCTCTTCGCGACGACCCCGCGAACGCACCATGACGCCGATGACGCCGGGCCGACTGATCATCAAGGTGGAGGACGACGGGATGGTCGCCACCGCCGAGCGGCTCGACATGCAGCCGATGGACCGGCTCGAGCTCCTCGACCTCCTGGCGGGGGCGGGCGTCGTCGCGGGGATCGACGACGTCGCGTGCGAGCGGGTCATCGCGATGGACCTCGACGCCGGCGACGTCCTCGTGATCGCGAGGGGGACGCCCCCCGTCGCGGGGGTGAACGGCTCCTTCGTCCCGCTCATCGAGCCCGGGATCCTGCCGGGCAAGGTGCGCGAGGACGGCAGCATCGACTTCCACGACCGCGACCTCCTCCACTCGGTCCCGCTCGGCGGCCCGCTCGGCACCCTCCGCGCGCCGACGCCCGGCGTCCCCGGCCAGCGCGTCGACGGCCGCCCAGTCCCCGCGGTCAACGGCAAGCCGGCCCCCATCAGCTTCGGTCAGGGGGTCGTCGTCGACCCGGACGGCGCGGTTCGCGCGGCCAGGGCGGGGGTGATCCTCCACCGCCCTGGCGTGAGCCTCGACGTCACCGACCACCACGTCCACGTCGGCGACGTCGACCTGAAGAGCGGCGACCTGCGGCTCGAGGGGGGGGTGTCGGTGCGTGGCTTCGTGACCCGGACCTTCTCCGTCAAGGCGACCGGCGACGTCGACGTCCAGAGCGGCGTCGACGGCGGGAGCGTCCACGCGGGCGGCAACGTGCACATCGGCGGCATGGTGCGCGGCGTTGGCGCGGGGCTGGTCTGGGCCGACGGCGACGTGGTGCTCCGGAGCGCCGAGTCGGCCGAGGTCTACAGCGGCGGGACGCTGCGCGTCGCCGAGGCGCTGAACAGCCAGCTCCACGCGCGCAAGGTTGAGGTCACCCGCCGCATCCGGGGGGGGGCCATCCTCGCCGAGGAGTCGATCATCGCCCAGGAGGCCGGGTCGCCGGACGGCGCGCCGACCTACCTGACCGTGGGGGAGCCGCGCCCCGGGTCCCTCCAGGACGTGCTTTCGGCGTCGGAGGCCGCGAAGAAGCTGCGTGACGCGGCCAGGCAAGCGCCCGGGACGATGCGGGGGGACCGGGCGAAGGGGGGGAAGGCGGCGCGCGTGCAGGCGGCGATCTCGGCCCTCGAGGTGCACGACCGGGCCGTGACCGCGGAGCGGCGGGACGAGCTGGCGCGCGGGGCGTTCGTCCACGTCCCCGGGGCGCTCCACGCCGGCGTGGTCGTACAGATCGGCCCGGCGCGCTACAACGTCGACGAAGATCTTCGCGGCGCGCGGTTCACGCTCGACGCCGAGTCGAAGACGATCCAACTCGAAAAGGTGAAGCGATGACGCTCCTCGAACTGACGGCCGGCGACCTGATGACCCACGAGCTCGTGACGATCGGCCGGGACGTCTCGCTCCGTGAGGCGGCCCTCGTGATGAGCCGCCGCGAGCACCACTGCCTCCTCGTCCCCGCGGCCGACCCGAAGCGGGCGCCCGGGGTCATCACGATGAAGGACGTCGTGCAGGTGCTCTGCGAGGGGGACACGAGGGTCGTCGACAAGCTCTTCGTTCGCGACGTCATGACCGAGCCCGCCATCTGCGTGCAGCAGGGGGCGCTCGTCGTCGACTGCATCCGCCTCATGCGCGCGACGGGCATCCGCTCGGCCCCGGTCCTCCAGGCGACGACGGTCGTCGGGCTCCTCAGCTTCACCGATGTCCTCCGCCGCTTCGCGAGCGACGCGAGCTGAGCCGTGGCCCCCTGTCGGCGTCCAGCCACCGCCGGGCCGTAGCGTGGGGGCGCGGAGGCCCGAGCGCCGCGTGGTCGCCCTCGCCCTGACGACCGTCGCCGCCATCGCGCTCTTCGGCCCGGTCTCGGCCGACGACGCCGAGGCGAAGGGGGGGGGCTGTCCGGCCGGGATGTCGCTCGTCAGCCAGCGCTCGCTGACGGGAGACAGCGCCCCCGCGAGCCCGCTCCCCGACTACTGCGTCGACCGCTACGAGGGGTCGCTCGTCCTCGTCGCCAGCGACGGCGACCGCCCGTTCTCGGCGTACGAGACGGTGAAGGGGCGCCCCGTGCGCGCGGTGTCCCGCGCGGGCGTCGTCCCGCAGGCCTACATCTCGCGCAACGAGGCGGACCTCGCGTGCAAGGCGTCCCACAAGCGCCTCTGCTCCGAGCCCGAGTGGACGACCGCCTGCCGCGGCAAGCGTCCGACCGCCTTCCCCTACGGCGACGAGCGGAAAGCCGGCTACTGCAACGACGCGGGCGTCTCGCCCCTCGCCACCTACTACCCGGGGGGCGGCCCCGACGCGCACGGCCCCGTCGCCATGAACGACCCGCGCCTGAACGCCCTCGACGGGACGGTCTCTCGCACCGGTCGCCACACCCACTGCCGCAGCAGCTGGGGGACGTTCGACATGGTCGGCAACGTCCACGAGTGGGTCGAAGACCCGGCCGGGACGTTCCTCGGCGGCTACTACCTCGACACCCACATCAACGGCGACGGCTGCGCCTACAAGACGGTCGCGCACGACGCCGACTACCACGACTACTCGACCGGCTTCCGGTGCTGCGCGGACGTGCGGGGGGCCGCGGCGGTCCCCCGCGCCGCGCGCTAGCCTCCCGCGCCGTCCTGTACGAGAGCAGACGCCCGGCTCAGAGCCCCTTGTGGGTCCCGTCGCAGAGCGGGCCGGTCTTGCTGTTCTTGCAGCCGCAGAAGTAGACGGTCTTCGTCTCCGTCGCGGTGTACTTCGTCGGCACGATGCCGGAGCCCTTGTGGGCGCCGTTGCAGAACGGCTGCGTCGCGCTCTTGCCGCACGCGCACCAGTAGTAGTCCTTCCCCTGCTCGACGGGGACGCCGAACGGGGTCTTCGAGGCGATGACGGGCTTGTCCATGCGTGTCTCTCCTGCCTGGGTTCGGGCGAGGCATACTCGCCGCCGATCCGCCACGCAAGCGCGGCCGCGGCGCACGGCGTTCGCCATGCGCGGCCTCGCCCGGAGACGTTCCCCTCTCCTTCGCGACCTCTGCTAAGGTCCCCGATCCACTCGATGCCGCCGCGCACCGTCGTCCTCCTAGGACCCCAACGTTTCGACCCGTCCCTGCGCGAGTCGGTCACGAAGCTCGGAATCACCGGCCGCATCGCGGTCATCACGGCCGGCTGGCAGGAGCGCGAGGCGGAGGACGAGGAGCTGTCCGAGCACCTGAGCGGCCGGACGGTGAACCTCCGGCTCCACGAGCGCGCGGCGGAGGTCTTCCGTGTCGACCAGGAGCTGAAGGCCGCCCACCGGGAGCGCCAGGAGGTCCTGCGCCACCGGCAGGACTTCTACCGCATCCGCCTCGAGCACCACCTCGACGCCGAGCACGTCATCCGCCAGCGCTCCGCCCCCGACGACATCCTCGCCGACGAGGCGCACGCCTCCATCGACGCCATCCGCTCCCTCGACGCCTGGCACCTCGCGCAGTGCGCCCGCGTCCGGAAGGACTTCCACGCGCGGTGCGACGTCGCCGAGAGCCCCATCCTCGCGCAGCACCGCCACGAGGTCGCGGCCGCGATCAAGGAGTGCGAGGCGGTCGCCATCGCGGGCGGTCACGTCGCGTCGCTCATGAATCGCCTCTCGCTCTTCCAGATCGGCAAGCTCGTGGGGCCGCGCGCCGTCTTCGCCTGGTCGGCGGGGGCGATGGCCATCAGCGAGCGCGTGGTCCTCTTCCACGACGACCCGCCGCAGGGGCCCGGCGCCAGCGAGGTGCTCGACGAGGGGCTGGGGCTCGCCCCCGGCGTCGTCGTCTTCCCCGAGCCCGAGGAGCGCCTCCACCTCGACCACAAGAGCCGCATCGAGCTGCTCGCCCGCCGCTTCGCCCCGGCGCTCTGTCTGGGCTTTCCGCCGCGTTCGCGCGTCATCATGAAGGGGACCCGCCTCTCGGCGCCGCAGGGGGTCATCTGCCTCCGGCGCGACGGCTCGCACGGCGTCTTCGACCCGAAGAAGGACAACGCGTGACGCCGCCCCGCCAAACGGCCATCCAGGAGCTCCTCGCCAGCGACCCTAACCCCGCGAAGGTCCAGGCCTTCCTCGCGTCGGGCAAGCGCTTCCCCATCGTCGAGGGGTCGTCGGTCACGTTCATCTGGTACGGCCAGGCGGACGGCGTGACGCTGCGCCACTGGATCTACGGCCTCGAGTCGGACAGCGCCCTCGTGCGCGTCCAGGGGACGGACCTCTTCTACCTGACCGCCGAGATCCCGAAGGCCTCCCGCGTCGAGTACAAGTTCGAGGTCCACCGCGGCAGCACCAACCAGTGGATCGAGGACCCGCTCAACCCGAACCGCGCCCGCGACCCGTTCGGCGCCAACTCGGTCCTGCAGGGGGAGGGGTACGAGATCCCTACCTGGACCCACCGCGACCCGCTGGCGCGCGAGGGGACGCTCGAGCCCTTCGCGATCCACAGCAAGTCGCTCGGCGCGCGGCGGACCGGGAGCGTCTACTTGCCGGCGCGGTTCCGCAAGACGCGGCTCTACCCGCTCCTCGTCGTGCACGACGGCGGCGACTACCTGAAATACACGGGGATGAAGGCCATCCTCGACAACCTCATCCACCGCCTCGAGATCCCGGACGTCATCGTCGCGTTCACCGACTCGCCGGACCGCCTCCGCGAGTACGCCAACGACGAGCGGCACGCGCGCTTCCTGACCGAGGAGCTCGTGCCGGACCTGGCCGCGCGCTACCCCATCCACGACCGCCCCCAGGCCCGCGGCCTCATGGGGGCGAGCTTCGGCGCGGTCGCCTCGTTCTCGACCGCCTACCGATACCCTGGCTTCTGGGGGCGCCTGCTCCTCCAGTCGGGCTCGTTCGCGTTCACCGACATCGGCAAGCGCAACCGCCGCGGCCCGCTCTTCGATCGCGTCGTCGAGTTCGTCAACCAGTACCGCTCCGAGCCCATCGCCGTGAGCGAGCGCGTCTTCGTGAGCTGCGGCGTCTACGAGTCGCTCATCTACGAGAACCGCTCGATGGTCCCGCTCCTCGACGCGACGGGGATGCAGGTCCGCTTCGTCGAGGCCCGCGACGGTCACAACTGGGAGAACTGGCGCGACCGGCAGCGCGAGGGGCTCTCGTGGGTCTTCCCGGGGCCGCTGATGTTCGTCTACGAGTAGCCGTTAACCATCGAAGAGTGCGAGGCGACCATGGCAGATGTCGTTAGGCGGATCGGGCTCTCTCTCGGCGCAGACGTGTGCTGGCCTCTGTGCTTCGAGCACATCATGCGGCGGCTCGACCTCCGCATCCCGTTCGAGGGGGACACGCTCCGGTTCGAGGTCGAGCGCGTCACGATCGAGCCGTACGACCTCATGCAGCCGTGCAAGTACGACCTCGTCGTCGACCGGCTGACGCACTGGTACCACACGAGCCGCGAGTGGATAAAAAAGTCCATCGTGATGAACGACCTCTACGTGTTCAACAACCCGTGGAGCATCCAGGCCAACGAGAAGCACACGTCCTACTGCGCCATGCTCAAGCTGGGGATGCCCATCCCCGGGACGTGGATGCTCCCCCCGAAGAGCTACGAGCCGAACCCCGATCTCAAGCCGACGCTGGCGCAGTACGCCAAGCTCTTCGACATCTCGAAGATCGGCGACGCCCTCGGCTGGCCGATGTTCATGAAGCCGTACGACGGCGGCGGGTGGCGCGGCGTCACGCAGGTGAAGGACCCGGCTGCGGCGTGGAAGGCCTACGAGGACAGCGGCAAGGCGATCATGCACGTGCAGGCCGCGGTCAAGGACTACGACCGGTTCGTCCGCTGCATCGGGTTCGGGCCGCAGACCTACTGCGTCCTCTATGACCCGGAGGCGCCGCTCCACGACCGCTACACCATGCAGAAGAACTTCATCTCGCCGGCGGACGCCGAGCACCTCCGCAAGGTGACGTTGACCATCAACGCCTTCTTCGGCTGGGAGTTCAACTCGTGCGAGGCGCTCCGGAAGAACGGCGTCTGGCACCCGATCGACTTCGCCAACCCCTGCCCCGACTCGCAGGTGACGTCGCTCCACTTCCACTTCCCGTGGCTCGTCGCGGCGTACCTGCGCTGGAGCATCTTCTGCGCCGCGACCAAGCGGAAGATGAGGAAGACGCTCGACTGGGAGCCCTTCTACAAGATCGCGGCAGAGGAGCTCTCCTACGAGGAGAAGCTCGACGCCTACGTCGCCATCGCCGACGACCGCTTCGAGAGCGAGCGGTTCGAGGAGTTCTGCGACCAGCACCTGGGCCACCTCGAGGTGGTCGTCCGCGAGTTCTTCGGGACGGTCGACGCGAAGGAGGCCGTCAGGATGAAGGTCGCGGCGCTCTACCCCGCGCACGAGGTCGAGAAGTTTACCGAGATCTTCTGGGAGCGGATCCAGCTCTGGCGGAAGACGGTCGTCGGCGCGAGCATGCCCCCCCCGCCGATGCGGTAGGGCGCTGGTCGCCGCGCTCTCCTGGAGAACGCGGCGCCCGCCGGCGGCTCAACGCCAGTAGCCGCTCCGGTAGAACCAGTGACCGCCGGCCGCGTACCAGGTGCCGGGGACCCACTCATGCAGCCCGTCGGGGATGAGCATGTGGTGGCCGGGCACCCACACGTAGCGAGCGCCGTCCCAGCTCCAGTGCCCCTTCACCCAAGCCTGGCCAGGGGGGGCCGCTCCGACGACCTCGGCCTGCTCGGCCGGGGGCTCGCCGACCGCTGCGACGCGCTGGTAGACGGTGGGGATCGGCTCGCCGACCGCGCGCCAGTGGCCAGGGACAAAGTGCCAGGCGCCCCCGTAGCTGACCCACTCGTCACGCACCCAGACGGTCCGCCCCTGGGGCGGGACGACCCAGCGACCCGGGTGCCAGAGGTAGCGCCCCTCGGGATGCCACGCCCAGCTGCCGCCCTGCCACACGTGGTACGGGCCGGGGCGGACGCCGATCACCTCGACGCGCGGAGCCGGCGGGGCGTGGACGATGCGGACCTCCTGGGCGGAGGCAACGGGAGTGGCCACGGCGCCCGCCGCGACGACGGCGGCGAAGGCGGTGAACGCGGCGAGCAGGCAACGGGACACCTTCATGGGGAGATCCTCCGAGGGGGAGCGAGCCGGCGGACGGCCTCGTATTCGGTTGGACGCAAGGATAGCGCGGAGATTCCAAAAGAGGGCCCGGAGCTTCGCGCCACGGGTGCGACGAGGCGCGGCTGCCGGCGGTCGGGCCCGTGCGACGCGGGCCACTTCCGGGCGACAACCCTGTACGCTGCGGGGATGCGGGACGGTGCGAAGCGCGGCGCTCTCATGACCATCCTGGCGATCGCGGCGTGCGACCGGTCACCCCCCGCCGCCTCGCGCGGTGACCGTCCGCCGGCCCCCGTCGTCGCCTCGGGCCAGCCGCCGGTGACGCCGGCCCCTGCAACCTCGCGCCCCGTCGCTCCTGCGGGCGCGTCGGTCGACGAGGCGGCGGCGCAGCCCGCTCCGCCGGAGGTCCGCAGCCCCCCGCCGGACCGCCGAGGGGCCGAGGACGTCCCCACCGCCAGCCACGCCCCCTGCGTGTTCGACGACATCACCCTCCACGCGATGCTATCCGACTGTCCGGGGCAGCCTCGCGCGGCCGAGCCTCGGTCGCGAGGCGACGTCGGCGTGAGCCTCGTCGCGGCCGACCCCCATGTCGCACCTGGCAAGGCGACCGTCCTCGAGCTCCGCTACGTGAACCGGACCGCAGGCTTGCTCCGGCTTCGCCTCGACCGCGGCCTGCACCTCGCCGTCAACACGGTCGGGCCCGCCGGGGCGCAGATCGAGCCCCCGCCGGGGTCGCCGAGGTTCCTCCCGGACCCGAGCTGCCTCCCCACGACCTGCCCGACGATGGCGGCCGGTGCCGTGGTCCTCGCCCCCGGTGGTGTCGCGCGCGTGCCCGTCCCGTGGGTGGCCGAGAGGAAGGCGTGGCCCCCGCCGGCCCGCCTCCCCTGCTGTACGGTGGCCCCCGGCCCCATCGTCGGCGCCGGCCCGCTAGCGCCCGGTCGATACAAGGTGAGCGTCGCCGGGCCGCTCCTCACGGACGTGGCTGCCGCGGACGTGGCCATCGACGTCGGGCGGTGAGCCGGGCGGGGTTCTCCCTTTACGCCCCCCGCCCCCCGGTGCAACCGTATGCTTGGCTGAGTAGCGTGTACCCGGCCGCGCCGCCCCCCCCGGCGCAGCACCCCCTCTCCTGCGCGGAGCCGTCCCGTATGTTCATGAAGTCACGCTGGTACTCTTCCCGCCTCCGCGAGGAGGTCACCCTGGCCCGATGGGGCGAGTTCGGGCAGCCCGTCCTCGTCTTCCCGACCGCGGGGGGGGACGCCGAGGAGATCGAGCGCTTCCAGCTGATCAGCGCGCTCGAGCCGCTGATCGCCGCCAGGCGCATCAAGGTCTACTCGTGCGACAGCGTCGCCGGTCGCGTCTGGTTCCACCAGCAGGGGAGCCCCGAGCACCGCATGTGGGTGCAGCACCAGTTTCACCAGTTCGTCCGCCACGAGGTCGTTCCGGCCATACGGATGGACTGTCGCAGCGAGGACATCCCGATCTGGACGACCGGCGCGTCGATCGGAGCGTTCCACGCCGCGGCGGTCGTCTGTCGCTTCCCGGACGTCTTCCACCGCGCGCTGCCGATGAGCGGCACCTTCAACCTCATGCGCTTCACCGAGGCGAAGGAGCCGACGGACTACTACCGCGTCTCGTCGCCGCTCCACTTCGTCCCCCACCTCGAGGGGCGTCACATCGACGTCCTCCGGACGCGCTACATCCACATCGTGACGGGCGAGGGGCGGTACGAGAATATCGGGGAGAGCTGGGGGCTGGCGAACGTGCTCGGCGCGAAGGGCATCCCGAACAAGGTCGACTCGTGGGGCCCGGAGTGGCACCACGACTGGATCACGTGGCGGGCGATGCTCCCCAAGTACCTCGACGAGTGGACCCGGTGAGAGGGGACGACGATGGCCGCAGCGTACGCAAGTAAGCAGCCCGACGGCGAGCTCGTGGGGGAGGCTCGACGCCGCTTCATGGGGGCGCTCCTGAACGATCTGCGCGCCCTCGAGCGCATGGTCGACGAGAAGATGTTCGAGCGCGGCGTCAGCCGCATCGGCGCCGAGCAGGAGCTCTTCATCGTCGACGGGGCGTACCACCCGGCCCCCGGCGCCCTCCAGATCCTCGACGGGATCCAGGACCCGCACTACACGACCGAGCTCGGCCTCTTCAACCTGGAGATCAACGCCGATCCGCAGCCGTTTGCCGGCAAGGGGCTCGCGGCGATGGAGGCGCAGCTCACCGAGCTGTACGGCCGCGTACGCGACGTCGGGGCGCCGCACGGGCTCTTGCCCGTCATGGCCGGCATCCTCCCCACGATCAACAAGACGGACCTCGGCCTCGAGAACATGGTGCCGAAGCCCCGCTACCAGATGCTGAACCGCGTGATGAACGCGGCGCGCGGGGACGCCTTCGACTTCTCGATCAAGGGGATCGACGAGCTGACGATGCGCCACGACTCCGTCATGGTCGAGGCCTGCAACGCGAGCTTCCAGGCTCACCTGCAGATCGCCGAGCCCGAGCGCTTCGCGCATCACTACAACGTCGCGCAGCTCCTCCTCGCGCCGACCCTGGCGCTCGGGACGAACTCGCCGCTCCTCTTCGGCCGCAGGCTCTGGGCCGAGACGCGCATCGCCTTGTTCGAGCAGGCGTGCGACATCCGCACGCGTGGCCTCCACCTGCGCGAGTCCGACAAGCGCGTCGGCTTCGGGCGCGAGTGGCTCTCGGGGAGCGTCGTCGACCTCTTCAAGGAGAACCTGACGCGCTTCCGGGCGCTCGTCGGCGCCGAGCTCGAGGAGGACTCGCTCGAGGTCCTGGCCCGGGGGAAGATCCCCAAGCTGCGGGCGATGCTCATGCATAGCGGGACGATCTACCGCTGGAACCGCGCCTGTTACGGCATCTCCGAGAACGGGCTGCCGCACCTCCGCATCGAGCTTCGCGTGCTGCCGTCCGGCCCCACGATCGCCGACGAGGTCGCGAACGCCGCGTTCTGGCTCGGGCTCATGAGCGAGCTCGGCGCCACCGTCGAGCACATCCCCTCCCGTCTCTCGTTCGACCACGCGCAGGCCAACCTGTACGCCGCCGCGCGCGACGGCCTCTCGGCCCGGTTCACCTGGCTCGACGGCAAGGAGGCCCTCGCCCAGCCGCTCATCCTCGACCACCTCCTGCCGCTCGCGCAGGCCGGCCTCGACAGGGCAGGCGTCGATCGCGCGGACTCCGCGCGCTACATCGGCATCGTCGACAAGCGCGTTCGCAGCCTCCGCACCGGCTCGCAGTGGATGCTGCATTCGCTGGCGGACATGAAGGAGCGCGCGACGCCGGGCGCTCGGCTGACGGCGCTCGTCGCCGCGACGATCGCCCGTCAGAAGACCGGCCGCGTCGTGAGCGAGTGGGAGCGCGCCCGCCTCGACGAGAACGACAGCGCGATGACCGGGCACCAGAAGGTGTCGCAGTACATGCAGACCGACATCTTCACGGTCCAGCCCGACGACCCGATCGAGCTCGTCTCGGAGCTGATGGGCTGGGAGCGCATCCGCCACGTGCCGGTCGAGGACGAGAAGGGGCGCCTCGTCGGCCTGGTCTCTTACAGGGCGATCCTCCGGTACCTCACCGACCTCGCGAAGCACCCGCCGCTTGCCGAAGGGGCTGCCACACCGCAGAGTACGCCTGTATCCGCGATCATGCGGAGAGACCTCATCACCGTGATGCCCGACACACCCACCCTCGACGCGATCGCCCTCATGCGGCGGCACCGCATCGGCTGCCTGCCGGTGGTCGAAGGGGGGCACATCGTCGCCATCCTCACCGAGGAGGACTTCGTCGGCATCGCGGGGAAGGTGCTCGAGGCTGCGGCGTCGAGCACGGACCTCTCGACCGTGGCAGGGAAGGTGCTCGAAGCTGCGGCGTCGGGGCTGGATGTGACGATCATCGGGGGTAACGGAGGAGAGGCCCCTTGAACCGGAAGTCAGAAGCTCCGCCCCGCAACGTCAGCGAACTGCACCTCGAGCAGCGCGAGATCGGCCGCATCGTCGGTCGTTCGGCCGGGCCCACGCTCGTGGTCGTCGTCGGGATTCACGGCAACGAGCCCGCGGGCATCTTCGCCGCCCGCCGTGTGTTCGCCCGGCTCGCCGAGGCCGAGGTCCCCGTTCGCGGCGAGCTCGTCGTGCTGGCGGGGAACCTGGGCGGGCTGCGGCTCGGGACTCGCTACCTCGTCAAGGACCTGAACCGCCAGTGGAGCGAGGCGCGCGTGGCGGCGCTGCTCGCTCGGAGCGTCGAGGCCTCGCACCGGGAGGACGACGCGGAGGACTGCGAGCAGCGCGAGCTCCTCGCCGCGATCGAGGCCGCGCGCGCTCGCGCCCGGGGTCGCGTCCACCTCGCCGACTTCCACACCACGAGCGCGGCCGGGATTCCGTTCGTCCTCTTCGGCGACACGCTGGCGCAGCGCCAGTTCGTCCGGGCCTTCCCGCTCCCAGTCATCGTCGGCCTCGAGGAGCAGCTCGATGGGGCGCTGTCCGAGTACTGGACGCGCCACGGGTGCGTCACGTTCACGTGCGAAGGGGGTCAGCACACCGACCCTTCCGCCGTCGACAACCTGTCGGCGGTCCTCTACCTCGCCCTCGAAGAGGCCGGGCTCATCGCGCCGGGCTCCCTGCCTGAGCTCCGCGCCGCCCATGACCTCCTTCTGCAGCGTCGCGGCGACCTCCCTCCGTTCCTGGAGGTCGTCTCCCGCCACGCGATCTCCGAGGAGGACGCCTTCCGGATGGAGCCCGGCTTCAAGAACCTGAGCCCGGCCGCAGAAGGGCAGCTCCTCGCCCACGACGCCCGCGGCGAGATCCGCGCGCCCAAGGACGGGATGGTCATCCTGCCGCTCTACCAGGGGCTCGGCAACGACGGCTTCTTCTGGGGGCGCGCGATCAGCCCCGCGCGCATGCGCACGGCGGAGGTGCTGCGCCTGCTCCACATCGACCGGCTCCTCCCGCTGCTCCCGGGAGTCGCGAAGGACCCCGAGCACCCCTCGCGCTTCATCGTCCGCGAGGTCGCTCGGTACTACCCGCGCGACGTATTCCATGCCTTCGGCTACCGGCGGGTTCGAACTCGCGGGGGCCAGCTTACCGTCGAGCGCCAGCCCGACGCCACTCGTTGAACAGGGCCGATCCATATGAAGCGCAGCGTTGTTCGTCGTCTTAGCCTGACCCCCCTCGCGCTCGGCGCGCTCGGCGCCCTCGGTGGCGCGGCCTGCTCGTCCTCCGAGAGCGCCGCGACATCCACCCGGAAGCCGGCGCTGCAGGCCGCCCCCGCGGCGGCGCCTGCGGTCGCTCCGGTCACCGTCCTGCGAGGGAGCCTCCACCCCTCGGCTCGCCCCGAGCGCGACCTCGGCCGGATGGACCCGGCGACCCCCCTCCCCAACCTGGCGCTGCTCCTGGGGCGCAGCCCTGCGGTGAAGCGGCGCCTGGTCCACGACCAGGTGGCCATCCAGGACCCGATGTCGCCGGACTACCACCGCTGGCTCAGCCCCGAGGAGTACGGCGCTCGCTACGGCGCGAGCTCCGCGGATGTCGCGCGAGCCTCCGCCTGGCTAGCCGCGCACGGCTTCCACGTGGACGGGCCGTCGGTGACCGGCAGCCGGCTCTCGTTCAGCGGCAGCGTCGGTCAGGTGGAGAGCGCCTTCAACACCGAGGTGCACCGCTACCAGGTGGGCGGGGAGCGGCACTTCGCGCTCAGCCGCGAGCCGCAGGTTCCGGCTGACCTCGGTACGGTGGTGGCTGGTCTCCACGGCACGCACGACTTCCGCCCCGCTCCGCCGCGCACCCGCAAGACGCCCGCAAGCCCGCGCGGGAAGTTCGGCGGGCAGTACGCCCTGAGCCCGGCCGACTTCGCGACCATCTACGACATCAACCCCCTGTACTCCGCCAACATCACCGGCAAGGGGCAGAAGATCGCGATCGTCGGAGAGTCCTACTACAACCCCTCGGACGTCCTCGCGTTCCGGCAGAACTTCGGCCTCGACACCACCAACATGCCGACCGACGTCCTCGTCCCGAACACCGGGACCTCGATGGTCCTCGACGGCGGCGATCTCTCCGAGTCCGAGCTCGACATGGAGTGGTCGGGCGGGATCGCGAAGGACGCGTCAGTCTACTTCGTCTACACCGGCGACAACCCGACCTCGTACGGGTTCTTCGACGCGATGCTCTACGCGGTCGAGACGCGCGTCGCCCCCATCGTGAGCGTCAGCTACGGGACGTGCGAGGCTGGCTATACGCCGAGCGACGCCGTCTACTACGGCGAGGTCGGAGACCTTGCCGCGATGCTCGGCGTGACGGTGCTGGTCGCCTCCGGCGACACCGGGGCCGCGGGGTGCGATGCCCAGCAGGAGAGCGCCGCGGTGAGCGGCCTCTCGGTCGGCTTCCCAGCTTCGATCCCGAGCCTCGTCGCCGTCGGCGGGACCCAGCTCACCTACGGCACGGCTTCCGCTTCCACCTACTGGAACGGATCGAACGCCGCGATTCAGTACATCCCCGAGACCGCGTGGAACCAGACGTTCAGCACGGGGGGTGGTCTGGGCGCCGGCGGAGGCGGGTACAGCATCGTCTTCCCGCGCCCCTATTGGCAGGCGACCGCGCTGCCGAGCAGCGGGTTCCGCGGCGTCCCCGACATCTCGTTCTCCGCGGCGTCCAACCCGGTCCCCTACCTGATCGCCGAGTCGTGGACGGTTGCGGACAACAGCACCGCCTACCAGCAGCAGGCGACGTTCGCCGAGGGGCTCAACGCGATCGGCGGCACCTCCGCATCGACCCCCTCGTTTGCAGGCATCCTCGCGCTCCTCAACCAGTCGATCGGCGCCGCCGTCCCCGGGCTCGGCAACATGAACCCGACGCTCTACGCGCTCTACACCAGCGCGCCGGCCGCGTTCCACGACATCACCAGCGGCAGCAACAGCGTGCCGTGCCAGTCCGGGACGAAGGACTGCCCCGCGGGGACTTCCACGTTCGGCTACAACGCGGGGCCCGGCTACGACCTCGCGACGGGCCTCGGCTCGCTCGATGTGGCGAAGTTCGTGAACGCCTGGACCTCGCTCGCGCCGACCAGCACGACGCTCGCGGTGCAGGGGTCCGGGGCCGCCGAGGGGACGAACCTGCAGCTCACCGCGACGATCGGCTCCGCCGCTACCGCTCACGCGATCACCGGCAAGGTGACGTTCTACTTCCAGACGCTGAACGCCGCGAGCCAGCCCGACCTCGCGTACACGCTCGGGGACGTGGCGGTCACCGCGAACCAGGCCGACGCGGGGGTGCAGGGGGCCGTCGCGACCCTCAGCGTGCCGGCGCCCGTCGGGTACACCGGAAACTCGAAGATCGTGGCGTTCTATGGGGGCGACAGCGACTACCTCGCGTCCTATTCGACCGAGATCTCTGCGACCGCCACCACGACGTTCGCGGTCGTGCCGGCGACTATCGCCCTTCAGCCGCACCAGCAGACGACCTTCACCACGACGGGGGGCGTACCGCCCGTCTCCTGGCACATCCTCTCGGACGGCACCTGCACCAACTACGGCCAGACCTGCTCGGGGACGCTGTCGATGGGCGCCAACCTGGACGGCTTCCAGGCCGGTCCGAATCCGGGCACGGTCGTCCTTCAGGCGCTCGACTCCGACTTCGCCGAGGCTCGCGTGACCATCACGGTCTCCGGGGCTCCCGTCGATGGTGGCTCGCTCTTCCCTGTCGACGCTGGCCGGAAGACGCCCGATGCCGGCATCGATAGCGGTGCGGGTCAGGACGCCGGGCTGCCGCCGCAGGACGCCACGGTGGTGGCGGCGAGCGACGCCGGAGACAGCGGGGCAGCGACGGACAGCGGCGCGCACCCGCACGACGCGTCCTCCAGGCCGAAGGACGCGGGCGGCCAGCCGCCAGCGGCCGACGCCTCCAGGGAGGACGCCGGCGGCTCCTCGGGCTCTTCCGGTGGTTGCTCGATCGCTGCCCGCGAAGGGGCGCCCGATCTCGGTCTGGTCGCGGCGCTCGCGCTCGGCTTCGCGCCGGTCGTGTCGCGGACTCGCCGGAGGCGCTCGCGCTCCTAGCGCCTGCCGGGCGCCGAGATCACTTGTCGCGCGCGATGGCTCCGACCGTCGCGCGGACGGCGCGCAGGTAGTCGTCGGGCGCCAGGATGATCTGCGTCCCGCGGACGCCCGCGGAGACGGAGACCACGTCGAAGAGCTGGATGACCTCGTCGACGTAGACGGGGTAGTCCTTCTTGCACGCCAGGGCCGTGACGCCCCCCCGGATGTAGCCCGTGAGGGGGAGAACCTCCTTGAGCGCGACGGTCTCGGTGCTCGAGTTTCCGCTCAGCCTCGCGAGGGCCTTGAGGTCGAGGGAAGAGCTGCCGGGGAGCACGGCCAGGCAGACCCCTCTCCGATCGCCTCGTGCGACGAGGGTCTTCCAGACCTGCTCGGCGGGGAGCATCACCTTCGCCGCGACGGACTCTGCCGAGAGATCCTCGACGTCGACCTCGTACGTCCGTAGCTCGTAGTGGATGCCGAGCGTGTCGAGGACGCGTGCGGCGTTCGTCTTCATGCAGCCGGGAGGTTACCCTGCCCTCTTGCTCGCCGTCAGTCCCGGGCGTCTCGGCTAGAGGCCGTCCCGGTTGCGCTCGAGGCGGTCGAGACCGCCCTTGTGGAGCACCACGACCGCCAGCTCCTCGTGATCGAACCCGTTGCAGCGAACGTCGATGCGGATCGGGAAGCGGTAGCTCCGGGGGGCTTCGGTGAAGCGGACCCGGTGCGTCGTCCGGTCCAGCACCGGGATCTCCTTCACCGCGTCGTCCAGGCGCGCGAACAGCGGCGACAGGTCGTACCGGAAGACGTGCTTCACCCGCTTGACGCCCGCGCGCGCGAGGCCCGGAGTCGGGAGGACCCGACCGCGGTGCGAGTAGCGGATCAACGTCGACGGGATAACCGAGCCGCTCTCGGGGTTGAGCGGGTCGGGCTTGCGGACCAGCTGCTGCTCGAAGGACTCTCGCGCCGTCACCACGACGTCCCGCCCCGGCAACCGGCGAGCCGGCGCCCGGTAGCGCGCGACGCGCTGGGCGTAGAAGCGGTGGACGTTGCCGCTGATCCACGTCCGTCCGACCTCTTTCAGGCGGTCCTTCGTGGCGTAGATGAGCCCGGCGATCATCGCGACCATGACGAGCCCCGAGCCGACGGTCGACGTGGCCGTGATCGACTGCTTCATGAGCGCGAACTGCCACAGAAACGCCCACGTTGACGCGACCAGCGCGCCGATGCCTGCCGCCCAGTGGTGCAGCCGCTCGGCGACCTGGAAGACCTCAGCCTCCAGGAAGAGCACCTCCTGGAAGTGCTTCTTCAACCTGCTCGCGCGGTCGAGGTAGGCCTCGAGGGTCGCGTGCGACGCCGGGTCGGCGCAGATGTAGTCACGCGCCGAGCGATAGGCGAGCTCGACCTCGAGCGCGTCGGCGATCTGCGACTCGATGTCCGCGACCGTGCCGGCGAGCTCGCGAGCCTGGGGGGCGCGAGACTCGTGCAGGACGCCGAGCCCGCGCTCCGCGCCGGCGAGGAGCGCGAGCAGGCGAACGCTGATGTACTCGTCGACGAGGAGCCGCTCCCGGGCGAGCTCCGCCGCGTCGGAGTCCCGTCGCTCGACCAGCTTGCTCCGCGCGTCGGCGGTCAGGGCTACCGCTGTCGAGAGCGCCGAGGCGAGCGCCTCCTCCAGATCCTTGCTCGCGACTCGCGTGAAGAGCGAGCCGGCGACGAGACACCGCCTGGAGAAGCTCTCGCCGATGCGAGCCATCTGGTTGGCGATCGCCACCGCGCTGCGGCGCAACGCGTCGATGGTCAGGATCTCCTCGTCGAACGTGAACGCCTCTCCGCCGTCGAGGCGCGTGAAGGACTGGAGCTGGTCCCACGGCGTGTGGCGCGCGAAGGCGTTCGACGGAATGTCCATCTCTACGGCGATGGAGTACTTGCAGGCGCTCCCCTCCGGCAGCGGGAGCGAGACGCTCCACTCGAGCCTCGAGGCGTCGTGGATGTCCACGCGCACGTCGACGCCGGCCCCGACCTCCTCCGCCCAGTCGGGGAAGAGCGAGGTCACGGTCTCCCGTGTGCCTGCGAGCCGCGCTATCGACATGAGCCTGTCACCGGAACGTCATCCAGTAACACGGATGAGACAAGGTGACCTGTAACGCAAGGACTTTCTGGCAGAAAGCGGCGAACCGCCGGTGCGCAACCGGCTACGCGGCGCGACGGAGGTCCTGGGGCTCCACCTGGCGCCTCCTCCGGATCTCCTCGAACCGCGCCAGGTCCCCGGCGATCATCACCATCACCTCGGCCACGACGAAGGCGTCATCCATGAACCCGAGCACCGGGACCGCATCCGGGATGAGGTCGACCGAGGAGATGAAGTAGGCGAGGGCGAAGACGATGGCGGTCGTCGTGCGCCAGGGGATCGCGAAGCCCGGCTCCACCAGCATCTCGAAGAGGCGCACGAGGTTCACCGCGAAGTCGCGCAGCCCAGAGAGGCGCCCGAAGCGCGGCCGGACGGCGGCGAACGTGGCCCAGAACCCCTCCTTCACGCGCCTGACATCCTCCGCGGAGACGGCCTCGATGCGGATGCGTGGTCGGGCGCGCCGGGGGTCGGTCGCGGGGAGGGCGCGGAGCTCACGCCAGTCGAGGCTCGCGGTCTGGTCTGCGTCCACAGCATCATGGGTACGCGACCACGAAGGCGTCCCGCGCTCGGCTGCGCAACGATTCGGCGACCGGTTCAGGCCGCGCTTGTCGCCCTCAGGCGCGGTCGGTCTCCAGCTGGCGCGACGACTCCCGCTGGACCGCCAGCGCGCGGAGCGGGAGCGTGAGGGTGAACGCAGACCCCTTGCCGACCTCGCTCTCGACGGTCACCTGGCCCCCCATCGCCTCCACGAGGTGCTTCACGATCGAGAGCCCGAGCCCCGTACCGCCGACGTCGCGCGAGCGCCCCGCGTCCACCCGGTAGAAGCGCTCGAAGAGCCTGGGGAGGTGCTTCGGGTCGATCCCCGGGCCGGTGTCCCGGACGACGACGCGGACGGCTCCAGGCAGCTTCTGTGAGGCCAGGGTGACCGTCGTGCCGGAGGGGCAGTACTTGATGGCGTTGTCGACCAGGTTCGCGACCACCTGCTCGAGGGCCCGCTGGTCCGTGACGAGCCTGGTGGCCCCATCTTCGAGCGAGACGCCGAGCCGGACCCCCTTCTTCTCGGCGCGCTCCCGGAAGAGCCCCAGGACGATGTTGCCGACGACGACGAGGTCGACGTCCTCCTTCTTCAGGCGGAACTCCTTGCTCTCGAGGCGAGAGAGCTCGAGGAGGTCCTCGATGAGGCTCTGCAGCCGCTCGCCGTTGCGCTCGATCATGCTCACGAAGCGCAGAGGCACGGTCGGGTCCGGGTCGTACAG
>Ga0316217_10001289_pt1 | contig 33258 bp, 27 predicted proteins | sample 1anoAmetaG_FD_203633 | JGI IMG/M metagenome (GOLD analysis project Ga0316217, IMG submission 203633) | Freshwater microbial communities from Trout Bog Lake, Wisconsin, USA - 1anoA | ecosystem: Environmental > Aquatic > Freshwater > Lake > Hypolimnion/Profundal zone | place: USA: Wisconsin...
TCTACGTAACCCACGATCAGGTAGAAGCCATGAGTCTGGGACACGAATTGATCATAATGAGGGGGGGGCGGATCGAACAGGCAGGGACACCGCTTGAGGTCTACACCCGGCCGGCTACTCCCTTTGTCGCCACTTTTCTAGGCTCTGCCAATTTGTTCGAGGGCGAGTGCGTCCAGGTAAACGGACAAACCAGGCTGCGGCTCCCGTTCGTCGAACTTCCCGCGCAGGAGGGGTCGCCTACCGGCCCCTGCCGGGTGATGCTGCGCCCAGAGGATATCGAAATCGTGGCTGATGGTGACGGTCAATTGCGCGGAGAGGTGACCTCCTCGGTTTTTCTTGGAAGCCGGGCATGCTTGACCGTGATTGCCGAAGGGTGCGCCTTGGCAGTCGATGCATCCAACGACGCAATCCCTTCACCCGGCACGTTGGTGTCGTTGCGCATACGCCATGCAAAACTCCGTATCATGCCGAAAGGAGAATGACAATATGGCCATGGGCATCTTTCGTTACCAAGTCAACTCTCCCATCGCCTTCATGGGGGGGGAGCTATGGCAACTTGCCCGCCCTGGAAGCATGTCTGGCAGATGCAGAGCGTCAGGGGGGGGGGCGGTCTCCACGCCTTTCTCGGCGACATGACTGGTTGCTGCGGCCATAGTGACGAGACAATCGCCAAGGTTCGCAGGCAGTTCCAGGTCGTCGTAGCCGGCAATTATTCACGCGTCCCTGAATCTAACCTGTTTATCAGCCAATGCCGGCGGATGCCGTTACTGTACATCGCGGCATCAGAAGAAAATAAACGAAAAACCACAAATGTTACCTTTTTTGCAGGCATTAGATATGAGCGAATACTCCCTAGCCTCGCGATTCAACCTGCTATAGAGGCATTCACCTTTCAATCCAATTGCTGCTTGAGCAAAATACATGCCGTAGATCGCCGCTAAATAGAACTCATTCTAATCTAAGGTTGCAGGTTAAGAGTTTCCCTGTCGGGAGTTTTACTCGTCGCCGATCAAGCTCCTTAGCTGAATCATATCGATACTCCATTATTCCTCCTCATTTTGTCTGTATTACTTACCTACGAACGCCTGGATTGACATACCCACTACATGGAGGTGTAAAATGAGAAATGTGATTATTAAGGTCGTCGCCGGAGTCCTGCTGGTATCCGGAAGTACTGCTTTTGCAGGGGAACCGGTGGTCAACATCAGCCCAAAACTGCACCCTAACCTCGCAGCTGCCCAGAGATTGAGCCGTAAGGCCTTCGATAAAATTGCCGCGGCCCAGAAAGCCAATGAATTTGACCTGGATGGGCATGCGCAGAAAGCAAAGGACCTGCTCGACCAGGTGAATATCGAACTTAAACTGGCAGCTGAAGCTGCCAACGACAGAATCCGGAAGTAGCTCCTCGGTGCGTCACTAATGGGGGTGTCTGTAACATGAAACGACTGATCATTTTCTGCTGTCTCATATTCGGTGCCAATGCGTATGCGTCAGACCCCGGTTATCACGTAATAAAGAAGCTCGAAGCTGGCGGCGAGGGCGGTTGGGATTATCTGACAATAGACGGCCCGGCCCGGCGTCTGTACATTTCCCGGGGCTCCCACGTCATGGTGATTGACCTTGATTCCGACAAGGTTGTTGGCGACATCCCCAACACGCCAGGGGTTCACGGTATTGCCTTGGCTCCAGAATTGAACAGGGGCTTCACCAGCAATGGGAAGGATAACAGCTGCACCATTTTCAACCTGAAAACCCTTGAAGTCTTGGGCAAGGTGAAAACCGGGGCGAATCCGGACGCTATTGCCTATGACCCTGCCTCGAAAAGGGTGATCACATTCAATGGCCGCAGCAAGGACGCCACGGTGTTCGACGCTGCTTCGGGGAACGTGGTGCAAACCATACCGATAGGTGGCAAGCCGGAATTCTCCGCTGCCAACGGCAAGGGCACCGTTTACGTCAACAACGAGGATACCAATGAGGTCGTGGAGATTGACTGCCTCAATGCCCGGGAGGTACGGCGGTTCTCCCTGAAACCCTGCGAAGAGCCTTCGGGCATGGGACTCGACGCGAAAAACGGCAGAGTCTTTTCCGGATGCCACAACAAGGTGATGACCGTCTTGAACCTGAACGTCGGCAAGGTTACCGCTTCCGTTCCGATCGGGGCTAATGTCGATGGCAACGGCTTCGATGCGGGGACGGGGCTTGCGTTCAGTTCCAATGGCGATGGAACGCTCACCGTGGCGGGTGAGGTTTCTCCCGGCAAATTCCAGGTGATGCAAACTGTCAAGACGCAACGAGGGTCGCGTACCATGGCCATCGATCCGATAACACACAACATCTACTTGCCTGCTGCGCAGTTTGCTCCGCCGCAGTCTTCAGGGCAGGCAGCATCGAAACCGCGGCCTGAAATGATAAAAGGCAGCTTCGAGGTCCTGGTGGTCGGTAACTAGGGGGTTGTACTGTTCTCGACCCAGATGCTTCCGGGTAGAAAATTATTTCCCAGCTTGAATGGAAAGGGGAGTTCCTCGTGCTCTCCCTTTCCCATTCTATATCGCTCCAACTAGTGGACTTCGCATTCCCCCACCTCGCCGACACCCTCCGAATGATCCATTGCCCCCCTGACAATCGCTCACGTTACGTTACGCCTTGCGCCTCAGCTGAACAAGAAGGGGAGACGGGTCCCTGCAAGGTGCTTCATGGATACATCCTCGCTGCCGGGAAAAATTCTCTTACCCTTTGCCCGTAATTGCCTCCGCGGCTTTGGCGGTTGCAGGTTCCTTTGCCTCCTCCGCAGGAGATGGTGCTTTCGGCGCCCGTGTTGCCGCCGGCTTTGTAGCAACTCCGAGGTAACTGTTTACGGAATTGGCATCTACGTGCATTGCGAGGGCAATCTGCGCGACGCTCTGACCTCGTTGTTTGAGGGAGCGGGCCAATGTTGCACCGGAGAGCTTAACGGTGTCATGGCCAGGCTGAACTGACGTCTGTTTGGCTGTTTCCGTTTCGGCGGGTGCCGGGCTCGGGGGAGGTGCGACAGCCCCCCCGAAGCGGATGTTCCCAATGGGGACGGCTAGGCGGGTTAGCTTGCCGTAATGCGTTTTGGCGGAAATAAAACCCTTGACAACTACATGCTATAGCAACTATAGTTGCAACATGTAGTTCGCCGAAGGGCAGCTAAGGCTTTGCGAATATGCTTCAGGGCGGAAGCGCCGGAAATGTGGAGACGCCTCCGGTGACGGAGCGCCGCAGCTTTAGAGGAAACCGGGCGGTGAAGAACATCGCCGACCCAAAGCGGTGCGACTAATCGGTGTATCAGGACGGTCAGGTTATGTAGTGGGCGAGGTTGGCGGTTGTATCGCCCGAGGGAGGTATGAAAATGAGCATCTTGTAGTCGTTGGCGTTATTGAACGTGTAGATGGAAAAAGACTCAGCAGGATAATAACCGAAAAAAGGGGACTACCATGAAAAAAAGTATTGTCGTTAGCTTATTCCTTCTTGCCATTCCGTTCGCTGTGCACGCTGCAGAGCTTAAAGACGAAGCTGCCGGCGCATCACAAACGATCGCAGTGAGCATACAGGGAAGAGCCGCCAAGGCTGGCACCGCCGCACAACACATCACCCAGGGGCCCAAAAATGGCTACGAGGTGGCAGCATTGTTCAATATCCTGGAACAGAAAGGCATCATAAGCAAGGATGAGTTATCAAAGGAGATTCAAACCCTCAATATCGACCAATTCTCCGACCCCGATCCCTATACTTCGATACGCTGACACATCTGGTCAAAGGCTAGGGGATACCTTGGCATCCGACCGCCCAGCCTGAGAAAAGGCCTTGACATTTAGTTGCTGTATCAAATAGTGTGTGGGAATGGTGGATGGTGAAAAACAAAAATTAGATAACTCATTGGATTTCAAGCTGGTGAGGGTTGTCAACAAGTTGAGATGTCAGATCGGAAGACAGCTCAAGGACTTGGACATGACCAGCGAGCAGTGGGTGGTGCTGGCCCGCTTATGGGAGCAGGACGGCCTCAACCAGAAGGAGTTGGCCGAAAAAATCTTGAAAGACCAGACGAATACGACCCGCATTCTCGACAAGGTCGTCAAGAAGGGTTGGGTTCAACGTCTCGATGCTGTCGTAGACAGGCGCGCCTACCTGCTCTATCTGACGGACGAGGGGAAGCGCATGGTGGAAACGACTTATCCTTTGGTGACCCAGGTGAAGGAAAAACTGGAGAGCCGCTTGACGAATGATGAAATTAAGGTGGTTATGACGATACTCGATAAGCTGTCGCAAAGTCTGGATTGATTTTTTTTGGGCAATTACTTGCTGTAACGATCATGTGTGCGACAACTATGTTTTCAGTGCCACCTGCTGATGCCGGATCGTTTTCACCCTCCCACGCCGGGAACGGATCGCTTAATTGCAGGACAATCGAGAGTGGAAATTGCCATGTAAAGGTGACATGGCAATTTTTTTTCGACCGAAATTTGCCGTACTACCATTTAAGCGTGGCAGGTGCAGTCGGTCCAAGGCAAAGGACAGCATTGCCCCGGGAGCTGCTAGCCCCCAATAGGCTATGAAGAAGCTGCAGCGCTTTGAGAACGCAGGAGATACTTTGTTCAGGTCCAGAAGCAGAAAAATACCACTCTACGTCCTGCACGGGGTGCTGGCACTCCTTGTCGGTGGCTGCGCCAGCTTCCACGGCACCAATTCGCCGCGTTCACATCTGCTGGATCCCAATAGCCTCGATACCGGCAGCGCTCTGAAATCGATGACTCAGAAACCCTCCTTCCGGCCGACGCAAAAGTGGTGGAGGGCATATGCCGACCTGCAGCTGGATCGCCTGGTATCGGAATCGACTGCCGGAAATCCGACGCTGCACCTCGCTCAGGCCCGCATCGCCAAGGTGCAGGCGTTAAGCGGCGTGGCGAAATCGGCTCGGTACCCCACGCTCCAGGCCGATGCGGGCTTCACCCGGGAGCGGTTCTCCGAGCATCAATTCATTCCGCCCCCCTATGCGGGCAATTGGTCCTGGAACAACCAGGCGACGCTGGATCTCGCCTACGACCTCGACCTGTGGGGCAAAAACCGCAGCTCTCTCGCCGCGGCGCTGGACTACGTTCAGGTCGCTACCGCCGAGGCACAGGAAGTTCAGCTGGCTCTCGAAACATTGGTGGTCCGGATCTATGTCCAGTTGTCCCTGAAGTACGTGATGCTGGATATAGCGAGGGAAACCCTGCAGCAGCGCCAGGACATGCTGGACATAACCCGCCTACGCCACGCCGCCGGTCTTTCCACCGAATTCGACGTGATGCAGGTCGAGACGCCGCTCCCCTCCGCCAGGGCCGAGATCGAGAGGATCTCCGAGTCCATCGAGCTGCTCCGCAACCAGCTGAGCGCCCTGGCCGGCAAGGGGCCCGGCGCCGGGGAGCATATCCTGCGCCCCTCGCTCTCCTTCGATCTGCCGATCAGGCTCCCCGAGGCCCTTCCCGCCGAGCTCCTGGGACGCCGGCCCGACGTGGTGGCGCAGCGCTGGCGGGTGGAGGCGGCCGGAAAAGGCGTGCAGGTCGCCAAGGCGGCATTCTATCCCAACATCAACCTCACCGCCTTCGCCGGCTGGCAAGCCCTCGGCTTTGCCCAGTTTCTCTCCCCGGGATCGCTGATACAGGGTTTCGGCCCGGCCATTTCCCTCCCCATCTTCGAGGGGGGACGGCTGAGGAGCCAGCTGGGCGCCGTTACCGCCGATTACGACATCGCCGTCGAGTCCTACAACGGCACCCTGATCCGGGCGCTGGAGGAGGTGGCCGACCAGCTCGTCACCTTGCGCTCGCTGCATACCCAGCGTTTCGAGTCGAACGCCTCGAACGCCCTCGCCAACCGAGCCTACGCCATGGCGTCCCGGGGCTTCAAGTCCGGGCTTACCGATTATCTCAACGTGCTGAACGCCCAGAGCCAGGCCCTGGTGGAAGCGCAGCGTAAGGCCGTGGTCGAGGCGCGTTTTCTGGACGCCTACGCCGCGCTGATGCAGGCGGTGGGAGGCGGGGTACCGGTCACGCCGCCGCCCCCCGAAGGAGCCGCGCCATGAGCGCTGCCGCCGCCGCGACTCTCAGGTTATGGGGCGCGCTGCGCCGCGAAACGGCCGCCTGGTGCGTCGTGGAGCTGCCGCACTGGCTGTTCGTTTTGAAGACCATCCTGGCCGCCCTGCTGGCGATGGGGATTTCCATGCGCTTCGATCTGGACCAGCCGCGCACCGCCATGGTTACCGTCTTCGTCGTCATGCAGCCGCAAACCGGCATGGTCCTCTCGAAGAGCCTGTACCGCATCGGCGGCACGCTGGCGGGGACCCTGGTGAGCCTGCTGTTGGTGGGGCTCTGTGCCCAGGAACGGGAACTGTTCATCCTGGGACTTGCCGTGTGGGTCGGGGGGTGCACCGCGGGTGCCGCCTTTTACCGCAACTTCAAGTCCTACAGCTTCGTTCTGGCGGGGTATACGGCGGCCATGATCGGCATTCCCGCAGCCCTGCAGCCCCAGGCGTTTTTCCCGATAGCGCTCAGCAGGCTCACCGAGGTCACCCTCGGTATCGTTTGCGCCGGCATGGTCAGCGACCTGGTCTTTCCGCGCCGTCTTGCCGACCTCGTTACCCGTAACGTCGGAAGCAGGTACCGGGATTTTTTCGCCTTCGTGCGCGCCTCGCTCGTCGGTACGGCCGGCCAGGCAGAGCTGGAAGCCATGCAGCTGCGGTTGGTGGGGTACGTCATCTCTCTGGAATCGATACGCAGTGCCGGCATCCTGGAGGATTCGGATTTGCGCACCCGTGACCTCCGGCTGCGCAGGCTCAACAGCGAATTCATGGCGGCATGCACAACCTTTCATTCCTTCCGGGCACTTTTGCAGAGGCTGACCAAGGATGCTACGCCGGCCGGTCGGGCACTGATCGAGCTGTACGAATCACTGGGTGAAACACTGGTGCTGACGGGGGAAGTACCCCGCTCGGCAGGTGAGGCGCGCCGGGCCGCGCGGGGCATTGCCGCCTTCCGCGGGCTGCTGCAGCGACGCGTGGAGCAGGTGCGGCGCTCTTTCCCCGAAGCCGTTCATCCCAAGACCGCGCTGGATTTCGATACGGCGCTGGAGCTGTTATACCGTTTCGTGAGGGAGCTGCACGCCTACACCAGGACCTACGCCACGCTTTTGGAGAGGGAGCAGGGACCGAAGCCTCCGGACGACATCAGGTTCGTCTCCCGAACCGACCCCCTCGTGGCACTGCTGTCGGGAGCCAGGGCGTGCGCCGCCATCCTGCTGGTCGGGGCCTTCTGGATTGCCTCAGCCTGGCCCTATGGCTCCAGCGCTCTCACCTTTGTCGCCGTCGTCTGCGCCCTTTTCACCATGACTCCCGATCCACCCCGGGCTGCCAGGAGGATGACGCTCGGTTTCTCGGCCGGATTCCTCGCCGCGCTGCTGTTCAAGTTTTTCGTACTGCCGTCGCTGGACGGTTTCGGGCTCCTTTGCGCCGGCCTGGTCCCCGTGCTGATGGCCGGCCTCTATCTGGCGACCAGGCCGGCATGGACCGATGCCGGCACTGGCTTCGTCATCTTTTTCACCACGATGCTGGCGCCCGGCAATACCATGCAGCTGAACCCCGAGGCCTTTCTTAACGAGGGGGGCGCCACGATACTGGGGATACTGGTGGCGGTGGTCATGTTCGAGACGCTCATCCCCGCGAGCGGCATCTGGCTCCAGCGCCGCCTGGCCCGCCAGCTGCGCCACCAGGTGGTGCTCGCCTGCTTTGACCCGCTCGATGGGCTCGCCGGCCGCTTTGAAAGCGGCACCTACGAACTGCTGCACAAACTGGACTCAGCCGGTCAGGGGGGCGTCAGGGATGGTCGGCAGCTGCTCTCCTGGATGTTCCCGGTTGTGGAGGTTGGCCGCGCCATCATCCAGCTGCGTCAGGATGCCGACTCCACTCCGATGGCCATGCCGGTCTCCGACCGGGTGCGGCAAAGCGTCCAGTCGACTGCCGAGCTCTTCAGAAAACCGTCCGGAGCGGCACGGGACGCTGCCGTCGACTGCGTAGCCGACTCCCTTGCCCTGCTTCGCCAGGCAGCCGAGTCAAGGCCATGCGCACCGGTCACCCGGGAGGCCCTGCGGCGCGTGCAGACCTCGCTGCATCTCATCAGGACCGCGCTGCTCGATGAAGAAACCATCCTGGTCGCGACGGCCAACGACCCCTCGGCGCAGTTCCCCGGAGGAATACCCGATGCCGCGTGAATTCGCACTGCTTGATGCTCTCGTACCGAGTCTTTTCCTCGTTTTTCTCCTCAGCGTTGTGCTTCAGACCCTTCTGGACAGGGTTATCGGGCGCTGCGGGATCTATCGATATGTCTGGCATCCGCCACTGTTCCGACTCAGCCTGTTTTTTTGCATCTTTGGGACCTGTGGGCTGCTGGTGCTGCGCTGATCCGTTGCCGCGTGCAGCAGGACCCATTTCAAATACAAGAGGACTTCATGAAACCCCGTGCGCTTTTCAGTTTTGTCAGCACCATCGTTATTTTAGCGGCAGCCGTACTGCTTAGCAGAACCTTGTGGAATAGGTACATGGATTCGCCCTGGACCCGGGACGGACGGGTGCGCGCCAACGTGATCAACGTCGCGGCCGACGTTTCCGGGACAGTCGTGGCCGTGGCGGTCAAGGACAACCAGCTGGTACATCGGGGAGATCTGCTGTTCACGGTGGACCGGGAGCGCTATCGGCTCGCCCTGGCCAAGGCGGACGCCCTGCTGGCGGCTCGCAAGGCGGAACTGACCATGCGCCAGCAGGAGTCCCGGCGGCGTGCCCTGCTGGAAAGCGTCGTGGTGTCGGCCGAAAGCCGGGACAACGCCAGGTCCCAGGCCGACTCGGCTGAGGCGATGTACCAGGATGCCGTAGTGACGCGCGACACGGCACAGCTCAACCTGAACCGCACCGAGGTGCATGCCCCGGTGGACGGCTACATCACCAACCTGAATGTCCACTCCGGCGACTTCGCCACGGCAGGCGTGGCGCAGCTGGCGATGATCGACAAGGATTCGTTCTGGGTCTACGGCTACTTCGAGGAGACAAAGCTCCACCTGCTGCATCTCGGAGACCCGGTCGAGGTCAGGCTTTTGGGAAGCGCACCCGTCATTCAGGGGCGCATCGAGAGCCTGGCACGGGGCATTTCCGATCACGACAACCCGACCAGTCACGAGCTCCTTTCCGATGTCAATCCGGTCTTCAACTGGGTACGGCTAGCCCAGCGGGTGCCGGTGCGGATCAAGCTCGCCAAACTTCCGAAGCACATCCACCTGGCAGCTGGCATGACCTGTTCGGTTGTCGTGCACCCGCCTCAGCCTCCCGAAAAGGATGGCTCGGTGGATTAGCTGCCACGGATGCAACAACTGGAACGCCGGCGATGCAGGTGGGAAGCCCCAAGGGAGAGAGGTTTCCACCTGCGTTGAGTGCAGGTCAGGGGCCAGCCGGCACCGGTGAGAGATGACGCAGGCCCCCTGCCGGAGCGTGCCGCTCGCGAGTCGGATCAGCGCGCGATGATCGCACTGTCCGCTCAGATATTTGAGGAATTCGTGAAAGTCTTAGTTTTTTTAACCATCGTTGTCTGGGTCTGCAGCGCACTTATCGCGTTTATGCATAAATCAGAATGACCGCCTCCTCAGGCAAAACGGGCCGTACTCGCCGCTGCTGTCAGAGGTCCGGCCGAGTCCGCCCTGGAGACCGCTACCTTGAACTCGTGGCAGCGGGGCAATCCCTGTGATTTTGTTTGCCTGATGACTGGGCGTGTAGCAGAACCCCTGCTGCAACTTTGACCAAGAATTTGACCAAATACCGCGATTTACGGTTACCGGCCGGCAACCTCCTCGTATGGCCTGAATCACGTGCGTCCTCTGCGCTGGCCGGTTTTTTAATTATTTTTCGAGGGCGGACGTCGAAAGGGGCGGAACCTGCGCAACCGCGTTCAAGGTTCTACAAACAAGGACGGGTCAGGGGAAACTCTGACCCGTCCTTATGACCGGAGCCTTCATGGGTGCCTTCGGTGTTCAGGTCGGCGCAAAGGTCGTGGTGACCGATCTGAAGTGTCTGAAGTCCCGGTAAAGGTTACCCTCCCACCCTGATTTCCCACAGCTCTCCCCGTAAGGTTTGCCTTTTCCGCCGGCTAGGGATGAAAAGCGCACCCGCCAGTTGCTTCAAGGTACGCGCAATCCCCCTTTACCCCCGTGCAGGTGTCATTTACCCGTGTGAAATCGGCATTTACAGCCGTATTCTCCGGGGAGGCCCGAAAAAAACTGGAATCCCGACAGGTTGCTGCAACCGAAAACGGAGGCGAAATGCCCGCTTGCACGCGTGTTTCGGGGGAATGCCCGCGTGCTCACCCTACCTCCCGGCAGACTGACATTCAGGACCTCCCTGCCCAGAGGGGTCAGTTCCGCTCAAACGGCCGGGGTCGGGGTGCTGCCGAGGAGAGGCTGCGGAGGGAGGCCGCTGCCGAAGAGGGTAGCTGATCATGACGCGGGTATCCGGTCCCGATCCCCAGCGCGGGAAAAATGCGCGCCGACCGCAAAAAAGTTTCTTGTATTATAAAATACCAATGATATCCTTCCGAGGACTGTCCACCAACCCGTATATGAGGAGACCCAACTGATGCCGAGCTATTTGAAGATCGATTTCCTCCGCGGCAACACCCCGCGTGCTCTCAGCAAGGGACGCATCATCAGGACCATGCTCATCGACCACCCCTATCAGAACGCGCCTCTGCCTCCGGGGATACTGACTCCCCCCCAACTCGGTGAATTGATTGATCGCCTGCAAGTTGCTTACGACCAATCCTTGAGCCGTGATGTCGGAAAGGTCCAGGCCTGCAGCGTGGTCCGGTTGGAGTTCAACAACGCCTTCAGGAACTTGGCCCGCCACTTGGAAATCTGGGCCAACGGCGACCTGTCCAAGTTACAAAACCTCGGTTATGACGTGCGTCAGGCTCCGAAGAGGTCGGCTCCCCCCGCGGGACCTTTACCGGCCCCCAAACTTAAAGTGAAGCACGGTCTGACGCCGGGCACCATGATTGCGCGCATGTCTGTCCTGGCAGGCGCGCTGATGTACGAACTGTACATGACCAGTGGCGACCCCTCGCAGGAAGGTAACTGGGGGCAACAAGGGTTGCATGCCCACCCCTCGAAGATCGACATACCGGGTCTCACCAGCGGTCAGGGCTACTGGATAAGGGGAAGAGGTATCGGAGCCACCGGAAATGGCCTCTGGTCCGCCCCCTTCCCCCTGATGTCGCTTTGAAGCTGCCAACCCCATCCCGACTGAACCCAAAAGGGCCACTGGCATCTGCCAGGGGCCCTTTTGGCTTTGCCCCGCGTGGCGGGCAAACCCGGCCCGTTAAGCCCTCAGCTTCCATTTTGATAAATGCCGGTCCTCTAGTCTCTACGGTAAAATAATATGAGGATGATGCCGACCTTGGAAGGATTTCAGTTGAGAAAGCTGCCACTGCTGGACCAGATTCACCGGTGAGATGTTGAACTGGGAAGTAGATGTGCGGTACAGGTGGGGAAACAACCGGGAAACACGAGGGATTCTGACGCGTTAGGGCAAACCAAAGAATAAGCTGACAGCGGCGCGGCAGGATGCGTTTCGCATACCTTCATGGGCGCCTAGGTGTTGCCGGTGTTTCCTGAAATGTCATGGGGGGATAGGTTAGCTGCCGAAGTGGTGACCGTTTCCCCGCCGCCTCGCCTCCGGGACGACTCGCCTGCTTTCCGGCTATTTACCGGCGGCGACTGCCGCATGCTTGCCGACCATGCTGAAGACCGCTTTCAGCATCGCGCCAAGAAGCATGAGACCGGGGACCACCTGGACTACGATCACCGCGCTGACCAAAAAGACGAAAGCCTTGGACGCGAGGCTCATTCCAGAGACCTCGCTCATGCCCATGATGGCCGCGGCGCCCACCAGCACGAAGGCTATGATGGAAAAGTAGGCGATTTTCCCCGCTGACGATTTTTTGGATTCCGATTCCATGATGATTCCCCTTTGCTACCTGCAAGTTCATGTGCACTGCAACCTGGTGCGGGCCGCTACCGGTGGGTCTCGACTTCCTTGGGTGCGGTGGCGAGACCTTTGACTGCTCCGATCACCAGCATAGCCGCCGGAACCAGCTGACCAACCAGGATGACTGCGCAAAATCCCATGAATCCCCAGGCCAGGATGCCAGGCTCTTCTGCCGCGCCGCTTGCTGCAAATGCCGTCGTCGTCGTTGCGATGGTTGCGATTATGGTGTTGATCGTTGTTCTCATGACATCCCCCTGGACTGCTGCTGCCTGATTTGATTCCCGCGGCAGGAATTGCCGCCCCTACGGTCTGAAGCTGACGGGTTTTAGTTTTTCCTGGCAACCGCTTCTTTGGGTGCCGTGGCGAGCCCTTTGACTGCTCCGATCATCAGCATTGCCGCCGGAACCAGCTGACCTACCAGGATGACTGCGCAAAATCCCATGAACGCCCAAGCCAGGATGCCAGGCTCTTCTGCCGCGCCGCTTGCTGCAAATGCCGTCGTCGTCGTCGCGATGGTTGCGATTATGGTGTTGATCGTTGTTCTCATGATATCCTCCCCTTTGGCTTTTATTCGTAGTATGATTTCATATGAGCATCAAGCGTGCCAGAGGCTCAGGATGTGTAATTATTCCGCTAACTGGCTTGAATCACACAGCTGTGGTGCGCGGTGCCCTTCGCCTCCCGCGGGGTTAGCCGCGACGGATAGTATATTCCCGGCATACAGCAGCCGGGGCAGGACTGGGGGCGCCCCGCCGGCTTGCAGGTTAACGGGCCGAAATGACAGCATAAATATCCATTGTCGAAGGGTGTATAAGTAAAATATACGTGAATAATCTTCCCTGGAGCGGCGCGGGGGGCGGGGCTGGGAGGGACGACCGGTCTTCAGCGACGGTCACGGGAAAAGGACGGATTCAACCAGCAACTGCATTTCAGTACCGATCAATCAGCTCCGCGGGAGCAAATCGTATTAAGAGGTTAATCAATTGAACGGCCATAAACCAGTATTCTCTCGCTACGAAAAATTCGTCATCGCCATCCTGTCGCTGCTCCAGTTTACCGTCGTTGCGGACTTCATGGTCCTGTCGCCCCTGGGTGCCATCCTTATGCCGAAGATGGGAATCTCAACCGCGCAGTTCGGGCTGGTTGTCTCCGCCTATGCGTTCAGTGCAGGAGCCTCCGGGCTGCTTGCCGCCGGGTTTGCGGACAGGTTTGACCGCAAGAAGATGCTGCTGTGCTTCTATGTCGGCTTTGTCGTGGGGACCCTCTTCTGCGGCGTGGCAACTAACTACGCAATGCTGCTCTTTGCCAGGATTTTCACGGGGATCTTCGGCGGGGTAATCGGGTCAATCTCGTTTGCGATCATCACGGATATATTCAAGATGGATGTCAGAGGGCGGGTTATGGGGTTTGTCCAGATGTCGTTCGCGGCAAGCCAGGTCCTCGGTATTCCCATCGGTCTCTACCTTGCCACGAGATTCAACTGGCATGCGCCTTTCCTGATGATTGCCGCCACAGCAACGGTCATCGGAGCAGCCATCGCCCTTAAGTTGCAACCGGTCACCGGCCACCTGCGCGGCAAGCATGACAAAAGTGCGTTTCTTCACCTCTGGCACACGGCATCGAATCCATACTACCTGCGCGGTTTCGCCGCAACGATGCTTCTTGCCACGGGAGGGTTCATGCTGATGCCGTTCAGCAGCACCTTTTTGGTGAATAATATTGGTATCCCGGAAACCAAACTCTCCATAATATTTTTCATCACAGGCCTGTTTTCCATCTTCACCGGCCCGATCATAGGAAAGTTCAGTGACAAATTCGGCAAGTATCGTATGTTCGTTTTCGGCAGTCTGTTGTCGATGATAATGGTGACGGTCTACACCCATCTGGGGCCAAATCCAATGTGGATAGTCATTGTGACGAACGTATTCCTCTTCGTAGGGATTTCTTCTCGAATGATTTCCTCGTCGGCACTGACATCCGGTGTTCCCGAGGTCAAAGACCGAGGTGCCTACATGGGCATAAGCTCCTCGATCCAGCAGGTTTCCGGCGGGGTGGCTTCTTTCGTCGCGGGACTCATCGTCCATCAACCCGCCCCGAATGCCCCGCTGCAGTATTTCGACGTTGTCGGCTACCTCACTGGCTGCACCATGCTGCTCACCGTTGTCATGATGTATTTTATCGACCGGCAGGTCTCCAGAAGACTGCATGTCGTTCACGCCTGAGATTCGAATCGGTCAACCAAGAGGTTGCGGGGGCAGGATTGTCATTCAAGCCTTGGCTTGTATAAACCCTTGCTTTAATCCCTTAAGCCATCTTCGGTTTTCGACAGGAAATATTCCAATGCATCACCTATGTCAATGTTCATGCGATCTGCCAAAACTATCAGCCACCAAATGCATTCGCCAAGCTTATGCTTCAGTTCGGTTTCGGGGGGCTCATCGGTCGGCCAACGCCCCTGTTGAGACATCGTTAACCGACCGATGAGCCCAGCATCTGTCAGAAAAGCCAAAGCGTCCTCTTCTATGGTCCATTCTTTCCCGTGGTGCTGGCTTTCCAACTGGTGGTAGAGTTCCCGTATTTTAACGGATCGTTGAACAACGTCACTAAAATTCATATCCTGCATCCTTCTCCCTCCTCTTCCAAGCCGTCTATGCTCGGGGCCATCGGCCTCTCCGTCGGGGTACCCCAAGGGCAACCCCCGACCAAGGTGGGCTGCCCTGCGTCATGGGCCGCCCATTGCATTGTCTGTGGTTTCCTGGATTATTTCCTTGGTGCCGGCTGGTAGCCTCCCACCTCTGTCCTGAAACCTATCGCCATACGGTTCCACCCGTTGATCGCCACGATCGCCAGGGACAGGTCCGCCAACTCCTTCTCCTTGAATTGTTCGCGCACCAAAGCATAGACCGCCTCCGGCGCATGACCTTCGGTTATTTTGGTCAGGGCTTCGGTCCATTCCAATGCCGCCCGTTCCCGCTCACTGTAGAAGGGGGCCTCACGCCAGGCGCTGAGCAGATAGAGTCGCTGCTCGGTTTCACCGGCGGCGCGCGCATCCTTTGAGTGCATGTCCAGACAGTAGGCGCAGCCGTTTATTTGCGAGGCGCGCATCTGAACCAAGTGGAGCAAGGAAGACTCCAGTCCGCAGTCATGCAGGTACTTCTCCAGACCCAGCATCGCCTGGATCACTCCCGGCGCAGCTTTATCAAACCTCACTCGTGATGTCATGGCTATCTCCTTTTGCTTTGTTGGGAGACTTGGCATGCCGGCAATGGCCTCGACGCCACCATGCGGGGCGTCGAGGGGCGTAACCGGGGCCAACCCATAACCGATTTTAACATTTTCCGCGGACCTGCTCCATACCTTCGTACCCACTGCCTCGTTTCAAATGTGGCTCTGGAGGGTAAACGGGCGTAGGCGTTCCTCCCGGTACCGTTGTATGTTGGATGCTCTTTTGCTCCGGACGCAAATCGGGGGCGGCACACAAGGTGTGCCGCCCCCGTCACCAGTTTATTTGCCGGGTTTTTGGAGCTCACGGAGAGTCTCTTTGGCCTCTTTCAACTTGGCATTGAGGGACTTCAGTTCTCCCAAGGTATAGGTGTCGGCACCTTTCTCAGCGATCTGGATGTGCAACTTCTTGAGCTCCCCCTGGATGCTGTCGACCTCCCGGGCGCAGCTCTTCAGGAGCATCGCGCACTCCTTGGCGCACTGCTCGTCCATTTCCTGGTGGGCTGCGCCATGCTCCATCTTCATGCCGTCCATCTGCATGCCATCCATCTTCATGCCGTCCATCTTCATGTCATCGGCCAAAACCGGGGCCGCTACTGCGAAGAGTGCAACTGCCATGAGGACTGCCAGATTCTTTTTCATGCTCACGTGCTCCTTAGGAAGTGTTCGCCTTACTTGGCGGTGTACCAGAATTTAGCGCTGCGGGTCTTGCCGTCCTTCAGCCGGAACTTGCACATCACGCCGTATTTCCCCTTTTTCGAGAGGTCGAAGTCGGCTCCAAAGTGCCCCTGCATCCCCATCAGGTCCTTGGACTGGAAGCTCTTGTCGGGGTTCTGCACCTTTACCTTCACCTCGCCCTCGGTCAGGGCCTTGCCCGTTTTGGCGTCCTGGAAGTTGACCGCGATGTGGTGGGTCTCCTTCATGTTCTTCATCTCCATGGGCATGTCCATCTTCATTCCCTTCATGTGCTCCTTCATGCTCATGACCTTAAAGGTCGCTTTCACGCCATCGACCACCTCTTCATGAGCGACATCGCCCTTATGCTCGCCATGGCCCATATCCATCCCCTCCATGGAGCCATGGTCCATCGCGGCGAAAGATGCCACGGGAGCTGCGAGGGCGAAGAGGGCTGCGATACGTACGATCATTTTTCTCATGGTATGAATTCTCCTTTTTTATCACTTGCATCGGGTTTCCTTGCCTGGACAACCTGATAGCACGCGCCGTGCCAAAGGGTAACGGCCTGTTTTTACAGGTGTCGGATCTTGTGCGGCAGGGGTGGGAGGAGAATATTCCACACACTGCGTGGCATATTCTTCGCTACATAGGCACGAGGCTTCGTAGGGGTGGCCACGACGATTCAGTCGGCAGGGAGCGCTTGTCGTCGGAAAAGCTGTCGGGCCGGGTGTCGGTCCCCTGCGTGGAAAAGGAGATAAGCGAGGCTTTTGAGCGGCAAGAGGAGCGCGTTTGCGGGCTGGGGTCTGTTTCTCCGCCGGGGGTGGACGCAGCACTGCACGCAGCCGAGGGTGCCCATGCCGTCGAAAAGGTTATCCGGTGCTGCGTGTCTTAGCCATTGTCTGCGAGGCCCGGGTTTTCCAAGGGATTGGCGACTCCGGCACCGAAGAAGTACCCTCCCTTCATGACGCTGCGGATCGCGGTCACAACCTCGTCGTCGACGGAATCCTTGAGCAGGTAACCGGACGCTCCGGATTGCAGTGCACGCCTGCAGTTTTCGTTTGAGGCATACAGAGTAAGCATCAGGACTTTTATCTGAGGCAAGCGATCGTGGATGAGCCGCGTCGCTTCAATGCCGCTCATCCCCGGCATCGCGACGTCCATGAGGATCACGTCCGGCGTGAGGGCCCCCGCTTTGCTGATCCCTTCCGGGCCATCCTCGGCCTCCCCTACCACGACAAAATCATGCTCCATGTGAAGGTGCCGCGTGAGGAGCGCTCTAATCATTGCATGATCGTCCACGATCAGGATGCTGATGGCCATCTAGAACGCCCCCTTGATTTCCACGACAATCGAGGTCCCTGCGCCCGGAACCGTATAAAGGCTGAACCGGCCACCGGCCGACTCGGCACGCTCGCGCATGATGGTGAGCCCCCAGCCGTACCCGGCCGGCCGGGGCACCTCATTCTGGGGCACGAACCCCTTGCCGTCGTCGGTGATGCAGAGACAGACGGACGAGACGTCACTGTTCAGCTCCACGGAGACCTTGGTGGCAGCGGCATGTTTGGCGCTGTTGTTAAGCGCCTCTTGGGTGATGCGGAACAGGGCCATCTCCTGCAGCGGTTTCAATCTCGGGAAGCCGGTGGAAACCTGGACGGACATTGCCACCCCGGCCCGCTGCGCGTAGTGATCGACATAGGAGCGGATCGCCGACGCCAGGCCGTATTCGTCGAGCTGGGTTGGGTGCAGGTCGGCCATCAAATTCCGGACGGTTCGGCCGATCGTCTTGGTCAGCAATCGCGAATCGCTAAGGGGGGGCCGGAGATCCCTATCGGTCGGCCCGCCGAGGTGGTTGTCGATATACGCCAGATTGAGGCTGAGCGCGGTGAGTTCCTGTCCCACGTCATCATGGAGCTCCATGGCAATCCTTTTGCGCATCTCCTCTTCCTGGACGATCAGGCGGCTCGCATAGCGCTTGAGGGTCTTTTCACTCTCCTTGTGCGCCGTGATGTCCTCGACGAAGCCTTCCATGAATAGCCCGTATGCCGCCTCTTCGGCCCTCAAGCTGTAGTTCGCAGTGAAGTGGGAACCGTCCAGGCGGCGAAACTCCACCTCGCGCTGCAGGTAGCCATCGGCCTGGAGTGCTGCCCGCCGGGTGCTGTCCCGCTGCTCCGGGTGGACGAAGTACTGGGCGGCGGCGTCACCCGCGGCGTCCATCTGCTGCGCGCTCTGATAGCCGAACATCCTGACCAGCGCGGGATTCCTGCTGACAGAGCGGCCGTCGGGATCGGTATGGAAGATGCCGATGGTCGCGTTTTCGAAGATGCCGCGGAACCGTTTTTCCGAACTGCGCCGCTCCTCGGCCGCCTTCGTGCGCTCCGTGTTGTCGAAGATCGTGCCGCGGCTCATCACATAGTTGCCGTCCGTGTCCCGCAAGGCCACGGCGTCGACGATGATGGGGAACCTGGAGCCGTCCTTGCGCACCATCTCCAGCTCCAGGTCGCAGCGCTGCCCCGGCCGCGCCACGAACTCCGGAAACCTGACGCGCAAGAGCTCGGCGCTTTCGGCAGTCACCAGGTCGGAAAGGCGCATGACCCCGACGACTTCCTCGCGGCGGTAGCCAAGCCAGCCCAGTTCGGTGTCGTTGATCCGGAGGAAGACGCCGCGCGCATCGAGCGAGTGGTAGCCGCAGGGAGCGTTGTTGTAGAGGTCCTCGACCTCGGCGGCATAGGCCCGCAGCAACTCCCCGGAGCGCTTGCGCTCCTCGACCTCGATGGCGAGCTGGGCATTGCGGCGTTCCAGCTCCGCCGTGCGCTCTCGCACCAGCACGTCGAGGTGGTCGCGATGCCGCAGCAACTCCAGTTCCGCCAGTTTGCGGGCAGTGATGTCCAGGGTTATGCCGAGGTAGCTGACGATCTCGCCCTCGTCGTCGCGTTGCGGCTGTCCGCGCGACATGAGCCAGCGTTCGGCTCCGCCCGCATCGAGCAGGCGCCACTCGAGGGCTATGTCGCCGCCGGTGCGGGCAGCTTCCAGTACGTTCTGCTCCAGGGTGGGGCGGTCTTCAGGCTGCACAGTCTGCAGCCACGCATCGTAGGATGGCTGGCAGCTACCCGGGGTCAAGCCGTACACCTGCCACACCTCGTCAGACCAGACGCTCTCGCCGGTGCGGACGTTCCATTCCCACGCCCCGGCATTGGCCGCGAGATAGGCCAGACGCAATCTCGCACTGCCCGAACAGGGTTCTTCCTCCACCGGCTTGCGGCCGGTCAGCTCCCTGCCGGTGACGCCTGCAGGGGGTACCTTGCAGAAATCGCAGTATTTTGCCAGGAGATTTCCCGCCTCGATCCTCTCCTCGCTGGCCCTGCTGAGTTCCTCCATCTGCATTTCCATTTCCAACGCACTAACCCGTAACTCATGGATCAGGAGTTGTGAGTCGGCAAAAGTCCTGGAGGTCTCTGCTGGCGCAAGCTCTTCAGGAGTGCTCGGTAACGCTGCGGAGACCGGCGGCGGCCGCCTGTTCTTTCCCATAAGGTATCCTTTTGTTGCCGGCGTTCAGGCGCCTTCACTCCGAGACGGATTCCTGCCTAATCTATACCCTGTAAAAATGTGTTAATTGTACGCCTGTTTCAGGCAGGGTGAGAGAGAAAAATGACCGGGAGGGTCCTGAGTGTAGACGAGGTGGCTACGATTCGGGCCGCGCGAAGTGGCGCACAGGGGTTCAGAAAGGGACGCGAGCGCCGATAGGTGGAAGGAATATTCCTGGTGACGATGCTCACCGTCATCATCGTGGTCCCCGTCTTCCTGGTGCATCTCTTCAGGTTGCGCATTCCATAATTGACGTTCCCGCGCGCGTCCTGTTGTTCGGCGCGTGGGCGGCTTTCTCGGTAACGGCCCCCGCACCCGCGACTTCAGGTGATGCGGGTGAGTTTCCAACGTCATTAAAGTTGAAATACCAACGACTCCCTATAACGGACACTTCGCAAAGGAGGTAAAGCCACATCCTTACTACCGGTTCAAGTCTCGTAAAGTTTTACCGTGTCCAGCCGATAGGTGATTTGGTACGAGCGCACTCACGGTCCAAGTATTGGGCTCGCGGTTCGACTCAAAGGCCACCGGATTGCAATGAACCGACAAATTTTATGAGACCTGCAAATTGAAAATAAGCCTTATCATCTCAGCAATCGCCTTGCTATTGACAGTCAACATTGCAAGCGCTTCTCCCGCATCGAGAACCGAGGCATTGTCGGTCCTGAACGAGCTCCTCCATGACGGTGCCGAGGCAAAGCATCCTGAGGACTTCAAGCTGCTGATACAGGCTTATTTCTCGGGTGTCAGGTGTGAACGCGAAAATAAATTGAAACTGGCCGAGGGCTATTTTGCGCTGGTGAAAAAATATGGCGGGATACTCCAACCCTATTTCGCGGGCGATGACCATGCTCTGGCACTGCGCACTGCTTCGGTGACGAAAACCGCATGGCACGCCGAACCCCGGGCTGGCCCGGCAACGGCAAGCGGCTCCGGCCAGATTGACAATGCCCAGAAGGCCGCTGCCCCGAAGGCCGCTGCTCCGAAGGCCAATGCAGGGGCGGCCTCCCCCCATCCGCCGCAGCTTCGGGTCGCCTCGGCAGTCACGGTTGCGAGTCTCGAAGCTCCTGCCGATAAACGTCCGGGCCAGGACGGTCCTGCGGTCCAGGATAACGTTCCGGCCAACGGGGGGATAGCCTCGGAGGCGAAGGCCCCCGCGCGAAAGCGCGACGACACTGGCCGACCCGAGCCCGCAGAACCGGCTCAGCAGGGAGTCGATACTGCGGGGGCACAGGGGAATAACGGGGGCGGATCGTCTAACCAGGTAGCCATTGATGGGGAGCCTGGCAACGGGTCAGATCTGCCTGAAGCCGATGCGAAATTGGACAGCCGACTGGCACTCGACATCGTAGGCCGTCATATCATCCCCAAGCTGATGAGGGACGGGATCCTGATCAACGTGGCAGATTGCACGCTGTACTTTTTCAAGGGGGGCAGGCTTAAATTTCAGCTGCCGGTGGTCGTCGGCAGGCCCAAATCCAAAGACGGCCGGTCCTGGGAGACGCCGCTGGGCAACTTCAGGGTGACGGCTAAAGTGAAGGATCCCACTTGGCACATACCCCCCTCGATACAAAAGGAAATGGCGGACCTTGGGGAGGAGGCACGCTCGGAGATCCCTCCGGGACCCGACAACCCACTGGGAAAATACGCCATCCGGACCTCCTTCCCGGGCATCCTGATCCACGGAACCAATGCACCGTCATCAAAAAAAGGGTACCAGAGCCACGGCTGCATACGGGTTCCCGCCAGCAGGATCGAAGCTCTCTACCATGAGGTGAACCTCGACAGCGCCGGGGAAATCATTTACCGCCCGGTCAAGATCGCCGCGAACGAGGAGGGGCAGATTCTTCTCGAAGTACACAAGGATGCCTACGGCTATGTCGGGGATCTGGAAGAAAAGGTGCGTGCGACGATAGAAGGGTACCAGCTTCAATCATCGGTCGACTGGGACAAGGTCTCTCGCATAGTAAAAGAAAAAAGCGGCTTCGCCGAGGATGTCTCGCTGTGACGACGACCCCGGGGGGCACGCGGGTATCCGAGGCGAGCCGGGGGCCCGCGCTGTCAGCGCCTGCCCGGTAGCCCCCGGCCGAGTCCGGCGATGATTTCCTCTGCGGCGGCCGCGATGTCCCTTGCCAGGAGGGATTGCCTTGGTAGCTTCCCCTCGTCTCCCTGGCGGTATTTCCCCGTCTGCACCAGGATCCCCTGGAGCCCCGCCCGCACGGCGGCGGCCACGTCGGCATCGGCGTCGTCGCCCACCATGACGCATTCCGACGGGAGCAGGCCGATTTCCCCAGCCGCCGCCCTGAAAAAGTCGGCCGAAGGTTTCCCCAGGACCAGGGCTTCGGTCTCCGCCGCGTATTCCAGGGCCGCTATGAAGGGGCCCGCGTCCAGCACCAGCCCGTCGGCCCCCTCGAAATACCGGGTCCGCCCCGTCGCCAAGTGCCGCGCCCCCCCCTTCAAAAGCCGAAAGGCCCGGTTCATGTTCTCAAAGCTGAAGCCGTCCTCGGCGTATCCCACCACGACCGCGTCGGGGTTCTCCTGGTCGATTCCGTCAAACTCCGCAACCAGGTTGCGGTGCACCAGCAGATGGGGGCGCAGCCGGTGCTGCTCCAGGTAGCGCCGCAGCGCCAGGGCCCCGGTGAAGATCTGCTCCAGCTGCATGGAGAATCCCATCCGGCAGAGGTCCTCGTGCAGGGCCTTCCGGGTCTTGCGCGAGGTGTTGGTGACGAAGCGCAGCCGCACTCCCGCCTGCTCCAGGCGCCGCACCGCGGCCAGCGCGCCGGGGAGCGGGGTGTCACCCAGGTGGAGCGTGCCGCTGAGGTCGAGAAGAACTCCCTTGATCATGTCCACTCCTCCTGCGCCGCGGGCGGCGCTTGGAATCCGCAGGGGCCTACGCGATAGTAAGGCCCCCGGGCGTGCCGGCCCGAACCCGCGCCGCGCCCGCCAAGGCGCCCTGCACGCCGGGCAAACCCAGTATACCTGCTCCCGGCACGATTGCGACCCCGACGCGGGGTCCGCGGCACCGGGATTTCCACGATTCTTCCACAGTTTTCGACCTTTTTTTTCACAATTCCTGACGATACTTGACATCGAAACACCCGGCGCCTTTCCGTGAAGGGAGGCCGCGGCGGGCAATACTACGGCAACTGCAACACGAGCGCGTGAGCCGCGCGGCCGACCTCGTCCGGCGCCGGCCGCGGCGGTACGCTCAGGAGGATCCCGATGGCGGATTGGCTTAGCACGAGTTACGCGGGCTCCGACCCGCTCGGCCTCACGGCGGCGGCCCAGGCGGTACAGGATAACCGCACCCAGCTGGCCCAGTTCGCCATCGCCCAGGCGGCGACCTCCATGAGCGCCGGCAAGAACGACGAGGCGATCTCGGCCTTTCAAAAGGCGCTCGCCTTCGACGCCAACAACACGACCGCCTACAACTATCTCGGGCAGCTGTACCTGTCCAAGGGAGACACCGCCAACGCCATCAAGTCGTACCAGCAGCTGGTGCGTATCCAGTCAAACCCCAACACCCAGGACGGCTCGTCGAACGCCCCCTCCCTGGAAGCCGCCACCCTCGGCCTGGCCAACTCCTATCTGCAGGCCAAGCAGTACACCCAGTCGGAACAGCAGTTCAAGGTCGCAGCCCGGTTGGACCCGACGGACCCGGTGCCGCCCTACACGCTGGGGCAGCAGTACCTGACCCAGGGGCGCTACAGCGAGGCCCTGACCCAGCTGCAGCAGGCCGGGAAGCTGTCGCCCAACGACGGCAACGTCTATTTTGCCATGGGGTCCGTCTACAACGCCCAGGGCAACTTCTCCGCCGCGGTGAGCGCGCTGCAGAGCTCCATCCAGCTCAAGCCGAACTTCCCCTCGGCCAACTACCAGCTGGGGATAGCCTACAACGGCCTCGACAACCAGACCGGGGTCCAGCAGCAATTGACCATACTGAACAACACGGATGGCAGTCTGGCGACCCAGCTGACTGCGGCCATAAAGCCGACCATGGTCGGCTTCGACACCGCCAACCCCGCCAACACCTTCAACCCGTTCCTCGGACCCGGGAGCTCCCTGCTGGCCCAGGACCCTTCGGGGTTTCTGGCGCCCAACAGTTCCCAGATGCTCTCCGCGGTGATCCAGTTCAGCGCCAATATGGACCTGGATTCCATTACCAACCCCGGGAACTGGACCATGTCGATGGGCGACGGCTCGCAATCGGGATATTACAACGACATGATGCCGTTGTCGGACCAGGACGCCACCATCCCCATGGAGCCGGTGTCGGTGACCTACGACGCAACCAGTGACGAGGCCACGGTCAATTTCGAGCTGAGTCAAAACGCCACGGCGGACGCGACCATCGATCCCCAGCACGTGGTGTTCACCTACAAGGGGGAGGACGCCGCCGGGCAGACCATGGACCCGAACGCGAACTCCATAGACGGGGGCAGCGACGCCGGATTCAGCTCCGGAGTCGACCTCTGGGCCTGAGCCCGCCGCCGCTCCCCTGTTGGCGCTCGCCGTAGCCGCTCCCCCAAGGCTGGCGCCGGTCCCAGCGACCCCCCGCTTTCCCCGCTTCCCGGGCCTGCGCTAACGCCGGGCCGGCCGCCCCCCCAGCCTCGCACCGCAGCGCCGGCAACGCGCCGGCACCGGATCCGACCCGCCGCAGAGCTACCCCGCGGGGCCGCTCCCCGGAAAATCCGGAAGAGAAGCCCGTCGTTTTCCGCGGCGCCCGGCCGCCATCGGGCGGTCCGGCAGCGCCTGCCGGGGACCCGCGCGCTACCCGAAGGTCCCGGTTGACAGCGGCGGGGGGTTGGTTATACGATATTAATCATCGGTAATCCCTTGCCTGCTGGCGGTTGCGACGCCGAGCGGCAGGCCTGTGGATTGAAGGGGGCCCGAGCCGGCCGAGCCTGCCGTTCAGGCCGCTTCCGGGGGCCATCCAGGCCGCGGCAGTTCTGCTGCCCGGCGCACTGCAAGATGCGGGAGCTACCCCCGGCTTCGGCCGGGAGTTCCCGGCTATCTCGAAATCGGGGGAGGCTGCAAGGGACCCTCGGGGGGTAGCAAAGGAGAAACGATATGTCAAGGATGCGTGTCATGCAAGTCGCTCGCGCGGGTGGCCCCTTTGAACTGGTGGAGCGCGAGATCCCCAACCCCGGCGCCGATCAGGTGCGCATAAAGGTCGAGGCCTGCGGCATCTGCCACAGCGATGCCATGACCAAAGAGGGAACCTGGCCGGGCATCCGCTACCCGCGGGTTCCCGGGCATGAGGTCGCCGGCGTCGTCGACGTGGTCGGCGCAGGGGTCACCGGCTGGACCCGGGGCCAACGGGTCGGGCTCGGCTGGCACGGCGGGCACTGCGGCTCCTGCGACTCCTGCCGCCGCGGCGACTTCGTCACCTGCCAGGTCGCCTTCCAGGTACCCGGCATCTCCTACGACGGCGGCTACGCCGAGTATCTGGTCGCCCCCGCCGCGGCGCTGGCCTCGATACCGGAAGGGCTTTCGGCCGTCGAAGCGGCGCCCCTGATGTGCGCCGGGGTCACCACCTTCAACGCGCTGCGTCACAGCGGCGCGCGCCCCGGTGACCTGGTCGCCATACTCGGGGTGGGGGGGCTCGGCCACCTGGGGATCCAATACGCGGCGAAGATGGGCTTCAAGACCGTCGCCATCGCGCGGGGCGGCGACAAGGAGCAGCTGGCCCGGAAGCTGGGCGCCGTCGTCTACCTCGACAACCAGAGGCAGGATCCCGCCGCGGAACTGGCGAAGCTGGGTGGCGCCAGGGTGGTTCTGGCGACCGCCAACGACTCCAAGGCGATGAGCGCGGTCCTGGGGGGCCTCGGGGTCGACGGGAACCTGGTGATCGTGGGTGTCAGCTCCGAGCCCCTGCAGGTGCCCGCGGTGCCCATGATCCTGGGGAGGCAGTCGATCACGGGGTGGCCTGCGGGGAGTTCGATCGATTCCCAGGATGCGCTCTCTTTCAGCCTGCTCACCGGGGTGCGCGCCCTGACCCAGGTCTTTGCGCTGGAGCGCGCGGCTGAGGCCTTCGACCTGATGATGAGCGGCAAGGTCCGCTTTCGCGCGGTGCTCAGGTTCGAGCGCTAGGGGAGCCCGCAGGCGGCGCGCCGGATGGCCACCCGCAAGCTGGCGGCTCCGGGGCCGGCGTTCCGCCTGAAGGCGACCCTTGGCTCGCAGTGGTTTCAGGGCAACAAACACGAGGTGCAAAATGGCAGCTACACGGAAAACGGCAATCGTGACCGGCGGCTCGCAGGGTATCGGGGCGGGTCTGGTGACGGCCTTTCTGGAGCGCGGTTACAACGTGGTGGCGAATTCGCAACACATCACCACCCAGGGGGTGTTCCGGGCGGCGGAGCGGCTCGTCCTGGTGGACGGCAGCATCGCCGAGGCGGCCACGGCGCAGAGGATCGCCGACGCCGCCAGGAGCAGGTTCGGATCGATCGACGCGCTGGTCAACAACGCCGGCATCTACTTCTCGAAGCCATTCACGGAGTACACGGTGCACGACCTGAGGTCCCTGGCCGCGGTCAACGTCGAGGGATTTCTCTTCATGAGCCAGCTCGCCGTCAGGCAGATGCTGGCCCAGCAGACCGGCGGCAGCATCGTCACCATCACCTCGACCATGACGCAGCACCCGATCGCCGGCATCAACGCCTCGGTCGCCATGATGACCAAAGGCGGCCTGGAGGCCGCCACCCGGAGCCTGGCCATGGAATACGCGCAGCAGGGCATCCGGGTGAACGCCGTCGCCCCGGGCATCGTCGACACGCCCATGCACAAGGACGACCCGAAGGATTTCCTAAGGTCGCTGCAGCCGATGGGGCAGATCTCCAGTGTGAAGGACATCGTCGACGCGGTCATGTACCTGACGGAAGCCGGCCAGGTGACCGGAGAGGTGCTGCACGTGGACGGCGGCGCGCACGTCGGGAGATGGTAGCCCGCTTTGCCGGCTGCCTGCGGCGCGTGCTGCCGCAGCACGGGTGCTGCACCGGGCAACTGGGGCGCTGGCCTCGCAGCGAAGCCGGCTAGCTGCGGGTCGCCTGCTGCGGCCAGAGAAAAACTCCCAGGCAGCCTGTCAGGGGATGCTGATGGCGCCGTCGGAGCAGGCGATCGGAATGTCGTTTCCTGCCGGGTCGGAGGCCCCGACCGTTGTGGCGTCGAATGCCAAACCAACGCTCGTGCCTCCGGGCGCGGAGGAGGTGAGCGTGAAGGCCAGGGTTACGATGGTCCCGTCCGCCATTGGCGCATTGAGCAGATCGAAAAGAGAAATTCGCACTGCGCCGGGACGCAGCGCGCTGGTCAGGAGGGTTTTACCTGCGCCAGCCGGCCCCACCGTGACGACCGGGTCGGAGAGCAGTGACTCGTCGTAGCTGATATCCATCCTAAGCGTCGCCAGGCTGGCGCTTCGGGTTACCAGGGTTACCGGCACTTGCACACGTTGCAGCGCAGACGCGCTGCTTTGCCCGATTGAGAGCGTCGGCTGTGACAGCGCATCTGCGGATCCTGATAAGATCAGCAACAGGACAAGAAAAGTCAGGCATGTCGTTTTCATTCTCATTCCCCCTTCTTTGAGTCGGTCGACTCGGGCAAAAGACTTCAGAAGTGATAGGGTCTCCTGCCCGCGCCGGGAGGGCAAGCCTCGTTGTCAATATCTCCCCATGAAGCAGTTGATTACCTTGGTGAAATAGCCGGGAGTCACGCTGACGTTGCCGTAGAAGGAAAGACACGACGCTCCGGCCGCCCTCCCCATGAATCTGTTGATCGCGCTGGTGAACTCGCCGGGGGTGACGCTGCCGTCGGCATTGCAGTCGCCGGGCATGGCGACCACGCTCACCGTGCCGCCGGCACCGGACACCGAGAGGTCGTTTCCTTGCGGGTCGGAAGCCAGTGGCGTGTTGGTCAGCGGGGTTAGCGACCCGTTGGCCGCGGATTCAGCCACCGTGAAGGTGACATTGGCCAGGATGCCGCTGGCCAGGACGGTGTTGCCGGTGTCGTAGAGGCCGACCCGGAATACGCCGCCGCCCTGATCGGAGGCATCCAGGGACTTTCCTGCGGCAGCACTGGCAGCGCCCAAGACGGCACCGGGTTTGGTGAGCAGCGCCGGATCGTAACCGATGTCGACTCTGACCGTTGACAACGGTGTCCCTGCCGGGTTGTTCAGGGTGATCGGAATGGTGACGGTCTTGCCGCGGATACCGCTGGCGCTGCCGAGGTCGATGGTCGCCTGGGGGCTGTACAGGATGTTGCGCTGGACGGTTGCGGTATTGCCCGCGGCGTCGGTGGCGCTGACCGTAACGGCATAGGTCTTCGCCGTGGTGAAGCTGAGAGGCTGCGCGAAGGCGCCGTTGGTCACCGCCGGCGTGTAGAGTTGCCCGTCACTGTTCACCGATACTTGGCTGAAGCTACTGAAGTTGTCCGAGACGCTCCCCTTTATCAGATAGCTCCCCTGCCTGACTGTGATGTCCTGTGCCGGGTCGGTCACCGCGAGGGATGGAGCCGTTTCGTCGGAAGTCACGGTCCGCTTGACCGTGGTCTGGTTCCCGGCCAGGTCGGTGACCGTGACGCTGATGGTGTTGACCTGGTTCGTCGCCAGGGTGACCGGCAGACTGAAGCTGTTCCCGCTCATGTTGATGCCCTGCGCTGGAGCGCCGTTGATGCTGCAGACCGCGGTGGAGCTCTCATCCACCTGCCCGCTCAGGGTAATCCCCGTGGTATGGACCGCGCTGTTGTCGGCAGGCGCGGAGATGGTCAGCACCGGAGCGGCCTGGTCGAGCGTGATGGTTCTCGTGTCGGTGCTGGAGTTGTTGGCGGTGTCGGTGGCGACGCTCGTGATGAGGTTGGCCCCGGCCGTCAGCGTGAGCAGCTGGCTGAAAGAACCGTTGGCCCCGAGCGGTACCCCGGTGCCGTCGATCGTCAGGCTCTTTACGCCGCCGGCGTCGGTCACCGTGCCGGAGATGTTAAGGGTGGCGTTGTTGGTCCTGGCGCCGTCGGCAAGGGTGGAAAGGGACAGGGCCGGCGGGGTGGTGTCCTGGTACGCCGAGCAGCTTGCCGTACTCCCGCCGTTGCTGCCGGCGCAGTTCCAGTTCCAGGTATGGGTCACCGCATTGCCGGTGGCGGGCGTCGGGTTGCCGGGGTTGCAAAGGTTCGAGTCCGGGGCGGTTGGGAAGGTCCCGCCGGCGGCGCCGCCGCACGCGCCATTTAGGGCGTTTACGGAGGACAAGATGAAGTTCTGGGTGATGACGTTTCCCGAGGTGACTGCCACGCTTACCGGAGCGCTGGAGGTATAGCCGGCCGCACTGGCTGAAAGTTGCATCATCTCGGGCGATAGCAGCATGAGGTACTTGCCGTTACTGAGGCTTTTGTAGGTGGCGCCGCCCGCGACGCTGATGGAAGCGCCGGAAATGGCCGCGCCCGCGGCATTGGCAACGTATCCGGTGATTATCCCGGAAAGCGCATTGGAAAAGGTGGATTTGAACCGGCTCGCGCCGCTGGTGGTCGTCCTCCCCTTGTTGTCGACCGCCGTCACCTCCCACCAGTAATTGGTGCCGCTCACGAAGAGCGGGTTGCCGTTGGCCCTAACGGCGGTGGTGACATCCAGGTAATAATTCCCCTGGGGGATGCTTTCGTAACGCTGCGCCTCTCCCCCTTTGGTGCCGTTACTGTCGTCGGAGATCTTCAGGGTGAAGCTGACCGGGTCAGCGTCGGGGTCCCCCGTTTCGTTCCAGGTGAAGATGAGGAACTGGTCGGAGATGCTGGCGCCGCTTGCCGGGGTAATCAGGGTAAAGGGGTTGGGCGCGTTGTTTGCCGCGCTGTCCACATACAGGGTCACGGGGACCGGATCGGTGACGTCGCCGCCCGCGTCCATGGCGTACAGGTAGAGGGTATAGGTCCCGGTCTCGGTCAGCTCGGTCGCAGCGGTCAGGTTGAAGTGCCATCCGGTCAGGTCGTGGGTCCCCAGGACTTTCGGCAATGCCAGGTTCACCTGGCCGCCGTCCGAACTCGGGGCTGGCGGGGTGTAGGAGGGCTTCCTGACCTCGACCCAGGCCGAGGCGGTATTGGCCAGGTCCTTGGTCTCCGCGGTAAGGGTGACGGAACTGCCGGACATGACCGTGGTCGTTGCAGGAATTACCTGCCAGCCCAGCGTGGCGGAATTGGAGCCGATGCCAAGGCGAAGCGCCTGCAGGGCGGGATTGCCGCCATAATCGATCTGGGGGCGCTGCCAGGAAACAATCGGGCTCTCTTCGAGGCCGTTGAAGCCGATGGGGTACTTCTGCCAGAAGGTCGACTCCCTGGCCGATTGGAAGGCGGTTCCCAGGGTGTTGCCCCCGTCCATGCTCTGGAACAGGTAGTAGATGAAGTACTCGCCGAAATAATTGCCGTTGACGCTCGGCCCCTGGATCGACTGGTCGCCCGCATCGCTGCTGGTGACGATCACCCTCCCGGATTTGCTCAGACCGGGGATGAAGCTTCCTGAGTAACAGGAACCGTTGACGATGACGGAGGTCAACGCCTGGCCGACATCCGTCATCACCCTGGACTCAAGGGTGTCGAGCCAGCCGTCGAGGTCCGCCGGCGTGATCGTTTCCGGGTCGATGTGGAAGATGCCGCCCGGCGAGCCGTGGTCCATCATGATGATGTAGAGAGGGGCCACGCCGAACGCTTTGATCCGGTCATAGGCCCAGGTGGTGATGGCGTCGGCCACGTTCTGCCTGGTGGTCAACTGGTCCACGTTGGCGTGCCCGGCATCGTAGGAGAGGTACCTGATGTTTTCGTCGGTGAAGGAGTGGTTCTTGAGCCTCCGGTAGATGTCGTCCATGCTCCGGGTGTAGTTGCCCCGGTAGGTGCCGCCGTAGTCGCCCTGGATCAGGATGGCGTAACCGGCGGACTGGGCCACGGTCAGGTTGAGGGAGGCGGAAATGCCGGCATTGAGATCGTTGTTCCCCGCGAAGCGCGCGGAGATGGTCCATTGCCCGGACTTGCTGCCGAAGGCGGAGTAGGGGGCCGAATAGTGGCCGTACTGGTCACTGGTGAACACGGTGACCTGGTGGCCGGTGGTCCCGTCCGGTTCGGTGAAGGTGGCGATGATGGGGAGCCCGGAGCGGTTGACCGCCTGGGCTGAACTGATCATGCCGGTGACGGTAATGGTTCCGGTGGGAGAAACCGACCCGGCGCTGGCCACGATGGTGAGCGTGGTATCGGCTTTGGAGATGGTGAACGGCGCATCCACCTTGGCCGGGTTATAGCTGGGGTCGCCGGCGAAGCCGACCTGGGTGTTCCAGTCGCCGGCGGTATCCACGACGGCCGGGGTCATGAGGATGGACCAGGAGCCGTCGCTCAGGGTGGTGGCTGACTGGGTTGCCAGGCGGGAGCCGGCGGGGCTGACGGGGACGATGCTGATGGATTTCCCCGCCAGGGGGGCGGAGGTGGAGCCGTCCTTCAGGGTGCCGCTGAGGGTCACCCCCTGGCCGAAGATCGCCCCCTGGGTGGCGACGGCGGTCAGGTTGGCGGTGCCGTGACCGCCGACGGTCGCGGTGGCGCAATAGGCGGTACTCCCCTTGTTGACGCCGATGCAGCTCCAGTTCCAGGGGCCCGTGCCGCTGATATCCGACGGGGATCCGCTGTCGCACAGCGCGCTGGTGGGGACAGTGGCCAGGACCTTGCCGTTCGAGCCGCCGCAGACCCCGTTGACGTCGAACAGGGCAGTCACGTTCTTGACCTGGTCCATGGTCACGATGCAGCTGCCGAGGCCGGCGCAGGAGCCCGTCCAGCCGGCGAAGGTCGCGGCCGCGGCCGTGGACGTTGCGTCGAGCGTCACCACCGTGCCGCTGGGGTAGGTTTCCGTACAGTCGGCGCCGCAACTTATCCCGGCGGGAGAACTGTTGATGGTCCCGGCTCCGACCGGGGTGACGGCGGCGTTCAACTGGTATTGGTCAGGGACGCCAACTCCGGTGATGCTCACATCATCGATATTCCATCCAGCAGCAACATAACCGTTACTGTCAGTTTGCAGCCTGAATCTTATAGATACAGATTTCAACCCGATATATGAAATTAGATCTAGCGACGTTTGTGTCCAAGATGTCTGGGATTGTCCGTAATAGTTGCCGTACACAGCAACTTGATCCCACGTACTGCCGTTATCTTTTGAAATTTCGACATAGGCATAGTCATTATAACTCGCTAGTACATATTTATGCCAAAAACTCAAGTTCAGGGCTGTGTATCCAATTGTACTGAATGCAACCGACGTCAGACCCGCATTTATGCTGGGAAGGTAATTCCCGTCAGGTGAAGAAGTCCAGGAGTAATTTCCGCTGTGTCTGTCGCTCGTGGTTATGCTCCAATGGTCGCTTACAAACCAGTTTCTGCCCCCTCCTTCAACATCATCTTTGAATGGCAATGCTGTGGTGTTAGGCGACTCTTGGACAATTACATCATCGATGCTCCATCCGGCGGCGACATAACCGTTGCCGTCAGTTTGCAGCCTGAATCTTACCAGTACAGTTTGAAATCCCGCATATGTGCTGATATCAAGCGACGTCTGTGTCCATGACGGCTGGGATTGTCCATAGTAATTACCGTAAATTGCAACCTGTTGCCACGTCGCGCCGTTGTCTTTTGAAACCTCAACATAGGCATAATCGTTATAACTCGCCAACGCATATTTATGCCAAAAGCTCAGGCGTAAAGATGACAATCCTACAGTGCTGAACGAGACCGACTTCAGATTTGCATTCATATTAGGGGTATAGGAACCACTGGGAGAAGATGTCCAACACGTGGTGCCACTGTGACAGCCGGTGGTAATCTGCGCCCAGTTGGAGTCCACGAGCCACTTGTTACGTCCACTTTCCATGTCATCGCTAAACGCGGCGCTGAGAACGATGGTATCCTTGATCTCCACTGTTGACCAGGCCCCACCCTTGTCCTGGAATTTCGCCCACACTGTCTTGATCCCGTTGGCAACGCTCAATTCCCATTGTTTCGTTGCGGCAAAGCTTTCTGCCGGTGACCAGTTCTGGTTGTCATTGCTGAACTGCATCTTGTCGCAGCCGCTGCCAGTGTCGGAGCAGGTAAGGTTCAGAGTGACAAAGATGCTTCTGGTGGATGCAGCTCCATTGCTAATGGTGATGGTGCCAGTCGGAGGTGTCGTGTCAAGTAAAATGGAACTGCTTGCCGCAGTTGAAATATTCCCGACCAGATCTTTGAACCAGGCATAGACCGTTTTGATCCCATCACCGCCGCTGAAGGTGAAGGGAACAGCAAGATTGGTCAGCGCCGCCACGGGTGCATTGGGTATCGCTACCCATGCCGGGTCACCCGGTAAAGGCGGAGTGCTTGATTCCGAAACAAAGTACCAGGCAACCCCATTGGTGTCTGCTGCCGCCAGCGTCAGGGTTACCGCAGGCAAATTGGTGAACTGGGCGCCGGAATCGATTGAAATGGAACCGTTAGGCTTGGTGGTGTCGAGGGTTACTGGATTGGATGCAACGGGAGCCGATTCATTGCCGGCCATATCCTTGAACTTAACGTAGATCGTTTTAGCTCCGTCACCGCCGGAAATTATATAGTTTCCATCCGGAAACTTAACCCGCTGAATTTGTTGTTAAATACTGCAAAAAGCATTTAAGTTTTAGTTGTCGTTGTGCTATAATCCGCGCCGTAACCTGCTGGTTTTGTTCAATTCAATGACC
>Ga0316217_10001290_pt1 | contig 33246 bp, 61 predicted proteins | sample 1anoAmetaG_FD_203633 | JGI IMG/M metagenome (GOLD analysis project Ga0316217, IMG submission 203633) | Freshwater microbial communities from Trout Bog Lake, Wisconsin, USA - 1anoA | ecosystem: Environmental > Aquatic > Freshwater > Lake > Hypolimnion/Profundal zone | place: USA: Wisconsin...
AGACAAAGATAACGTACATTAGTATAACTTATACTAATGTACGTTATCTTTGTCTTAAAATTAACATATATGAATGATGTCATAAATAAGAAGAACGTAGTAATAGCAATAGATTCGGGAGATAAGCAATCGGGTGTAGTCATAATAATAGATAACCAAATATCGTATGCAGCTACTTCACCTAATGAAGAAATAGTAGATATGATAAAGCAATATATTGGTGTGAGGTATAGACTAAGAGTTATAGTAGAGGATATTCGTCCATATAGCTTGAAATTAAGCATGAATGTAATAGAAACGTGTAAATGGATAGGCGAACTCCGATATAGGCTTAAATCGGCTCGTATAGCGGCAAAATACATTGGTAGGAGTGAAGTAAAGGCATGGGTGTACAATAAGTTCCCTGAAATAGTAGAACCAATGATACGGAGTAAGATAAATAAGAAGGGATTAGTTAATAAGGACGGTGGAGAACGTAAGAGTTCTTTTATATGGGTTGATGATAAGATAATAGTGGCTGCAATGCGTTCTTATTGGGAATTACAGCCATCTATAAGAGGTAAGAAGAATGAGTATGGTTTAGCTTCTCATAGTTTTCAAGCATTAGGATTAGCTACATACTACTTAAAATCCGTTATTCCTTCTCCTAAAAACTTGCTTCCATGATATACTCTTGAATGTAATGTATGTACGTTTATCCCTGTTTTTCTTGCACATTCTGCTACTGTTATCTTATCTCCTTTATACATAACAAATCTATTAGTTGTCTTATTGTTAGCTTGTTCTATTCTTGTCGACCACTTACAATTTAAAGGCTCGTAATTTCCATTAACATCTATTCTATCTAATGTATATTTATTGTTTGGTTTTTTACCCATATCTTCTAAAAAGTTTTCAAAAGAGTTTAACCATCTATCACAAATCTTTATCCCCCTTCCTCCGTAATGTGAATATCGTTTGTCTTTTGGATTATAACACCTTGATTTCATTAACCCCCATGATTTATATTCAGATGATTTAGTCATACCATGTGTTGTTGTCATTTTTTTGTTATAACAACCACAAGACTTTGTGCTTCCTGACCTTACTGAATTGTGAGATAAAACTTTTTCATTACCACAATCGCATAAACAATTACCATAAGATTGATTTTTAATTTTACTAACTTCTTCATTAAACCCTAAATAAACAAGAAAATTATATCTTGTTCCTTTTTCAATATTTATTCTTGCCATAAAAATAAAAAACCGCAAGAGGTAAGGGTGAAACCGAAATGATGTTACTCACTTCTCCTTACCGACTTGCGGAATCTATAATAATTTAATTCGTAATGGGTTTCACTTCATTACCGTACAAAGATAAGTGAAACTTATTACATGGCAAAAATAAACGTATATAACGTTATAAAAATGTTAATATCAGCATACATAGAATTAAGAGGTGAAAGGTTGGATATTGCGTAGATTATGTAGGTTATTATACGCATACCATTTTCCTGATGTCGGGAATATGGTTATTTGGTTATCACAATTTGTGATGTACTGAAAATAAAAAACCCACACTCTTAGTGCAGGTAATCAAATTAAAGAATTGAAATTGTAGGAATAAATCCTTACCGCTATTTCATATACTCTTTGAGCATTGAATAAAAAAACAGGCTAATAGCAGTCCAATTCAGCTAAGGTAGCCTGTTAATTCTTACAGTCTCGGTATAAAATCAAAACTCGGTGAGCATTTTTGAAATGTTGTTCAGGTGCGCACCCTACATTTCGCCACAAAGATAAGTATATTTGATATATGTAGGTAAAGTTGTGGCTTATTTTTAAAGACTTTTTTACCTTGTTCGATAATTAAAGTGTTCGGTAGGCGAAACAGGAGTTATCGAACCATTCCTTTCAGATATATAAATGTTATGATAATCAATACTTTGTACTTTGCTTGACTGATTAATAAGGTGAGCAAAATAAAAATGCTCCCATAAGGAGCAAAGCCATAATACAGAGATTAAAGCGGGGGAATTTGCACACAGTTAAGGACTCGAACCTTCATCTTTGGTTTTGGAGACCAACATTCTACCATTGAACTACCCATGCGTATTAGGACACAAAGATAAGGAAAAACCACCGAAAGTGTGCATCGTAATCCTCAAGATACTATCTATTGGCAATTAGAGAGGCATCGGTGGTGTATTGAAGCAAATATAATAAAAAGACACCATAGTATTAGTATGATGTCTTTTGTTTTGGTTGCGGCGGTTTGTTGCCTGATTAATCTTTACTTTTATTGTACATTTCTGTAAATGGATTGTAAACTGTTTGGCAGGTAATTAAACAGTCCTCTTTCATTTCAAGAGTTGTGTGGTTACTTGTTTCCAATACTGATTTTCCTTCTACTAAAAACGTTTCATTTACTTCATCTAAGTTGATTACATTTTTTGCACCAACTACATAATGTCCGTGACTACTGGAAGGGGCTACTAATACTTTACTGTTGTTCATTTTACTTTTGTTTTATTGTGTTTTTAATTAATACTCGTATTCTATTTTTTTAAAATAATTATCTCCTGATATACTAACCAAGTCTTCTATATCTTCTTTAGACATTGATTTAAGCAAAGATAAACCGTTGGTAGTGAAATTAGTGCTATACCTTTCTCCCTGCCTGTTTATAGCCTTAATTTCATTGCATAGTTTTTTAGGAACTCTGTACAAACTGGCAATAGCATCTTTGGCATTTGTATGTTCTGAATTAACCCCTAAAAAAAACATCCTATCCGTTGAAGGGCAATAACATCTAACGTATGCTATGTTTACACCATTTATATTTCCTTTAAATAATGTATATACACCAACATTCATTCCTTTTGTTGTTCCTTCTAAATATTTAGATTCTTTTTTATCTACATAGGTATTAACTTCTTTTAGGTTATCTCTGAAAAAGTTTATTATAAAATCATCCCCTTTAACTTCTTGAAGGTATGCTATACAGGTACTTTTTACTTCTTCATTTGACTCTTTTGTAAAATCATCAATAGTATATTTATCTTCTTTTAATTTTAAAAATAAATCATCTGAAATATATCTACCATTGATATAATACTGACCAAATCCATCTTTAAAAGTTACTGAATAATTTTCTGTATTATGCAATCTTCCTGAATTATTTCTACTTATATATGTTGGCATATCTGAAACAAAACATATACCATCCAATTGTATCATTTCAAAAACACCACTAAGTAATAACTCCTTAAAACATTCAAAATCTTCTTTTTTATCCGTTTTTATTAAGTCATTTTGTATAAAATAATCAACCCACGCAACCCAACCATAATCTGTTATATTTCCATACGGACTTGTTTGAAAAAACTTTAATTTGTTATCCCCGATGTTATCCCCGATGTTAACCCCGATGTTAGCCCAGATGTTATCCCCGATGTTAGCCCCGATGTTAACCCCGATGTTATCCCTGATGTTAGCCCCGATGTTAGCCCAGATGTTATCCCTGATGTTAGCCCCGATGTTAGCCCTGATGTTATCCCCGATGTTAGCCCCGATGTTAGCCCAGATGTTATCCCTGATGTTAGCCCCGATGTTAGCCCTGATGTTATCCCCGATGTTAGCCCTGATGTTAGCCCCATCTTTTTTTGACAGTAATTTTTCAAAATAATTTGCAGCTACTTGACACCCAAATGGACTATCCATCCATATAATTATTGGAGGTTCTTTTTTACTATATTTATAAAGCCATTCAACCCCCCTATTAGCCTTTTCTTTATCAGTTCTGTTTTTGCATGACAATATATAATTTAACCAAAAATCTCTGTGTGGTATAATATTATATTCTTGCTCTTTAGTTAGTGTTTCTATCATTGTGTAAACTGTTGTAGTGTTATTAATTATTTTAGTGCGGATTGTTCAGTATTCAATGGTTGTGCATTAGTAACGTCCTGTAATCCTAAGTACCTATCATCTATATCAAATACTACTCCTTGTACATCTGCGGTTTGTTGGTCGTTAAATTGGATTACCGTTACCCTTTCTTTGTTTAGGGTGCATAGTCTTTCAAACTGTTTTGTCTCTGTCTTATTTTTTCTTTTTGTCATTATGTTGTTGTTTTAATTTGCTTACTAATTGATTCGATAAATTTATGCTTTCATCCATAAAATCCTCTAACGTCCAAGTGTCTTTTAAGTGAGTATAAACTCCTGAACACAATCCATTTAATGTTTGTATTGCAGCGAAATGTTCCAAGTATTCCCAATAGTCCTTGTCGTCTGTAAAGTCTTGTCTTGCTTTCATGGGTACAAAATTAAATTTAATGATAATACTATGTTGTTAATAGGTAGTTAAAGTGCGGTTTGTTGAAATAAAAACGGTTAGCAGAATTAACTACTAACCGCCCTAAACTAAACCTTGCTATGAATACTACTCTATTAAATTATTGTTTCCAAATGAGTTACTATCTTATCCAATGTATTATTTGATTGTTCAAAGGAATGTAGTTTTGCATATAGCTTTTCAATTGCAGTTACGGGTGCGGTTTGTTCCACATCTGCAACTATGTCCTCACCAACTGTTTTAAGACTATTCGCAAAACCTTTCAGCCTACTTACTAATTCCAACTTTGCTGTTATTGCATTTTCAAACTGTAAGAATAAGTTTTCAAAGTCTTTTACAATAGGTGGGTCGGGTTTTACATACTCAAACTGTACAGGCGTAACTACTACGGGTTCTTCTACATTTGTTGTTGGGGTTGGTTCGGCAATAGGAGTTTCAACGGGTGTTACTTCTGCTACGGGAGTTTCCGCAACCGAACCCGCAGGTACAAAAGTTGCCTCATCACTAAAATTCTTTCTAAAGAAATTGTTTAACATAATTATTATTTTTTGAATTGTTTTCATTCGAGGAACAAAAGTACAAAACCATTTGTTAAAGTAATCATAAAAATAAAAAAGCACCTTACGGGGTGCTATTATCATTCAGCAAATTCTATCTCATAATATAGCTTGCCTACGATTTATTACTACAAAGATAATGATTATTCCGTTTGCGAAATGAAGTTTTTTATGTGGTTTCATTCCCTTATTTTATACTTTTGCTACACCCGATTTTGCCTACAAACCGCCCGGTTTGAATAGCCATCCCAACCTCTCATAACATACTATATAATTTTTTTTTGAAAAAAATGTGTGAAGTGGGTCAATGTACTATTTAGGGGGGTAGGGTCGGGCTTACCATTTCGTCCCGTAAAACCAAGTGGAAAATATTGCCATGAAAAAAGGATTGTTTATAGTTGCCTTACATCGTTTTTCCTACATTCCGCCCCTGCTATCATCGTTTAACTATTCATCCATATACTTACTTTACTTTCGTTTCCTTGCAACTAAGCGAATGATCTTCCGATACTGTTGTCGGGGTTTATTGGGTTCAATGGGTTTTACTTTTGCTTTCAGCTATCGCCTATTTACATACAAAACAATCCACTATACATATATACGACTATAACATAGCGTTTATTAATACTATTTGCCTATTGTGATTGAATTATATCATTGCCGTTTGTTTTATCCTGACTGTTTGCTTTATGTAGTGGGGGTTTATTGTGGTGTGTTTGGGGTTTACGGGCATTTATAGAACGTTTATTTGTCTTTGTGGGGGTTTATGCTGTTCTTTGGTTTATAGTGGATTGTTTGGTGGGTAGTATGTAGGGATTTGTTTGTTAGCGTATGGTTTAAAGGAGGGATATTATTATAAAAGTGGATAAATTTAGGGGATATATCGTAACTGGTAACATAAGTTTTTGTCTATTTATTTGGTAGTTATCGTAATCTGTGTTACATTTGTAACCTAAACGTAAGGTATGAATAAAAGTAAGCCAATTTCTGTAAGATACGAAGAAGATAAATTGAATTTCGTAAAGAGTAGGGCAAAGTTAAAAACAGTACAAAATGTATTTGATTTTTTATTGAATAAATATTGGGATACATTTCATGTAGATACCGATAATCCGTTTGCAGTTGAAGAAATAAAGAAAGATATTTCGCATAACCATATTATTGAATTTTCTCCTCCTGAAAAAAAAGTTAGTAAGGAATATAATATTAATGAATGGGTTAGCCAAAAAAGAGAAATAGAATCATCGGAAGAATATGATGAATGGTTGGCAAAACTTGAGGCAGCAGAATATTTAACAACAAAACAAAAACAAATAATAAAATTAGGTTAGTTTATTTCTGCAACAAACCGCCCTAATATTATAAATATATGTTAAATCAAATACCTAATATAATAGTGGATTGTTGCAGTAAGTAAATTTGTAAAAATTAAAACACAATGACTAAAGAACAGATAGAAGCATTAGCTTTAGAAGCATATCCTGATTTAACAGAAGATGAAGAAAAAAATATGGATGACTTTAAATATGAGCTAAGATATTGGTGTAAACAATCATTTATACATGGCCTAAAGAAAGCATCTAAATTACTGTATAGTGAAGAACAGATGTTAGGTTTTTTGGAATTTTATAATTCTTTTGATTTCAACAAACAAATAGGATTTAGATATAAACCTCCGACAATGGATGGTTCTGAAAAAGAGTTTAATAAAAACATTGATAAGAAAATTTTAAAAGAGTACATACAATCACTTAAACAAGGATAATGAAACATTACATTACATTTGAAAAGCAAGAATTAAGTAGTACTATTACTACACTAGGTTATAACTTACATCAGGTAGCGGAAGGAGTCACATATTTTAAAGAGTATGCAAAAATAAAAGGAGTTGAACATGATTCTGTTAATGACAGGGTTATTGAAAATATTAACAAATGCCTGATTATATTAAATGACTCGTTTAACTTACCAAAAGAAAATAATTCGTGTCTATTACTTATTAATGATAGTAATATGAAAGATACAGTTGAAAGAGCTGTTAAAAATCATTACAATCCTTATAGTATCACAATACCTAAGTTACAGGAACTTATAAAATCTTTTCTTGCAATTTCAGAAAGAGAAGGTAAAGATACTAATTGGGATGCTATTAAAAATCAATGTAAATCAATGTTAAAATAATGAAAATAGAAGAACATGGATTACTCAATTTAGAGTGGTTAGATGATAGAATAAAATTATATAAATCAAATCGAGATTCATGTTGTATGGGGTCTGATTATGAAAACCATTGTTTATGGCAAGACAAATTAAGTACATTAGAAGAAGTTAAAAAGAAACTAATATCTCCTATGCTTTTATGTGAAAAGATTGTTGAAGCTACACAAGATATTTATATTAGTTCTGATGAATTTAATTTTGAACAAAAAATAAAAACATTCCTTAATAGTGATATTAAAATAGATTAATATTATGAAGAAAGAAAAAGAACCCACTGGATTTTTAGATGATAATCATCAACCTATTCATGTTGGTGACACTTTACAAAGTGAATGGAATTATAAAGTTATTGTTATAAAAGATTCAGATGGAGACTATACAGGTAAATTAGTGTGTGATGATAATCATTCCTGTAAAGATATTCCTTATGGTTTAAACGATGGAAAAGGATACATTAAAATAGATTAGTTATGAATTGGATTAACTTACAGAGAGAATCAGAAGGCAGTAATGATAATGGCGGTAATATTAGAACGGATGGTAGCAACAAACCGCCTATTGATAAAGGTAACAATAATTTCGGTGGTGGTAAAGATTGTAGTCATAATACACCTATTGAAAAAGATTTAATAAATTATTTTAAATGGATAATTAAAAAGATTGATAAAGGAGATACAAAAGAAGAAATAATCAGATTAGTATTAATGAAACGTAAAGATATAGAACATATTAGTTCCTCTATTGATAATACACCAACCATAGAAGAAGATTTATGGAAACAGTTTGCTAAAGAATATTCTCAATTACATTCTTTAGATTTAGAGCAGGTAAGGTATTTGTTTATTCCATTAATTGAATTTGGAAAACAAAATTACACACTAATTAAAAATTAAAACAATATAATAAGTTATGAGAATTTATCAATTACAAACAGCAAAAGAATTTTACAACAGAGTAAAAGGTAATTATAGCATAGAAGAAATAATGGAAGCATACGCAAGACACGTAGCTGCAAGATTTGCTGCTGAATGTGTGAATGAAGCGTTAGGTAATAAAATGGAAGTATCTAACGCACTTCATAGTAAAATTGAAAGTCTGTATAAATCAATAGTTTGGTAATATAAAAATTAAAACATGAAAATTATTGAATTTAACAAAGATGGTACAGTTACCATAGATGGAGAAGTTTTTGTAAGACAGCAAAGTGAGGTAGTGGATAAAGAAGCATTGCTGCAAGAAGCAAAAAAAAGGTATCCGATAGGTACGGAGGTAATTAGTGTAGATAATGGTGTGTCTTATTTGATAGATAATCACAATACTATGAGAGTTGGCGATTATGGCATTCATGTAGATGTAACTGATGGTATTGATATTTCTGTAGTTAGAATTTTTGAGTTTAATACTAAAAGGTGGGCTGAAATCCTACCATCCTTCCCTACTATTGAAGAGATATATGGTAGCGTTAAGTCTTGTTATTGGGCGTGCCAAAATGGCAAGATTGGGGATATAAAATATGTTCCTGAATGTACTATTGACTTTACATTAGTACCCACCAAAGAAGATGCAGAGTATATCCTTGCATCCATGATGCTAATTAATATTGCTAAGTATTATAATGATAAGTATCCGAATGAAAAGCAGGATCGTAATTTTTGGCTTATGGATGAAAATGAAATAGTAGTATCGTTCAAGCAATATGATTATGGGCAGATTTTACTTACCGAGTCAGCCGCAAAAGAAGCCATTCAAAACCCTAATGTAATAGAAGTGTTAAACAAATACTTTAAAATTAAATAGTATGCAAAGAACAGAATGGCCTCATTTTATAAAATTAACATCAGAAGATGGAAATGGTGAATTTAGTATTGAAATTCAAAAAGATTGTAGCCAAATAAGAATTGATTTGGAAGATGATAACGTATACTTTGATACAAATAAGAAAGAGTTAGAGATAATAAGAGATGCTATTAATGATATTTTAAAATGTAATTAAATAGTAAGTTATGAGTTATTTTATATTTAGTTTTTATTGGGGTAGATTTAAAACAGAGTACAATTATAAGATAATGACTTATAAAGGACGTGGGCTATATAGAAGGGAAATTAATTGTAAAAAATATTAAGCAAATAATATGGAAAAAAGCGTATATCAAGACTTCTATAATTTCATGTATCAGGAACATGGATTGATATTATTAGATTCAGAAATACAAGAAATAATAATAGAAGTTGAAAAATTAAAAAACAAATTAAAAAGTTAAGTTATGAACAGAGAAGAGTTATGTACAGGATTTTTTAGGAACAATCTATAAAGTAGATGTAATAGGTCATCGTAATAATAAAAATTATATTCAGGCTTCCTCAAATAAAGGAATGGGTCAAAATGAGTTTTACGGAATACCTCTTTCAGAAGAGTTGCTTTTAAAGTGTGAGGGATTTCAGAAGCTACCAAATTTCAATATTCAGAATAATATAATCATAAGTGTTGGTAGAGACAGAGTCCTTACAGTAGCGTGTGTAGGCACTCCAAATGAAATGGTGTTCTTAACCGAAGAGGAGGGTACGAAAGTCAAATCTGTATTTGTCCTTAGAAACTACGATTATGATGGTAAAACATACCTGCATGATATATAGAATATTTTAAAATCACTGAAGCGAGAATTAATAATAAATATAAAATAAAAAATGACAGACTATACAGTAAAAAGATTAGCTTTAGTTTTAGCAGTTCAGGCAGAAATAGAAGCTATGAAAGTCGCTAATACAGAAAGATTAAGTAATGGCTATGCCCCCGCATATTCTGAATCTTTATTCAGTGAAGCTGCAAGACAACTATCTGATTTAGCGTACAAAAATGACGAACAATTATAAATAAATAATTATGAAAAAATTTAAAGAAGCTGAAATAAAATATTTAATAAATCAGGTTTCAGAAGAAAATGCTATCATTGAAAAATACCTCGAAGCCAATTATGATGATATTGACGATAAACTTTGTAAATAAAAATTAATGAGCATACAAGAAAATAATATACTGATAGCAGAGTTCATGAAAGTAAGATACAATGAACGGGTAGGTTTAGCTTATATGGAAAAGCCTTCTATGATGCTTAGATTAGATGAATTGAGATTTCACTCTTCAATTGATTGGTTATCTCCTGTAATGGATAAGGTTGAAGAAGTGTTATTTAGTAAGGCTAAAGAAACAATGAAAGGAGATGATATTTATAAAGCGACTCTGATACCAACCGTAAGGTGGTCTCTATTCCAATGGAGTGGACATAACCCATATTGGACTGAAATTAAGGTTCTTGATACTAAAGAAGATGCTTATATTTTAAATATAGGTCTTCATGGCGATACAAGAATAGAAGCTATTTATAAAGCAATTATAGAATTTATTGAATGGTACAATAACCATTATAAATAGATAGTATGATATTAATGATAATTTTATATAAGTTGGGGCTACTCCAAAAATACGAAATTGAATGCAACGATTTTCATCATCAATCCCGTAACAAAATAATAGAGTTTTATTATATTAAAAATTGTCCAAGATATTTTTTAAAGGAAGCAGCTTTAGTACATTTAAGAAAAAAAGTTACATCTTGTGTAGGTAATTTGATTCTATTAGTAAGAATAGATGATTGGTTAATTGATGAACAATTTAAATATTAAACAACAAACACCATGAGTATTAAGAAGAAAGACTTTGAAATAATTTCACAAAAATTAAAAGAGGTAGAAAAAGAGTTGACAAATAAAATTGTTTTCTGCACTCAGCATAACTTTAAAAGAGAAGTTGAATATTTAGAATTTCAAAGTAAAACAATAAGGGAGATAAGATTCGAGTTTGATTCAATTTCAGAAGGTAGAACAGCAGTAAAAGACGCAAATTTTCAATATATTTTAAAATAAACACCATGATAACCGAGAATATAGTTTTTGAAATAGATTATGGTATGGAGACGTATGGCAAAGTAGTTGAAAGAGATGGTAAATTCTATTGTTCATATACACCTATGTTTGGAGGTGATTGGATAGAAGAAAAAAAGCCATATAATTCAAAAAAAGAAGCAATAACTTACTTAAATAATTTAACATGATAACACAAAAGCCTTATTCTGAATATGAATTAAATTACAAGATACCTGAAAGAATTGAAAGCGATATAAAAGAACATGGTGGTATTTATAACGCAATAAAATTCTTAGAAGCAGATTTGAATGCAATGTAGGATATGTGGAGTTCATTTTCATGTGATTCCTTAGGTATGGGTATAACTTGTACTCGACTTAAAATTAATAGATTAAAAACAATGCAACCATGATAACACAACTAAGCAGTAACCTGATAGCCGTTGAGATTCCAATAGATGCAACTCATGTAAATATTGACGATGGTGACTTATGCTATTTTATTAATAAAACAGATGTAGAGCAGGTAATGGAACTCCCCGAAGGTAACTATGAGAGATTAGGAGAGTGGATAAAAGAAGATGGATTAAGTATTTATCGTCCTTTAGGTAATACAGACATATGTCCTATTGATAGTTTATACTTAAAGCAAAAAGGCTGCATATTAACTCCTGAAAATAAGTTTGTAATATTGAAAAATAAGTAGCCATGACAGAAAAGACTTTAGGAATAATAATTATAGTAATAGTATTTGCTTTTGGTATTCAAGTATGGTTTAATTTTAAATTAGATGAGAGCAGGGGCGGTTTGTTGCTATGGTTTAATTGGAATGGGGGTAGGAAATTTATAAAAATATATTAATAAATGGAAAAGAACGATATTGGATTAAATATGGTATTACCTATACCGATATATGGTGGGTTGTTTGTATTCACTTTTAACACTACTGAAAAGCAATTTAGAAAGTTTATTGCTAAGAATAATCTAACCTTTACAGAACAGGAATACGAAAAATTAGGTATGTCCGAAATATCATCGGGTAAATGTGTTATGTTTGAATGTACAACGGTAGTAATCAGAATGAAGCGGATGCCTGTTAGTTGTTACGACTATGGTATCCTTCAACATGAGATATTTCATGGCGTTTCTTGTTACTTAGATAGATTAGGGTTAAAGCTAAAGATAAATGCTTCTGACGAGGCTTATTCGTACCTTATTGGATACATTACTGAAAAGGTTTACAACGAAATTAATTTGAGTTTGTAGAATTTAATTAATTTTAATTAAACGGTTGTTTAGTTTTGGCTACAAACCGCAAATAAAAAAAGAGTATTCAGTAAATTTGAATACTCTTTTTTAGTTTTAGTAGTAAATGTTTGCCAAAACAACAGTTATTATAGTGTTTTTTACTACTAAAACATTGTTTTACCCGAATAGAAGTGTTTGAGATAACTTCAACATAGCGGATTGTAGGCTGACCTTAGATACATAATTTAATCAGTAACTAAACCTACTAACCGCCATTGCTTTATACTCCATTAAGCTATATTCGGGTTAACTATTTCTAAATTACAAGTTCATAAGTCTTTTCAAAAATATCAGGCTTGCAAGCATATATTTCTCCGTTAACCCCTTGTATAATATAATCATCAGCGTTACCCCTCATGACCCCTTCTAAAGTACTGATTAAGGTATATTGACTATTATTTATTTTGTCAGTATAACGAACTTCAACTTCTTTTTTTGCTAAGGCGTCTAAAAACCAGCTTGGGACAGTCTCTTTGCCTGATGCCATTTCAAATGAAAGTTGGAACGCTTCTATTACTACTGGTTTCTTTCTGTACTTTGCCATATTTTAAAATTTAATTTTTGTTTTAAAGAAAGCCCAATATAGAAATATCGGGCGTAAACGATTGCTTGCTCTTGCTATATGAAAAAATCTTTATACTATTTCCTTTTCTAAATGCGTTTGTTTAAGTAGTTCCTTCATGTCAAATTGTGTTTCGTTTCAATCCGCTATTAACTGTAATAACTTGTCTAAATCAGTCTGTTTGAAGGCAAAACGATTAGCTAACACATATTTATAGGGATATTCATCTTTACCAAAGTTAATTTCTGACAGGTGGAAAGCTAATTCCCTTTGTGGTAAAACTACAATAGCCAAAATAACGTGATACGTTTCTCCCTTCTTAACCCACCTTGACTGCTTAATACATTCAGGACGGTTACCATCAAAAATACATACACATTCTACCATAATTCTTTTTTTAAAATAAGCACCCGAATAAAAATTCAGGTGCGTTGTCATTTCTAAACCTATAAATCTCAAAAAGCTAAACTCAAACAAAAGTAATTACTATTATAATATGTTGTATGTTTTAGTATTTACTTTATGATATATTTAACAAATTAAAGTTCTTTTATTTCTCCTAATTTTTCTCCTGCTACTTTTGCTTTATACTTATATTGACTACTGCGGAATGTAGGCATAACGACCTTGCTTAATTCTGATAGGTAAGTGTTCCATTTGGTTTTATCATTTGCCTTTTCGAGTTCTTCTGCTTCACGTTCTGCTATTTGTTTTTTAATTATTTCTTCTTTTTCTTCTGCTTCTTTTAGGCGTTTCCTTTCGTTTTCGGCAGCAACTATTTTGGCATTTTCCAATTCAAGTAACCTTAATTCTTCTGCTTCTTTGATACGGTATTCAACCAATGGTACTATTTCAGAAAGTAATTCATTCCATTGTTCGGGAGTGGAATTAGATAGCTGTGTGTTGCTAACAATCGCATCTTTTAAAATATACTCACTACCATTATAAACTAATCCTAATTGAGATAATTCTGCGGAACGTTGGTTAATTACCTCACGTTGTTTCTCCTGTCTTAATTTATCGGCAGCTTCTTTTTCTTCACGTTCCTTTCTTTCTGCATCCTCTTTTTGTTTACGCAACAATTCTAATTCCTTTCTTTGTTCTTCTGCTTTCCTTTCTTCTTCTGCTTTACGTTCTGCTTCAATACGTTCTGCTTCCAAACGGGCTGTTTCTTGGGCTTCAAATTCAATTCGTGCAGCTTCCAATGCTTCTGAAAAATCAGCATCCGAAATGCCTTCTAAATCCGAAACAACAATCCGCACATTGTATGCAGCTAATTTATCAATCATTTCTTGAAGCCTATCAGACTTTTTTTTCTCTTCCAAAAGTCTTATCATTTCGTTTTCATCATCATACTTCTTTTGTTTTTCAGAAAGGCTTTTTTCCAAAGGTTCGGTCAATGCTATCAACTCCTTCTCTTTTTCTGAAACAAGTGAAGTAATTTCACGCAATGGGGTACGAAGTAGTTTACCCTCTTTTTCTATTTGAACCCTCTCTTTTTTAAGCTGCTTACGGGCTTCATCTACTTGCTTATAACCAATCTTATCAGTATGGTCTTTAATGTCAAGCAATGAGTAGTCTGACACCATTTTAGTTAACTCTTGCTTTCTGTTCTCGAACGATTCGATACCCTTCGTAATTTCTGATTGAATTTTCAATAAATCGGTATTCATGTTTTTAATTTTTATTTTGTTTAATTTTATCTAATAGACTATTTACTTTATTTTCTTTTGGTAAGGGCGAAATGTTGTTGAAGTTCAAATGCTTCTGTTCAAGTTCTGCTAAATATTCCCTACATTTTTCTACTCTTTTATGTATGCGTTCTATCTTTTCATCATCTCTATATACAGGGAATAATAATACTCGTTCTTCTAATGGTATATCAGGGAATGTTAGGTTATGTTTTAGTTTTTCTACTGCTAATACATATTCCTCACTTTCTTCTGAAACAACTTTCATTTTAGTAAGAAGTCTATATGATTCATCCATAAGTATATCGTCAGGGCAATCAACCAAAACATACGCAATGCTACCTTCTGTTGCTCCCGTAATATCAAAGTAACCATGTAATTGCCAATCGTAGTTACTATCAAGTTTGTCAGATATGTTAGGGATATAAGAAAATAAATCCCATGAAAGTTTTGTATCTATAATAGATGTTGCTTTCATTATGCTTTCACCTTTGTAAATATCAGGTGTTCCCTTTAGCCAGTTGTTGTAAATTCTTTCTTCATTCTTTTTGAAGTTATCCCTTTTGTAAACACTCAAATCTTTTATTCCTATTGATTCGGCAGAAGTTCCTTTTGCCATCTGCTTTGTCTTTACTTCTTCTTTCTCTCTACCATACTTTTCATTTATATAAATTTCATGTAGATATGTTTTAGTTGTCTTACTTAAATCTCCATTTTCTTTTGCTTCTTTTGCTCTTGGGTCTGTCATTAGTAATCCCAAACAGGAACATCTGAATTGTATTTTATTCCAATCTACTTTATTTGACATCTGTAAGTTGTTTTAGTTTTATTTGATATTGCTTACTTAATTTATGCTTATTAGCTAATGTTTCCCACCCTTTTAAATCAGGCAAACTTCTGCTTGTTTGTATAAGTTCTAATATGGTTTGCTTTTCCATATCTACTTCTTCTTTCTTTTCTGTGCGGATAACAGGCAATTGATTTACTTCATTTTCTAAATCTTCATCGTTAAGGTCGAGACCAAAAGTTTTTCCGAGTACCTTAACTGCATTCATTATTGCTAATGATTTTATTGTTGCAGTAAAATGTAAATTACAGTTTTTGTTAAGTATGAAGTTAGCCCCCCCTGCAAGTGTTCTGCATATCCACTTATTATTCTTATCGAAATAGCATACGTCAACTTCTACATTTCCCGAAATTAGTACACGTCCTTTTGGCAACAAAACGTAACTTTCATTAAAGTTCTTTACACTCCAATTATCATCACATAGTTTGTTTAATTTATCTACTATTGTACGGTAAGGAATATACTTACCACCATTCTTTACTTTTATTTCTGATGGTAATGGGGCGGTTTGTAGCCATTCGTAATTAGTCATTGTGTTTGTTAGTTTAATTTTCACCAAAAGTACACACCCTAAATATAAGTTGTATTATTTGTGTTGGGTATTAACAAAGATTTAGGATTTCAATTTTGATTGGGCGATTCGTAGCTTTTCTTGCATAGATATTCTTAATTCCTTTAAATCGTTCATAGATAGCTTTGTTACCTGTCTTGATTGTTCGATAAGGTATTCGGTTATCCCTTTATTTTCAGCCTCTAATTTGTCAGTATATGGCTTTGTGTTGGTTTCGTGTAATGTATTGCATCTTCTACATTGTGGTCGTAAATTTTGCAGGTCAAATCTAAGACCACTTTCAGACCTTTGAATATAATGTCCGCAATCAAGATTTTCCCAATGAAATTTACGTCCACAGGTAAAACAAATATTAACCCCACTACTATCCGCCTCTTTTATACGAACATAATTTGATATTATTCTATCAAGGTCAGAAATTAAGTTACTTCTACTTTCATCCCCACTAAACTCTTCCTTCATTCTTTTATCTGATACTTTTTTAATAGGGGCGTATGTTTTTGAAGCGCAAGTTTTGCACATACTACGGCTGAAAATGTAATTAGGCTTTTTGCATTCAACGCATATCTTTTGTTTTGGCTTTATTGTACTATTGTTCATTAAATTTCTTTTATTAAAGCAGTAGTATTTCTATTCGTTAGTTTATTTACTCTAGCTTGGTTTTTTAAAAAAGCCGCTTTATGTACCCCACACATATTATATGAAACATCTCTTTTAAGAATTACATCATAAAAGTTTATACTAAACTTAGCCTTGTTACTACATTGAGAGTGACCCGCATTAAATCCCATCTTATCTTTATAGTCAACGTGTATTTCGCAAAAAACTATTTTATCTTCCATGTTTGTATTTAAGTTTAACAAAAAATTATGTATTTTTTACTATTAAGCATAACAATTTCTTTTACACATTTTAATTGTGCTTTTTATTTGATGGGCAAAAGGGATAATCCATTCCAAACTCACCTACTAAAAAATAGTAGAAGGCAGTAAAGTTTTTTTGTTACGAATCAAACTCATGTTTGTATTCACATCGTAACTATTATCAGAATAAGTAACGCTACATCCTTCAATGGGAAGCGTTGTGTAATTATTTTGGGATGTTGTCATGTTGGACAGCGCACCTCTCTTACTCCAAGTGTAGAAACACCTTATTTACCTTTATGAACCAACTTTGAGATTGTTACGATTTAATCAGTCGTACTCGGTCAAAACTTTAAAAACACCGAATGTATTTAAGTTAAACCGATAATGTGGAGAATTAAAAAGCCCCTCCGTATGTAGTGCTACTTTGGGGCAAATTATAGAAAGGTGAGTTTCTAAAAACTTACCCGATTATAAAAGCACTACCTATTATTATCGGATAACTCGACAAATATACAACTTTTTTAATTACTACCAAATTTATCATATTAATTTCTCAAACTGTTCTTTTAATTCTTTTGTAAGGGGTTTTACCAACAAAACGCCCTCGTCAAAAGCTGATACTATTTCTACTTCTATATCATAATCAGGTATTGATATTATGTCTCCATGATTTTCTTCTTTTTGAGAAGGGCGGATTGTTGCCATTTCTAAGTACTTAACCATATACTCTTTGTCGTTTATTTCAACAAACTTTTCTCGGATTGTTTCTATTGTATGCTTTTTTGACATTTGCTATTTGTTTAATTCATTTATGAAAATATCTGCGCACTCTATTGCTGCATTAGAACAATTTTGATAGTTATGTTCAATATCAACTTTTTTATATTTCATTCCAAAAAATATTCTTATTCTATCTAATAGAGATATACGTCTTACTGAACTTACCTGTATTATAGATTTCATAAATTCCGATGCAAAATACTCCCTCTTTGTTAAACCTCTTTGAGTAGCATCTATAATAGGTGTTTTTTCTTCATTATCCCCTTCTTTCCAATGTGAAGGGTGTGCTAAGTCATTTCCATTTGTCATATAATTAATTTTTGACAAAACTACAACCTACAAACCGCCCTACTATCATTTGTACATATAAAACTTTGTTAAAGGTTATTTTATATAGTTCGGATTGTAACCAAAATAACTACTTTTGTTTCTTCAAAAACACAAATTATATGATAAGTAAACCAAAGAACTTCCCTAATTGGGATATTGATAAACAGTATGATTGGCTTTTAAAACAAAAGACTTTTATAGACAAATTATCCGACCTTAATGCACATGATAGGGCGGTTTGTAGGGGTGGAAAACGAATCACTATTGTCGAGGACATTCGCCCCGATGAAATAAACTTAAAAGATTAATAACCCATGCCTACACCACCGATAGATTTAGAAAAGTTTGAAGTGTTTGAAGAACCAACCGCCAATGAACTATTAATGAAAAGAATAGAGCAAGAAAAGATACAATTCGCCATTACTATACTTCAATCAATTTGGTTTCAAACACATGAAATAAAAGAAAAAATAAAACAATTAGAATTACAACTAAAACAATTGTAAAATGGAACAAGAATGTATTTGCGGAATGTCGGGAACAAACCCATACTGTAACGAGAATAATAAAAACTGTATGCGTAAGATTTCGCAACAATCCGCCCCAATATGGCAATTAATAACCAAAGATAACCCATTACCATTAAACCAAAGTATAATAGCTAAAAACAACTATACTATTTGTGCAGTACAAAACTACAACGGTAACTGGGTTTACTGGCACTCAAATACCTTCGTACAAAAAAGTTTTATTGATACTGCTACTCATTACTTTATTCCTGAATTGTAATTTTTATTTTGGCGGAATGATTTTATAACTATATTTGCTTTGTAAGGGTAGTTACCTTACGCTTTCTTATGGGTAGACAAATAACAACATATTTTAATTTTTTAGCGACCCCTCACGTGGGATTGTGTTTTATATCGGAGTCTACCCCGATTGCCTAACTAGCAAACACTTTCCTGCGTGTGGGGTCTAAATATTTATAGTTATGACATACGAAGAATTTAAGAAATGGCACGACCCTATTGATGAGTATTTGAAGTACAAAAATTACTTTAATATAACTTTTACAAGAAGTGATGGTGGCGGTATTACTCATAAACCTGAAAGGCTTATAAAAGTAATAAAATTTATATTTAAAACGTTAGGGGAAGAAGGTATTTTAAATGTCCATGATTTACATGACCATGAAGGGGAATTAACAGTTAAGTATAACCATAGTGATATACTTAGGAGTTGCATAGAATTAGCTTGGTATATGGAAAATGAACACCAAATAATATTTGATAACCAATTACCCTTTTAATACATAATTATGTCTTGGATTAAACTTCATAAAGACCTATTAGATAGTTATTGCTTTGCTAATCCCGTTTCTTTAAAAATATGGATATGGATATTGATGAAAGCTAACTATAAAAAATCTCACGTATTTGTTCCTGTAGGTAATAGTGGGGTTACAGTTGAAATTGATAGGGGGCAAATGTTGTTTGGCAGGTTTAAGGCAGAAGAAGAACTTAATATTGACGGTTCAACTATTTATAAACAACTTAAAAAACTAGAGAAATTAGAACAAATAAAACTACAACCTTCCAACTATTACACTATAGTTACTGTTCTTAAATTCAACGATTATCAAGATATTTTTTTGGAAGAAAAAGAGGTAACAACAGTCGCACAACAGTCGCACAACAGTCGCACAACAGTCGCACAACAGGAGAACACATCTATAGATGTATTAGAAGATATAGAATATAAAGAAAATATAGAAGATGCAAAGCCTGTAATTATTGAAGATGTTAAGTTAAAAGATGAGCCTGATTATTGGAGAAGTGCTTGTAAGGGTTTTTTGAATGATGAAAAATGGAAAGGCAGTTTTTGTAAAAGTAAAGGGGTCGCATTAATGGACTTAAATTCCCACATGAATACGTTTATATCAAATAATCATTTGTCTGGTAAATTTATGGACGAGGGTGGGTTAAAATCTTACTTCTTAAACTATTACAACAAGTACATAAAAGATAAAGAAATTAAAAATAGTGGTTCTACTTCAAGCGGATTTATAGAAACCCCAAATTCAAATGATTATTATAACGGTAAAGATGTTGTAAAATGGTAGAAAAAATATTGACAGGTCAGGAATTAATAAAACTAATAGGTACTGAATTGTACGGTGAAAAATTTAGTATTGAAAATGAAAACGTAAAAAAGGCGTATAAAAAAGTTTACGATTGTTTTATTGAAGGGTTGAACACTAAAAATAAAGGAGTATTAGTTATTGGAAATATTGGTGTTGGTAAAAGTGCTATGATGAAAGTTATACAAAGGTTATTTAAAGATACTGACAGATGCTTTAAAAAAGTAAATTCTACAGAATTAAAGGATATGTCAGAGGAATTAACATCAGGGCAAATAAAAGATGTGTATGGGTATGAGTTAAAACAAGATTTATATATTGATGATATTGGGTTATTCTCAGATGTTAAAAGATATGGGAATACTGTTAATATTATTTCTGAAATTATCTTAGAAAGATACAATCTTTTTGTAGAATGTGGCTTTAAAACACATTTTTCATCAAATGTAGTAGCAGCTTTAACAAATAAAGAAAGTACTGTTCCTACGTTAGAAAAAATGTATGGTAATAGAATATTGGATAGGATTAAAGAAATGTGTTATTTAATTGACTTTAACGGTGAGAGCCTTAGAAAATAAACCTATGAGTAATAAAAAAAGTATTGATACTACACCTTTTACATTTGGTAAAGTTCCACCAAATGCAATTGAATTAGAGGGTTGTGTTCTTAAAACTATTATGGAAAGTCCTATAGTTTTACTTGATGTTAAAGATATTTTACAATCAACTGATTTTTATAAAGAAGATAATAGAATTGTTTATGAAGCTATTTTAAAGGTTGAAAAATATGGCATACCTGATTTAATGCTTATCGCAACAGAATTAAAAGAAAGCGGTGAACTTGAAGGGGTTGGTGGAATAGTTTCATTAATGAATATTTCTAATTTATCGGCAAATGTTGGTAATGTTAAAAAATATTGCGGAATTATTAAGCAAAAAAGTATTCAGAGAAAACTTATTGAGCATAGTTCTGTAATACTTACAAAGTCTTATGATGAAACAGAAGATATATTTTCTACACTTGAAGAAGCTAAGAGTAAAATAGAGGGTATTAATTTAGAACTTAGTAGCATGAGCCTTACTCAAGTAGCTACAGTTGCTATGAATGTTGTTAATGAATTTGAAACAAAGGTTTATAAAGCTAAAAACAACATTATTGATGAAAATGAAATATATACAGGGATGCCAGAATGGGATAAAGTGAACGGAAGGTTATACAAAGGGCTTTATATAGTTGCGGGAAGACCAGGAATGGGTAAAGGTATTCACATGACTGAATTATGTTGTTCTATGGGTAAGAATATTCCTATTGGAGTTATAAATGGGGAGATGTCAAATGAAATGTTATTAAGGAGGATCGGTTGTAATTTAATGGGGATTGATAATTATATTTTCAAAAAAGATGCTAAAACAGTTACCGAAAAGGAATGTGAGTTATTGCAAGAATCTATGAATGAAGCATTGAATTTAAAATTACACTTGGATAATAACCGATATATTGATAAAATAGAAAATAAAATAAGGTTATGGGTTGAAAAATTTGGTGTAAAATGTGTACTTGCTGATTTCTTAACATTATTCAAAGTGCCCGAACACTTAAATAGAGTTTATACAACTGACTTACAAAGAATAAATTATGTTTTAGGTAGGTTTGAGCAAATATCAAAAGAAGTAGTTCCAATTATTCTTTATGTTCAAATGAATAGAGAAATATTAGGTAGGCATGGGAAAAAAGAGCCAAATCTTGCTGATTTAAAGCAATCTGGAAGTATAGAAGAATTAGCGTTTCAGGTATCATTTTTACATAGACCAGAATATTACGATGAAACTGCTGTATTGGATGAAAATGGGGAAAGCACTAAAGGGTTATGCTACCAATTAATAAAAAAACATAGGGACGGTGAATTAGCAAGAATAAAACACAGGATAGTAATGCCATGTTCTCAAATGAAAAGTTGGTTTACTAATGGTGGTGTAGAATTAAGCAGCACAATGTTAAGCGATAATCCATTTTAAAAATAAATATACTAACAATGCACACATTTGATATAAACGGATATAAGTATAATGTAGAAGTAGGGAAAGACTTTATTTGGTTTTATTCTTTGCATTCACTACATTATGAAAGAGAAATGCACGGGGTAATTCCGCAACTTGGAAAAGAAGAATACTTTTACTTTTGGATAGCTACTCAAGGTTATTTTAAAGGGGCGGAACGTTGGCATTCTTATCTATCTAAATACGGGTTTTGGGATAATACAGTACATAATTGGATTTTCCAAAAATTAAAAAATTGAATTAGCAACAAACCGCCTTTTTCATAATTCTTTGTTAAATCAAAACATTATCCTTTAAAGTAAAGATTAGGATTACTACTTTTGGGGCGAATTAAAACAAAAACACAATGGTAAAAGTAAATGTAATTGGATTTTTAGGTGCGGATGCAACCCAAAAGGACATAAACGGTAAATCTTCAATAGGGTTCAATATTTGTGATACAGAGAATTGGACTGATAAAAACGGGGTGAAACAAAGTAAAAGCACTTGGTATACGGATAAATTTGGAATTTTGCCGTTTTTAAAGAAAGGAACACAAGTTTATGTTGAATGTAATGGCATTAACGCAAATGGGTATGCGGGTAAAGATGGTCAAATTTTAGCTTCAATTAACTTAAAGGTACAAAGTATTCAGTTGTTGGGTAATAAGCCCGTAAATGAAGCCGTAGGTGGCAAAACAAGCGATGTAGATAATAATATTGAACCGCCATTTTAATAAATGGAAGAAAATAATACCTACAAACCGCTTGTTATATCAAAAACAAACTCCATATACCAATATAACGGTAATGAAGAATACAAGAATATAACAGCGAATCGTATCGGAAACGTACCCGATGAAAAAGCAAAAACAATATTTACGATACCACCTACTTTAAATATTATTTGTGAAATGAATCCTAATGTAGTTGATTTAATTTCTAAATTAGGATTGGGGTATGGTGGTGCTTTTGAGTATAAAGGATAATTAAAAATGAAATAAAAATGAGTACTACTTTTGGTATTAATAAATTAGGATTAAATATAGAATTAGTTGATGATGATATGCCTTTTGATTCCGAAGGTAATTATGATTACATTGAAGATGATTACATTGAAGTTGCATTTAGAGGTAATGGGTCAGGGATGAGATGGACTAATGATTTAGCACCTTTTCTTCCCGATGATTTAAAAGTGTATCCATTAGACAATACTGCACAAGGTATTTATACAATAGGGGATATTAAAAAGGAAATACAAAGTCAACAAAAGTAAAACATCATGTCGCAAAACTATCGAAACAACGACCCAAACACATCTAAGGATGCAGGGGAAAGCGTGACAAAAAGTCACAAAAGATTACGATACAAACAAATAGTAGATGCTATTAAGCAACTATCCCGACCTATGTGTACAGATGAACTTGATGCTTTTTATGGTGTTCCAAACAATACTTTTTCAAGACGAGCAAAAGAAGCAGAAGAATTAAAGTTTATTTTCCGTACTGAAATTAAGGCTACTACAAGGGCGAAACGTAGCGCATTTTGTTGGGATTTATGGGAGAATAAACACGATACTATTGTTCCGAAATACGATGATGTGAAAAGCGGAATGTTGCCAAAACAAAAAACCGCCCAAATATCATCATCATTTGTACAAATAGACCTCTTTAATATCAGAGAAACAAACACTAAAGAACGTTGTGTAAATTGTACTAACTGTTACCAACATAACTACAATACATCTCTATTCTACTGTAAAGTTCAATCGGGGAAACGTACCGCTTTCGGACATAAAAAAATAAAGAAAACCGACAACATTTGCCCACTTTTTGATAAAATAAAACTAACATAATGCCACATTACTACATACCACCATTAATAGGTTATGCAATTTACTTTGCTTTTGTAGTAGCTGTTTTTTTGCATCAAGGTAAAAAGAAAATAAAATGATAATATACAACATTTTTGGTAAAGCAGGGTCAGGAAGATTAGGTAATAATTTTTTCGAGTTAGCTTCAATGATAGGAATGTCAAGGAAGTATGAATGTAATTTTGAAATACCTAAATGGAGATATTCAGAGTATTTAATGTATCCTCCTTTTGAATATGCAGAAGAGCCTATTTGTGATATTTCAATACAAGAACCTAATTTTCACTATGAACCTGAATTTTGGAATAATCATTCAGAAGATTTTAAAAATAAAGTAGTTAATATAAGGGGATGGCTACAAAGTCCTAAATTTTGGGAAAATGACCAAAAATACATACAAGAAAGACTTTCTTTCACACACGAATTGCAAAATAAAGTAAGGGAACAGTTTATAGATGTATTCACTAAACCTACAATAGCTATAAGTATAAGGCGTGGCGATTTCGTTAATAATGAAAATCATTATTTATTACCTATTGAATATTATATAGGTGCTTTATATCAAAATTTTGCAGACTTCAACAATTACAATATAGTTATATTTAGTGATGATTTATCTTATTGTAAAGTACATTTCGAGTGTTTAGAAAATGCCATATTTGCAGATGGGCTATCTGATATTGAACAATTATGTTTAATGTCAATGATGGATAACTTTATTATAGCTAATAGCACATTCAGTTGGTGGGGTGCTTATTTAGGTGAAAAGGCATATTCTAAAATAGTAAGACCAATTCATCATTTTGCAGGTAATCAACTGATAAATTGTGATATAAAAGACCATTACCCTGAAAATTGGATTGTTTATGACCATTTAGATACAAAAATAGATTTACCTGATGTTACATTTTGCATACCAGTATTTTATGACCATCCTGATAGAAGTAATAATCTTCAATTAAATATATGTATGCTTCAAAGATTATTTAATGCAGATATATTAATTGGTGAAATGGGTGGTAATATATGGGAATCATTAAAAGGTGGAAATGTAAATTATATTACATTTGATACAGTAGGAAACTTTCATAGAACAAAGATGTTGAATGAAATGTTTAGTTCTGTACAAACTTCTATAATATTTAATTGGGATGCAGATGTAATATGTTCACCATTACAAATATTAAAGACAATAGAAAAATTAAGAAAAAAGGAATTAGATGTAGCATATCCTTACGATGGTAGATTTGCAAGAGTTCCAAGACAACGTTTCGCAACTATTGAAAAATTCTTAGACATTGGAATATTAGGTGGTGAAATATTTAGGGGAATGAGAACAAATGATTTTAAATCAGTAGGTGGTGCTGTTGCTTATTCAAAACAAGTTTTTATAGAAGGTGGTGGTGAAAATGAAAATATGATTTCCTATGCACCCGAAGATATTGAAAGAAAAGAAAGGTTTGAAAGGTTGGGATATAAGGTTGGTAGAATAAAGGGAGTTATTTATCATTTAGACCATTTTATTTCAATTGATAGCAGTGAAAAAAACCCATATTTTGATTCTAATTGGGCTGAATTAAGAAAAGAAAAGTTAATGAATGATTATCAACTAAAAGAATATGTAAAAAGTTGGGAATGGGTAAAAAATCAATGTCAATAATGTTAATATATTTTTCATATATAATTAAAAAAATGATTATATATCAAATTATTAACTTGATATTTGCAGTTATTAATTATAATTAGTACTTTTACAAAAAATTTTATACGAAATGAGTGATACGAGGTCAATAACACCAAAAGAAGCTAATATTTTACTTAATTACATAACACTTTCAGCAGTAATGTTGGACGTTTTGCATGAATTGAAAGACACTTCTGTATATAAGCAGAATTTAAAATATCAGATTAAGAATTTAGAACGTGCATTGAATAGGGAAAAGGGGGATATACTAACTTTGTTTGAAATTTGTGAGGAAGAATTTGAACAAGTTATAAAATGTGCAAGTGAATTAACTGTTCCATTGGTAAAGGGGGTTAATCCTGAACATTGGCAGATAGTATCACATATAAGGGAATATTTAACCGATGTAGATAAGTATGCGTTTCCTATTTCTCAAATAAAGTCTGTAATAGTTTCTAATAGAAAAAATGAAGGATAATTATGTCAGATATTGGTAACAATAGGTGGTTTAATGAAAAAGTATTGGGAAATACCGAACCCATAAGTAGCGAAAATGTAGTAACTGAAAAACAAAAGCAAGTTGCTATGGATGAAAGGCTTATGAAAACCAATTTAGTTATTGGTGATGATAAGCCTTTGGATATAGAAAAGTACGAATCGGCTATACTTGAAAATGGAGATATTTTAGGTGATGAAATATTTAAAGAGGTAAAGTATAAGAAAAGAAAAATGGTTGGTGGTGATTATGTTCCTAAAGAAGTTAGAGAAGCATTTGAAAAAATGGATTATACAAAATTGCCAAAAAAGTATAATCTTAAAATAAGACATTCTAAATTAGGGTTTGATAAATTAGATGATATTGATTATATATTGGTTGTTGATAGATGTTTTTATGCAAATAATCCAACAGTTTTAATGGAAAAATTTAAAAGGTGGCAATTTAATCAAAAGGAAAGTGATGAAAAATACCCAAATACAGTATATAAAGGTAGATGTGATTGGAAGATACACATTGTTTATGAAGATGAAAAAGCATACATAAAAAGAGTAAAATAATGTTACCTGAAATACACGTTATTCATATAAATGATGCTGATAACAAGCATTCTATAAGGAGAAAAAAGCAGTTTACCAAAGAATTTATTAATCAAGGTACTGAATACAAAATAGTGGATGCAGTAGTAGATAAGGATATACCAAGATTAGGGTGTACAAAGAGCCATAAGAAGATAGTAAGGTATGCAAGAAACCACAACTTGCCATTTATCGTTATTGCAGAAGATGATATAGTGTTTTCAGATAAAAATTCATATCAATTCTATATTGATAATATGCCAAAAGAATTTGATATTTACTTTGGTATGATTTATCATGGTAAAACTACTGAAACGGGATTTCTACGTTCTACATTTCATGGAACTACAATGTATTGTGTTCACAATAGGTTTTATGATGAATTTATAGCATTAGATGAAAATAATCATTTGGATATAATATTAGGTCAATTAGTCTTTAAGAAACTATTTTATGTTTGTTTACCAATGGTATGTTATCAAAGTGATACATTTTCATTTGTTAAGAATGGTGTTTATGATGTAAATGTTTTAGCAAAAGGATTAAAATTCTACGATGGCAAAAGCGGTAAGTAAAAATTTCAACAACTCGCAATTTTCAGCATATTTATTTTATGCTATGGCAAAATATGATAAAGGTAGTATAGATACATTACCTGAAAAATATCATTTATACTTCAAGCACCCTAAAAAGATGCTTGATTTTTGCACTAAAAAAACTTTTGATACACAAATGGCATTATTAAGCTGTATGGGCAAAAAAGTAGTATTACAGATACATGAACCAGATGCAGATATAATAAAGGAAACAAAAAGAATAGCCATTAAGTACTTTGAAAAAGATTATGATGGGGCATTAGATGATTTAATTAATTTAAAGATTTATTTTGTTAATTCAAGCAAGGTAGCTTTAACTACTTCGTCAATAGCCGACCTTAATAACACAAAAAGTTACCTAAATAAGTTTGATTTTGAGAAATTAAAACTTGATGGATATAAACTAAAAGCAGCAGCAGGAAACCTACAAGACAGAACTAAATTAGATACAATTGACACCATAAATAACTTTTCAGCTATCATAGCAAATATATTTCAGTCATTTGAAAAACCTAAATTACTTTATTCTTTGAAGAAAGAAGAATTATTTGTACTATTTTTGCTACTTAGTAATCATAATAAATGGCTTACAGAAGATTTAATTAAAAGCAAATTATATATTAATACAATGGTAGGTAAGTATATGAAATCTGCTTTGAAACATCTTACTGCTTTAGCCTATATTAGAAAAGAAAGTTTTGATGAAATTAAATACCAAATAACAGCTAAAGGTATTAATGTAGGGGTGAAAATAATTGAGGACTTAACAAGAAAATAATATGATAAATACAGCTAAGTTTATAAAATACGACATACTTGAATATAAGGATAGTATGGGGTCTTTAATTACATTTATATCAGATAGAGAAGAACACTATAAGTTATTATTAGAACGATTTGAAAAAAGAATTGAAGAATTATCTTATTATGGTATTATATATAAAAACGGGTTTTTTACTAGGGGTGTAATTGGGTTTAAAGACTTTTTAAAGTATAATGATGAAATTGTATTTAATATGTCAGAAAAAGATTTTTTAAAAATAACAAAATAACATGATAAACTTTATAGTATTTTATTTTACTATGCTTGTTATAGGTAGTATATTTTGCAATGGTTGGTACATAATAACAAGGCATAGTATAGAAGATTTGGAAAATGGCACTACTAAAATAAAGGGAATGATTTTAAAAGGGTGGTCATATTTTTGGGAACAATTAGATTTACAAAACCCTTATATTCCTATATTTTTAACAGGTATATATTTGGAAGGTAAAATGCCAATTTTAATGAGTAACGGGAACAAGTTAACAATGGTAGATGAAAATACCTGCTTATTGTCAGAAACAAAGTTAGATACAAAATATATTGATAGTCAATTACAGAGATATTTATTAAAATGTTTTGAAAAACAAGCAGAAGATAATAAGGGATGGTATTATTTTTTGTACAGAGAAGAGCCGAATTACAGGTTTAGTGAATTGATAAGAAAGCCATTAAGCCAATGTATAACGTGCTTTGCTTCTGTTTACGGTAGTATTATTTGGTTTTTCTTTTCATGGGTATTTTTTGATGAAATAAATAGCCTTATGTTAGTTTTTGGTGGTTCTGTTATTTTTTGTATATCTTTGTCCTTTGTAAACACTTTCGTTATGGAAAGGCTAAAGACAAGATTTTAACAGTAAATTATAATATTATGGCGTGTGCAACCTGCGAAGAGAATGCAATAAAGGCAAACAAACAGCAAAGTATATCATACGGTGTACTTCAAAGTGCTGCTAATAAACTAATGTCTAATGCTGATAGATATACCAACCAAAGGGAGGAACAATATTTGCAGAAATTAGAACAGATACATACAATTCGTAATTTAGGAAACAGAAAATAATAATATATTGGCAAGGTCATTACAATTCGTAGGTCAGTCAGCAATGGATAAGTACTATCAAGAGTACAAGTCCGATAATGACTATTGGGATATAGATGATTTCATAGCTTATGTAGGTGAAAATGTTTCAGCATTTTATCAGAAAATATATGACCAAAAGTATGCTGAATTAAGACAGGAAGGCAAGGATGAAATTGTAGATTTTGATATATCATTATTAAGTCAGGCAGTTTTAGATGTTGATATTAGCCTTACAAAAAAGAAAAGTACGGCAAAAGTACCATGTGGAATAATGACTTTTATGGGTGATAACCAAAATTCAGGTATTCAAATGGTAAGACCAAGCGGAACAGGATTTGATTGTGAGTTTGAAAGGTGTACCATGCAGCAACTTTGGGCTTTGAATTATATGCCTACTACAAAAAAGATTTGGTTTACTTTTGATGGTATAAATTTACAGTTTACCACATCGGGTATATGCCAAAGTAAGAAAGTAATAGTTTATTATGTACCATCTTTTAACCCTAAAATGCAAATACCTGATGGAATAGTATCTGACGTAATAGCAGCAACTATACTAACAATGAGAAAGGAATTTGAAGGACAAACAGTAAAGAAAACATTAGATTTGAACCAAAACCAACCGTTACAAGCGGAAGTTAATAAAAACGCCCTTAAATGATAGATAATTATACAATAACAAACGTAGTAGAAGAATACCTACTTGAAAGGCAGATAGCAGCTAAAAAGTGGCTACCTGCTTATCTTGTTTATGGTCGTAATGCGTGGAAGGAATTGTTTAAGAATACTATTTATACTGTTATATCAGTATGGCAACCACTAAAACAAGGTAAACCTTATAGTTATATTGAAATACCTTCTGATGTACAAAGGTTATTAGCCGTTTCAATGGTTGACCATTGTGGCAATCAAAAACCCCTTTTCTATAATGAAAAGATGAATACCATTCCGAAACCAACTAAAAAGAAATGCGGTTGTAATGATAGTAAGTGCGATTGTGGGGATTTATGCAATGATGTAAATAGTACAGTTTATACAACACAATTACTTTTCACTATAAACGGGGTGGATTATTACGAAAAAATATGGATGACACTTTGCCCTAATGGTGATATATTAGAGTACAGGGAAACCCCTGCAAAAAAATATAATAGCTTAACGGGGGATGGTGCGGATTTTAACGATGATTTTAATAACGATTTTGATATTGCACCACCATTTACTGACTATTCAATAGTGTATCAAAAGACACATAAAAAGATATGTTCAATATCAGTAAAGCCATGTGGATGCCCTGTTCAAACAGAAGAAAACGAAAAGATATTTTACGATACTTGCGGAACATTCTTACCGTATCATTTAAGACAGAAATGTTTAGATGGAAATTCATGTAATGCAGAATCGGGTGTATATACGGGTGGAAACTTAGGTACTATTAAGATAAGTGATTGTGGTACTAAGATATTTTTCAAGCCAGATAAAAGGCACAAATGCCCTGACTTCTTATTGCTTAATTATCAAACAAAAGGAGAAAATTGTAATACAGAAGTATTGATACCTGACTATGCAGTAGATTGTTTAAAATACGGTATTGATTTTATGTATAAGAGGTTTAGCGGTAAGTATGGTAGGGGTGAAGTAAATGAAGCTAAATATGCTTTCAGGGATGCAAGGGCAAAACTTACAATCTACATTAACCCTATTCAAGCAGAATGGTTAACAAATATTCAACAAGCAAACATTAAATTTTAAACCATGCCATTAGACCCATTATCATTAGGTGCAGGTGTACTACAAAGCGGTTATGGCTTATATGAAGCTATAAATGCAGGTAAGAAAGAAAAAGATATTGCAGAAAAAGAAAAAGCATTAGAATTATCAAGACCTAAATATAATATTTCTGATGTTGCTAAAAAAGAACAATCATTAGCAGAAAGTAATTTGGCTAATGGTATGTCAGCACAAGCAGAAACGGCATACAACCGTTCTACTGATAAAGATTTAAGTACATCAATAAGTGCTTTATTAAAGAGTGGTGGTAGTGCAAATAGTATTTCTGAATTATTCGACAAGTCGCAGGAAGGTAGGTCAAGATTAGCTATAATGAAGGAAAATGAAAGAATGCAAAACCTTAATAGCTTAGTTTCATCTTATAGAAATATGCAGGAACAAGGAGACAAAGCATTCCAAATAAATGAAGAAGACCCTTACCGTAATCAGGCAGCAGCATTATCAGCTTCAATGATGGCAGCAGAAGGACAAAAACAAGCGGGTTTATCAGCAATAACAGGTGGGGCTATGAATGCAGTAAGTGGAGTACAGAATCAACTTAACTATGATAAATATTTTAAATTAAGTGGTGGTGATAAAGGAACTAACCAACCAACAGGAACAAGTGGAGGATTAGGAACATTTCCCGAATCGGGAATAAGTGAAGCAATGAAAGGATTACAAAATATTGGTGGGATGAAAGATTTAGCAACATCATTAAATAATACAAATGATAAATATAGAAACTTTGATTTAAACGGTGTAGGTGGTCAACAACCAACAGGAATAGGAGAATTAGCACCTATTCAACAGAATTATAGTAATAATCAATTTGGTCAATTAGGTAGTTTAATGACTAATCCTGCAAAAGTTAATTTTTCACAAGACTTCTTTCTAAAATAATTATAAATGGCATCGGCAAATGAAATATTAAGTGGTGGTAGGGCTGATATAGGTGGCGTACAATCAGGCGCACCCGTAACTAATGAAAGGTCAGTAGAATTAGGTAATCAGTTTATTAATAGCCTATCAGAAAATCTTAACTTTAAACAAATGGAGCAAAATAAAACTCTATTTGACCAAAAAGTTAAGGATAGGGATGCTATGCTTGCTTTATTTGCAAGTGGTCAAACAAAATTAGGGGCGGTTGACCCTAAATATAGGGATGATTTTGAAAAATCATCTAAAGAAGCAACAGACCTTTTCAATAAAATACAAGGTGCTAATGATTTAAAAGGTCAAGAAAAATATTATGAAGCAATAAATAAAAAGAATGAAATAGCAACTTTAGCGCAACTTAAAACAGCTTTGAAAGCAGCCGATACACAAGCAGCACAACAAGAAACATCACCAACATTAAAAGCAGCAAGATTAAAAGCTATTGATGCAAATTATAGTAAAGGATTATATGAAGAGTGGACACTTTTCGTACCTAATGTACAAATAAATTTAAGTAAGGAATTAGAAAGTTTGCAACCGTCAAATATGGGTGGTGGTGAACAAGGTATAAAAACCGAAACAGTAACACAACAAGCAGGAAAGCCTGTAAAAGATGTAATTCAAACAAAGGCGGGTGTTGGTGTAAGTCGTGGAACATCGGCAAGTGGTCAAAGTGTAAAGAACACAAAAGACTATATGCAAACCACAACAGGACAAGGTGCAGGCGGTACGCAACCAAGTGGCGGTGGTAAAACATCGGGTACTGAAAGTAAGTACATAACAATGGAAGGGCTAAAGGATGAAAAAGGCAACCCTATAAAAGTTGCTTATGATACCAAAACAACAAGTGAAAATGTTTATGATGTAAACGAAGTTATAAAAAAAGCAAACTTAAATTTCGTACATGACGATGATGCAAAATGGAAACAACAACAAGTAGTAGGACAACTTTTGAAAGTAACAGACCCTTCTGAAATACAGCAATTAAAAGACCATGTAGATTATATTAATACAAGATTAAGAGATGCACAAAATCAAACGGGGGCAAAAGACTTAGAATTTGAATTTGAGGATGATGGGAATGGTAATTTTCTGAAAGATAAAGATGGTAATTTCATACCTGTTGTAAAAGGAACTAAACCAACTATTGATGAAAATGGTAATAAAGTATATCCACAAGCAAAAATATTAAATACCCCTGCTTTAATGGCAAGGATAGCAATAGCATCACATAA
>Ga0316217_10001292_pt1 | contig 33242 bp, 22 predicted proteins | sample 1anoAmetaG_FD_203633 | JGI IMG/M metagenome (GOLD analysis project Ga0316217, IMG submission 203633) | Freshwater microbial communities from Trout Bog Lake, Wisconsin, USA - 1anoA | ecosystem: Environmental > Aquatic > Freshwater > Lake > Hypolimnion/Profundal zone | place: USA: Wisconsin...
CGGAGCTGATCGCCGGCGTCATTTTTCAAGATGGAGTCAAACTCGCCGCTTGAGCTTCAAACTTCATCCACGACATTTGACAATACCTCCCATTCTATCCGTGGTGGTGGTAACCGGTTTAGGCACGATCAACGTCATAAAGCAAAGATATTTCACAGCCACTTGGGCGTTGGCAATCGGCACATCGGTCTCAGCGTCTCGCACCGAAACTCGAACCGGGATTTTGTTGTATATCTCAATATTACATCCGCCCAAAGTGGCACAGACGACAAGCAGGGCCACCGTGGTCAAAAACCGCATCAGCATTCTGGTTGAACAAATCATTGGTCTACTCCTAATACCTTAAGGCAACATGGCAATCAAAAGGGTCAAACCAAATTCGCGGAATCGACGATTTCCGCTGTCGGCTGCCCACCCTGTGCTGCAATCCCGCCACTGCGCAAACTGGAACTGGGGGAAATGGGGGTGTGGGCAACGCCATACTTTTGACACATTGCGAGGTGTTGCTACACGCCGGAGTCGTGAATGCGCGCGGTGGTGATTGCAAACCAAGATTCAAAGTGTTTTTCTCCGCCTACCCCCCGGGCTTGGCGAAGGCCGCATCAATACGGGCCATGGTTTCGCCGGTGGATTGCTCCGCTTGGCGCGCGATCAGGCCGCAGCAACGGTCGGCGATTACACGCGCCGGGTGGCCTTGGTAGAAAATGTTTCCGCTTGACATAGAGTTAGGAATGTGTTAGGATGTCGGGCAAGTCGGTTTCACTGGGAAGCCGGGCGTTTGGTTTGGAGGTTTGGATATCAAGCGACATATCGCGGGACACTGCCTGGCGGGAAGAATGGCCGCTTGGCGAATGCCATTTGCCGGTGGGCAGCACGCCGCGGTGGGCTGATAGGGCGCATAACAGATTACCTGACATGTCATGCACATGTCGTGAACGGTTTCTACTATTTGTTGATATTTATGCACGGCTTACTGGAAGCCACATGCTGACTCATGTTATTCCGGCGGAAAAGACGTTTGGCGATGAGAATGGGAGTGAAAACGGTGAGAATGGGAATGAAAAAAGAACGGGGCGGCAAAATGGCGTGGCGCGCATGACAAATAAAACAATTAGTCATGTGTCATGCGCGCAGCCGGCAGGGGGGAAAGCATGCGGTGATGATTCGGCGAATCGCCCCGGGGCGCTCGCATCCGGGAAAATGTTCTGGTATGGTTGCCGGTCTTGCCGATGCGTTGGTTTTCCGCAATACTCGCGTTGGCTGGTTTTTTATCGTGGTGGACGCTGCGGCGTTCACGATCATTTTACTCAAAAGAAAGGTGCTTTATGCCGTTAATGACTACCAAACCGATGTTTGATCTGGCCTATGATGGCGGCTTTGCCATCGGGGCGTTCAACGTCAACAATATGGAGCTTGCCCAGGCGATCGTCGAGGCTTGCGCGGCCGAGAAAAGCCCGCTGATCTTGCAGATTTCCAAGGGGGCACGCAAGTACGCCAAGATGGGGTATCTCAAGCACATCATTGACGCGGCTGTGGAAGAATATCCCTGGCTGCCGATTGCCATTCACCTGGACCATGGCGATACCGTGGATTTGGTCAAGACGTGCGTGGCGGATGGTTTCACATCCGTCATGCTTGATGGCTCGCACCATCCTTATGAGGAGAATGTTAAGATCACCGCTGAGGCGGTGAAAGCGGCCCATGCGGCCGGCGTGGTGGTGGAAGCGGAACTGGGCATGTTGGGCGGGATTGAAGAAGATGTGGTGGGGATGGACGCCCACGAATATGAAAAGAACGTGGAGAAATTCCTGACCGATCCGCAACAGGCCCGCGATTATTGGAAACGCACCGGCATCGATTCGCTGGCGGTGGCCATCGGCACCAGCCATGGCGCGTACAAATTCAAGCATGAATCGAAGCTGGCGTTTAACCGCATCGAGCAGATCATGGAGACTTGTCCGGGTTTGCCGCTGGTGATGCATGGCAGCTCGTCGGTGCCGGAAGAGTTCATCAATCTGGTGAACAAGTACGGCGGCAAGATGCCCAATGCCAAGGGCGTGCCGGAAGCGCAGATCAATGAAGCGGTGACCAAGTACGGCGTGTGCAAGGTGAACATCGACACCGATTTGCGGCTGGCGATGACCGCCAAGATTCGCGAAGTGTTCGCCACCAAGCCGGCGGAATTTGATCCGCGTAATTATCTTGGCCCGGCCCGCGAAGCGATCACCGGCATGGTGCGGCGCAAGCTGCAAGCCAACGTGCTGAACTGCGCCGGCAAGGCCGAAGCCGTGATCGCCCAATGGAAGAAACTGGGTTCGCCGCTGCCGGCGTTTTATACCGGCAAGTAAGCGGCAGTCTTGGCGGTGCGCGGCAATTTACGCGGAGTCGGTGCGATGAACATCGTCGTATTGGACGGTTTCACCCTCAACCCCGGCGATCTATCGTGGTCGCCGGTGGAAGCGTTGGGGAATCTGACGGTCCACGAGCGCACCCCGGCGAATGCGGTGTTGGCGCGTGCCGCCGGCGCGGCGGCGCTGTTGACCAATAAGACGGTGTTGTCCGCCGAGATCATCGCGGCGTTGCCGGATTTGCGCTATATCGGTGTGCTGGCGACCGGGTACAACGTGGTTGACCTGGCCGCGGCCCGCGCCCGCGGCATCATCGTTACCAACATCCCCAGCTACGGCACGTATTCCGTGGCCCAATGGGCCATCGCCTTGCTGCTGGAAATGTGCTGCCAGGTTGGCCGGCATGCGACTGCCACGCGCGACGGCCACTGGAGCCGGCAGCCCGATTTCTGCTGCCGCGAGACGCCATTGCTGGAATTGGCCGGGCGGACGCTGGGCCTGATCGGCGTCGGCGCGATCGGCTCGCGCGTGGCCCAAATCGCCGCGACGTTGGGCATGACGGTGATCGCTTGCGATCCTTCCGGCCGGATTCCCGCCGGCGTCAAAGGCGTATCGCTGGAAACGCTGCTTGCCGAGGCGGATGTCGTCAGCCTGCATTGCCCGCTCACCCCTGCTACCCGCCGGCTGATCAACCGCGAGCATCTGGCGTTGATGAAACCGACCGCGATGCTGATCAACACCGCCCGCGGCGATCTGGTGGACGAACCGGCCCTGGCTGATGCACTCAACTCCGGCCGCCTGGCCGGCGCGGCCCTGGACGTACTCTCCATCGAACCACCGCCGGCCGATCATCCGCTGATCCATGCCCGCAATGCCATCGTCACGCCGCACGTTGCCTGGGCAACCTCCGCCGCCCGTTCGCGGCTGCTGAATACCGCGGCGGATAACCTGTGCCACTTTCTCGATGGCAAGCCGATCAATGTGGTCAGTTGAATTTTGCGCCGGGGCATGTTTTGCAATGTAAAACGCAGGGAAACGTTCCAATTAAATCTGTGTTGCCGTTGAGCTAACGGAACATAAGTAACGGCTACAAACGTGGTTATAGCGTGGTTCGCGTCCTGAAAACATTGCCTGACAATTCCATTGCCATTTCCGTTGTTGTTGGTACATTCTCTTTGCGGAGAATATCAGCATGTCAATTACTGCCGCGGAAGTTGGACGACTGGCCGGATGTTCCACCGCCACCGTGTCGCGCGCGCTGAACAACACCGGATCGGTCAGTGCCAGGACGCGCGAGGCGATTCAGCGGGCGTTACGTGAAACGCATTATCTGCCTAAGCAGACGCTGCGCCAGCGCAAGGCTGCCGCGGCGGTGGCCGCAGAGATCGGGACGTTGGTCGAGATCGTGTTTCACCGCCATTCGCTGGTGGAACATGTTTCCATGGACGGCCACAGCCTGAACATCGACCCGCCGGGGGAGATGCCGGCCTCGGCGTTGCGCGCCCGCGCCTATCAATTGTCGCTGTCGTTCCACCGGCAAATCATCGAGGGGGCGATTGCCGAGTTATCGCGTTGGGGCAATCGTTCGGTGTTGCAAATCAACCATGATTTGAAGGAGCCGCAGTTTTTGGCGGATTTGAATAAACCGGACAAGTGCGGCGTGCTGCTGGTGGGCGAGGAAAATCCGGATGTGTGCAGTTTTGCCCGTGAGTGCCGCCATCCCTTGGTGCTGGTTGATTTTATCCGCGAGGGCGGCAATGACGTGGTGACCATCGACAACTTTGGCGGTGTGATGACGGCGTTCGATCATTTGCATGCGCTGGGGCATCGCCGCATTGGTTTTGTCGGTTTCCGTGCGGATGTGCCGCAGTATCGCGAGCGGTTCCTGGCCTACAAGCTGAAGTTGGCCGAGGCGGGGCTGGCATTTAACCCGGCGTGGATTTACTGCGGGTTTGACCACATCGAAACAGCGGCGCCGGTGATCGGCAAACTGCTGGCCGGCAACGACCGGCCTACCGCGATTCTGTGCGCCAGCGACATTTACGCGGTTAGCGTCATTCGCGCGGCGAATAACCTGGGCATCGATATTCCGGGGCAATTAAGCGTGGTGGGGTTTGATGATATCGATTTGGCGGCGATGGTGACGCCGGCGTTGACCACCGTCCATGTGCCGCAGGCAGAAATGGGCAAACAGGCGGCGCGGCAGTTGATGATCGCCACGCATTTTCATGATCCCGAGCGCACGCGCGGCTGCGAGGTGCGCGTCAAAACCGAACTGGTGGTGCGGGCTTCAACGGCCGCGGTGGCTATGGCGACCGGCGCAGTATCTTCTAGCAATTGGAAAGGGTAAGAATGAACAGGCTTAATATTTCGCGTGCCTTGGTGTTGGTTCTGTGTGTGCTGCTCATGCCGCTTTTGGCGACGGCGGCGGTCACCGTGTCCATCACCGATAAAGGCGTGAAGATTGATGAAGGGCCGTCCGGCACGCTGATGATCGATTACCCCATGCTCACCAACGGCGGCGAAGGCGCGGTGCATAAGCTGATTGAAAAGAACGTCGCCGGTGGCCAAGCCGTGCTCAAATATGAAGGTGGCGGGCAGATCACCGTCGAAGTAACCGGCGGGGATGTCAAATACACCTTCGCCACCATGCCGGGCGATGTGAAAAACTGGGTTGTCAGTTCGTTGGTTCCCTTTAACTACAGCAATGGCGGGACATGGGCGATTGGCAACGGCAGCGAAACGCCGTTCCCCGTGGATAAGCCCGATAAACCGCATTTGGTGCAGCAGGGCAGCGTCAAGAAGGTGACGCTGAAAGACCCGCTGGGCGCCAAGCTGGTGCTGGGTTTGCCGGCGAACAGTTATTTTGAGTTGAACGACAATCGCGCGTGGAATTGGAAGATTTTCGCCTGGAAGGCGATAGCGCCGTTCAATGCCAATGCGCCGGTATACCACTTGAGCATAACGGCGGGTGATGCCGCCGGCGCGGCGGCGGAGCCGGCCGTGATGGTGGATGAATTCGGCCAAAGCACGCGGGCGGATTTCCCGGATAAAGTGAAAACGGTGGATGAATTGAAAGCCGATGCCGCAGCGGAAAAAGCCTATTACGACGGGCTACAGCCGCCGGCACGCGATACTTTCGGCGGGCTGCCCGGCAGCGGCGTCAAGCTCGGGTTGAAAAAGACCGGGTTCTTCCATGTCGAGCAGAAGGGCGCGAAATGGTTCCTGGCCGATCCCGATGGCAATGCGTTTTATTTGCTGGGGGTGTGCGAAGTTTCGCCAGGCGATGATTACACGCTGGTGCAGGGGCGTGAGGAAATCTACAAGTGGCTACCGCCGCACGATGGGGAATTCAAGTCGGCGTACAAAGCTGACAGTGCCGGGGTATTGTCTTTTCATTTGGCCAACCAAATCCGCAAGTATAGCCAGCCGTATACCGGGGAAGATTATATGGCTCGCATGTTGAGCCGGATGCGCAAATGGGGATTCAACTGCACCGGCCCATTCTCCGGAATCAACAAAGCCAATCGCGATGCGAACTTCCCTTATGTCGGCACGCTGCCGCTGGGGCAATGGCAGAAGCACGCGATCATGGCGATTCCCGGGATCAACAATACCTGGGATCCGTTTGATGAGAAGAACCAGGCGGCGGTGGAAGCCAGTTTTGCCGAGCGGCTGCCGGCGGCGGCGAATGATCCGCTGCTGGTGGGCTACTTTTTGGTGAACGAGCCGCTCTATGAAGACGTGCCGCACGTGGTGCCGCACCTCAAAGGCAGCAAGTATGCATGCAAGCGGCAACTGGTGCAGGGACTGCGCGATAAGTACAAGACCATTGAAGCGTTCAACACCGCCTGGGGCATGACCGCCCAGAGCTTTGACGATCTGACCGATGCCGGCCTGCCGGTGACCACCGCCGCCGCGGCGAGCGACGTGCAAGCCTTTACCGACTTGTTTTTTGAGACCTATTACAAGCTGGTGGCTGACACTTTCCACAAGTATGACACCAACCACATGCTGATCGGCAACCGTTTCCAATCCGGCACGATCAACAACGCGCATTTGCTGGCCACCTGCGGGAAATACATGGATGTCGTGTCGTTCAATTACTACACCTGCGGCGTGGATAAGGATTTCCTGAAACGCATCCAAAAGTGGTGCGGCAAGCCGATGGTGCTCACCGAATTCTTCTACAGTTCGCCGAAAGAATCCGGCTTGCCCGGTGGCGGCAACGATACCGCCACGCAAGAACAGCGCGGCTTGGCGTACCGCAACTATGTCGAGCAGACGGCATCGATGGATTTCATCCTTGGCAATGAATGGTTCACGCTGGTGGACCAATCATTTACCGGGCGATGGTTCCAGCAGTTCAACGGCGAGAACGCCAACTCGGGTTTGATCGCTGTCACCGACCGGCCATGGAAGCCGATGCTGGCACAGATGATGAAGACGAACTATGACATTTATGCCATCGCCATGGGCGAGCAAAAGCCATTCGCCTGGGATGAACCGCGGTTCACCATGTCCGTGGCGGCACACAAGACCCTGGCCATCGCGCGTGCCGCCGGCGAAGTGAAAATGGACGGCACCGCCGCCGGTTTCCCCGGCACACCGGCCGAACTGATTCCCTCCAATCGCCTGGTGATGGGCACCGATGCCGGTGGCGTCGAGGCAACGTTCAAAGTCTGTTGGGACGATGCCAATCTCTACGTGTTGGCCGATGTCACCGATCCCACGCCGATGAAGAACGAAAACACTCCGGCCAATCTATGGAGCGGCGATGGCGTGGAGCTGTTCCTGGGCGTCAGCAAGCCGGACGAAGACGGAGCCATTCATTTTGACGATCACCAGATTCTGCTTGGCGCCGGCAAGCCCGATGGCAAAGGCCAAACCTATGTCACGCAAATCCCGACTCAACCCAATATCAAGTTGGTAGTGGTGCCCAACGTCAGCGGCAAAGGCTATACTCTGGAAGCGGCCATTCCCTTTACCGGGATGGGCTTTGCCCCGGTGAAGGGACAAACGGTTCGTTTCGACATCGGTGTTGATGACAGCACCGACGGCAATCGCCGCATCCGCCAATTGATGTGGAACGGCGCCGAGCGCAACTCGGGCGACCGCACCGGCTGGGGCCGGGCGGTGTTCCTGGGGCAGTAATGGACGATTGACGGTGTCGAATCTTCTGGAGACGCCATGTTCAACGCAAGACACACGAAAGCTTTTACGCTGGTCGAACTACTGGTAGTCATTGGCATCATCGCGGTGCTGATCGCAATATTACTGCCGGCGCTGAACAAGGCACGCTATCAGGCAAGACTGGTGGCTTGTTCCAGCAATCTGCGGCAGTTTGGCATGGTCCTACAGATGTATGCCAATCAGAGTAATGGCTACATGCCACTGACCTTTTGGTGGGGTCGGCAAGATCTCAATGGTCTTTACAATAGCGGGCAAGTGACAACCTCGCCCCCCATTCCGCCCGCCACCTGGCCCCCGGTTTTGTTAACGCCGCTAGGCGACGCCTTGTTCACTTCGGGGATCGTCAGCATCCCACAGGCCTTTTACTGCCCGGCCGCTAACGACGCCCACCAGATGTTTAATACCTCGGGTAGTAATCCATGGCCCATGGTCCAGTGGACTTATGAGTCGGTAGGATACCCTGTGCGGCCGATGGCGCGAGCTGACCCGATCGGTGGCGCTACTCCCGCACCCGGGTACTACTATGTTGGCGCTACCGCATCGTGGGCGGTTCCACCGCCGAAGGTTACCCAACTGCATTCTTACACTGCCATCGCCGCGGACACCATCCCTTGGTATCAGCCGGCCTCCCCCTATACGGCACCGGCCAACTTTGGCCACTTCCTAAACGGGATCAATGTCTATTTTGTCGATGGTTCGGTCAGTTGGGTGCCTTATGCCGTGTTCGCCAATAGCTATACCGCCAACGGCACTCACCCCGATGGCTCAGCTCCCAACTGGCTCACCTATGATTGGCAAATCACCAAGACGTATACCAGCGGAGTCTGGCTTGACTTGGACAATTATCATCGAATCAACTGAGTCTTTATCGCGGTCATCTCATTCCCGCTGAAGGAGGTTGTGTGCGCGTTTTGTTTATCGGTGGAACGGGCCTGATCAGTACCGCCTGTACCGAACTGGCCCTGCAACGTGGCATTGACGTGGTGCTGCTGAACCGCGGCCAACGCAAAGCCACTCCGGCGGGGGCCAAGTCGATCGTGGCCGACATCCACGATCCGGCCGCAGCCGCGGCGGCGCTGGCGGGCCAGTGCTTCGATGCCGTGGCCAATTTCATCGCCTACACCCCGCAGGATATCGAGCGCGACGTGGAGCTTTTCCGCGGCCGCACCAAGCAATACATCTTTATTAGCTCGTGCAGCGTCTACCAAAAGCCGCTTACCAGCTATCTAATTACCGAAAGTACGCCGCTGGCTAATCCTTGTTGGGATTATTCGCGGAACAAGATCGCCAGCGAAGATCGCTTGATGCAGGCTTATCGCCAGCAGCTGTTCCCATGCACGATTGTCCGGCCTTCGCTTACCTATGGCGACGAATTGATTCCCCTGGCGATCAATAGCTGGGCCAAATCCTACACCGTCGCCGACCGCATGAAACGCGGCCAGCCGGTAATCGTCCCGGGCGATGGTTCTTCGCTCTGGCCGATCACGCATAACACCGATTTTGCCAAGGGGCTGGTGGGGCTGCTGGGCCATTCGCAGGCGATTGGCCACGCGTTTCACATCACCACCGATGAGGTTCTGTCCTGGGATCAGATTTACGGCGCGCTGGGTGCGGCTCTGGGCGTTGAACCCAAACTCTATCACATCGCCTCCGATTTTCTTGCGGCCGTATGGCCCGATTTACGCGGCGGCCTGCAAGGCGATAAGGCGGTCAGCGTGGTGTTTGACAACGCCAAGATCAAACGTTTCGTGCCCGGATTTCTCGCCACCACCTCGTTTGCCCAAGGCATCGTCCGCAGCGTGGCGTGGTTTCATGCCGACCCCAAACGCATGGCCATTGATGAAACCGCTAATCGCCGGTGGGATGCGGTGATTGAGGCTTATGAAAAAGGCTTGACGTTGGCGCAAGCGGCGGTGCGTCTTTAGCTCTTGAGACATTTTATGAACAACACCCTCCACACCCATTTTCCGCGGATTATCTTGCTTGCGTGTTTAATGCTGCCTGGATGCAATAAGCCCACGGAACACGCGGCCCCGCCCGCGGCCACACAGGCTGCGGCCCCAGCACCGGTCGTCACACCACCGGCGATTGTCCCGACCGCACCACCCGCCGTCACGCCGCCGGTGGTTGTCCCGGCCACCGCTCCCACAACGCTGCCTATCGGTCCCGATGGTTTAATTGTCGAAAGCGACAATCAGCACGCGCCCTTTATGGCGGTCTATAAGGGCAGCGTTGACGGCGTCGCCAAACCCTATGGCATCCAACGCGCCCAAGCCTATGCGGCGTGGCTCAATCGCAGTCTCATTTGGGCCGAGGACACGCTGCCGGGCGACAATGGTTGGGGAAACGTGGAAGGCGGGAGCTGGCAGCTCGAGCCGTGGGGGCAATGGGTGGCGGCCAATCCGGCACGCCGGGTGATTTGGTCGGTGCCCATCGTTCCCGGCGCCTGGGATGGCAGCGGTTTCGCCCAGGGCAAGGATGCCCATCAGCCGATTTCGCTGGAGTTGGGCGCTGCGGGCAATTTCAACGAGCACTATAAGAAGCTGGCCGAGAGACTGGTCAAGAATCATCTGGAAAACAGCATTCTGCGTTTGGGCTGGGAATTTTCCGGCGGGTGGTACGCCTGGAACGTCAAGAGCAAGGCCAAGGCCGCCGCGTATGCCGGCTATTGGCGGGAAATCGTCAAGACCATGCGCCGGGTGCCCGGCACGGAAAAATTGCAGTTTGATTTTAATCCAGCCTCCGGCTGGATGGGCTACGATCCGGAAGAGGCCTGGCCGGGGGATGAATATGTCGATTTTGTCGGCCCGGACATTTACGATGATTGCTACGCCAAAGACACTTATCCCTGGCCCAAGGACGCCACGCCCGAGCAGATCGAGCAACGCCACAAGAAGGCGTGGGACGAGTATCTCAATGGCACCTACGGCCTGGCCTATTGGAGCAAGTTCGCCCGCAAGCATCACAAGCCGCTCACTTTCCCCGAGTGGGGCGTGAACAACAAGCCCGATCACCACGGTGGCGGCGATAATCCTTATTTCATCGCGCAGATGTACCAATTCATCCACGACCCGGCGAACAACGTTTATTTCGCCGCCTATTTTGACTACAACGCCGGCGATGGCCATCACCAGCTTGCCCCCAAGCCCGACGGCACGGTGATTACCGAGTTCCCGAATTCCTCCAAGTTATTTCACAATCTAATGGCACGCCCGGCGCCGCTGGCCACACGCCAGTCAACGCCGGGCTGATGATGCCAATATTTCCGGGCATCGCCGCTGCCAAACTGAGGCAGCGGTCGTCGCCCGGCAGTGGGATATACTCAATCGGCAAATACCGGCTGATACGAAACACCCAGATAGAGTTCATCGGCACCGATGGCCGAATCCGCGATGGTCGCCACCGACGCAGTCGGACTGACGACCGCTGCGGCCGCCCGGGTGCTGGCCGCGCTCGCCGCCACCGGGGTGGCGGTTGGCACGGTCGAAGCCGTGCTCACCGCTTGCGCCAACGCGCTAGCTGGGTTGCTGGCCGGCGTGGCGGTGGCCACCAGCGGCGTGGCGACGGTGGACTGAACCACCGGCGTTACTACCGCCACCATCGCGTCCAATTGCACCGTGCTTACCGTGTCGGCCGAGACAAGCCCGTTGGCGAATACCGGCGTCGAAGCGGACATGGAAATCCCCAGGTTTTGCAGCACGTCAGTCAAGTCGCTGTTGCTCACCGTGGTATTAGAACTGGGATTGGCGGCATTATATTCAAAGTTACCAAGGCTCCACTGGTTGGTGGTCAGCCCCAGATTCTGGAGCACAGTGGTCAGATCGGTGTTGTTCACCGTTCCATCCAAGTTGGTATCACCCTTAATATCATACCGGAAGGCCGTGAAGGTGGCATTGCCGGCGCCGGTAACATTGCCGTAGCCGATCCCGTAATTCGAGCCGCTAGCCAACGTGGAACTGAAGATCTGGCCACCGAAAACGTAGCCTTGGATCGTGCTCACCGAATCCTGGGTGGTGTTGCTCATGGTCACGATGTTGCTTTGCACATCCGCGCTGGCGCCACCGCTGAGGGTCAGGCTCGCCAAGCCCACGTTACCGGCAAAGATAACCTGGGAAGTCGAGCCGCTGGCCACAAGCTTCACCGCCGCGTCGGTGGTATCCGACGAACTGTTGCCAAAGGTCAGCGTGCCATTGGTCAACGTGAGGTTTCCCGAGCTGGGATCCCACACGTAATCAGCATTGGCTGAGGGAGTGATATACGCCGGCAGCGTACCGCTGCTGGTGTCGGTGTAGCTGACATTGAAGGACAGTTCCGGCTGGATGTAGAAGTTGATGGGAATCCCGGTGACGGTTGCAAAAGCGGGATTGGCGTTGGTGTAGCCGTAGATCCAGTCGGCGTTAGCGCTGGCGACTTCTGGAGCGACGATGATGCGGAACTTGGTTCCGTTATTCAGGTCGTTGATCAAGGCGGTTTCCGCCTGGGCGTTAAACGTGGTCAGCGGGGCGTTGACATAACCATTGTAGTAAATGGTGGAGGGATTGGTAATCGTTCCCAAGACGGTGGCATTGCCAAACAGGTTGCCGACACCATCGGCGGCGCCAACAAACTGTTGGCCATTGATGTTGGAGGTATTGCCTGCCGCGGTGGTCGAGCTGTCGTAATAGAACGGGTTCTTGGAGGTGCCCGCCGCTCCGGGCAGGATGTTGGTGGTGGCATCCTGTACCAGATAGACGTCCAGCAGCGCACCGGCGCTGGAGCTGTTGTAATTGACGAAGTTCAGGGTGATTTCATTGATCGTCGCAATCGTGCTGCTATACAGCGAGCCATCGGCGGCGGTGGTGAAGGTCACATTGCCGGTGCCCAAGTTACCCGTGTACGTGTTATTGGAGCTATTGTTGCCGGCGGTCACGGTGTAAGCCACGCCATTCTGGTTGGTCGGGTCGGTCGTGTTGCCCGCGTCCGGGTTGATCGGACCGGCATTGGTGCTGAATTCGGCCGGATCGTTATAATTGGTCACGGTGCTGTCATTGAAATCCATGGCCGCATAACGGGAGCCCTGTGCGATCGAGAAGTTGAACGGCGGCACAGGATTGAGCACGCTGCTGCCGAAGGTGACCGGACCACCGGTGCCTACGTCACCCACAGAGCTGGTGTACTGCGTGAGGGTTTGGCTGTTATTGGTGCCGTCGGCAACGATGAACACGGTGGCCGTGACGTTATTGCCCAGCACCGGGGTCACGTAACTGGTGTTACCGCCGTTGGTGGTCGGACTCGACAGGGTAATGGTGAACGCCTTGTCGCCGCTCATGCTCGCCACGTAGCTGATCGGTACGGTAATGTACTGCGTGGTGTTGCCCGGCAGGAAGGTCAAGTTGCCAGATTCACTGGTGTAGTTGGTTCCGTTGAGCGCGTTGCCGTCGGAGGTCGCATAGTGGACGGTCAAGGTATCGCCCAAACCGGTTCCCGAATCGATCAGCAAGCTGCGGGTGACCGGGATGGTCACATTCCCACCGCTGATGCCCACGTTGGTGTTGACATTGTAGGCGGTCGCATGGAACCCGACCGATTCGGCGGTGAGGGTGTTGGCCACGTTGCCCACAATCTGCAATAGCGGGGATTGGGGGCCATTATTGGCCTGATAGAAATACATGCGTGCCGTCGCGTCGCCGGGGGCCAGAATCACGCGGACGTTTTGCCCGGCGTTAATCTGGTTCTCCAGGAAGGTCAAGGCCGATTCGCTATAGGTCTGCGTCGGGGTGGTGGCATTGCCGGTGTTCACCGTCCAAGTCCAGATCGTGTTCAACGCGGCTTGGGTCGGGGTGAAATAATCCAAGCCCAACTTCTGATTGAAGCCTACCACGCCCAGCGGAATGCCGTAGTCGGAATAGGAGGCAACATTGCTTACGTTGCCCGGTGAATTGGCCACGCCTACCGTGCTGGCGCTGAGCGGCCCGACTGTACCGGCAACCGCCGGCGCGAAGCCACCCAAACCGTCAACCGTATTGGCGTTGTACTCGGATTTGTCCCCGAGCGTGCTGCTCGTAAAGTTCCCCACTTCAGTGGTGGGTTCGTTGGCACCGGCGAGATAGAGGGTAAAATCGCCCGGAGGCGCGGCGTAATTGGCGCCTTGGGTGTTGCTGTAATTGCTCAGGCCAAGGGCAAAATTGGTCAGGCTGGTCAGCGACTGACCCGGCTGAAGGATTGCCGATGCCGGGAATTCCACCACTTGGAATCCCTGGTAGGCGAAAGAACCGGTGCCGTTGGTGCCCGAGCCATTGATGTAGCCGGCATTGTAAAAAGAAGTGGTTTCCGCGGAACCGTCGGCATCGGACAGCGCGGTCTTGGTCGCGGCCAGTGACGGGGTGATGGTGATGGTGGTTACATCGGTGGTATCGACGATCGGCGACGGTTCCGAACCGGTGGTGTTGCCACTGGTCAGTTTGATCGTGAAGGTCTTCTCGGTGGTCAGACTGGAATTGGTGATGATGGGAATGACGGTGGTGGCGATGGTCTGGCCACCGGTGAAGGTCACGTTGCCGGTGATTTGCGTGGTGTTGCCCAGCACACCAAAGTCGGTGCCATTGATGGCCGTGCCGTTGCTGACACTGTAATACACGGTGGCCGTATCACCGGTGTAGTCGGTAGCGGGACGGGCGATATCGATCGCCACGCCGGACTCCGCAGCATTGACGTTGACCGCGGAGTATTGGATGGCGAAATGCTCCGCGGGTTGCACCGCGGCGTGCGTGGTGCCGCTGAACCAGAGGTAAGGTTGGATACCGTAGTTACCACCGGTGGTGGAGTTGTTGTTGGCAAATTCCGCGGCGAACGCTGCCGAACCGGGGGTAATTGCCAAGCGGATGGGCGCGTAGCTGCTGCCGGTGGCGTTGAGAGCGGCCTTGAGGTAGGTCTGGGCGGCGCTGCTTAATTCCAGCGTGTAAACGTCCTGGATGCCTTCCAGGTTGCCGTTGGGAGCCACGGTTGAGCGGCTGGTATCCTGATTGCTAAAGCTGGCGGTGCCCAGCAGCATGGCGCCGGCGGCGCCGTTCAGGCCACCGGCGGTCAGATCCATACCCAAGTAGGACAGGCTGCTGGTGGTGACACCCGAAGAGCCAGTGGTTGGGCTGGTGAGCAGGTAGACGTTGAAGTTACCCACGCGCTGCGGATTGACCGAGGAGAAGGCCGTGCCGTCGGTGTAAGAACCGGAGGCGGAACCGTCGTTATCCAATTCCAAAGTCAGGCTGGTGAGCGAATCAACGGCCAAGCTCGACTGTGCCGCCTGGGCGTTAAACGACATCACGTCGTACTGCTGGGTGCCGAAATCGCCGGTGCCATTGGTCACCGAACCGTTGACCGGGGCATAGGTGCCATTCGTCGGCTTGACCACCTGGACGCTGGTGCCGGCAGTGCTGAGAATGAACGAATTGTTGTTGGCGCCGTCTTTGACGGTGCCGCCCACATTGTCGGCCATGTTGGTGGTGCCGATGATGGTAACCGTGGAAGCGGCCACGCCAAGCGTGGCATTACCGCTCGGGGACGACAGCGTGACCGTGAAGGTCTTGTCGGCGGCGCCATAGGTGTTGATGGTCGGTACCGAGATCACGGCTTCGGTCTGACCGGCGGCGAAGCTTACCGTGCCGGTGATCTGCGAGGTATTGCCCGCATTGCCGAAGTCCGTACCCGCGATACCCGTGCCGTTGCCGGTGGTGTAGTTGACCGTGACGGCATTGCCGGCATAGCCGTTGCGCTGCACGTCAACCTCGACGACGTTACTGACGTTGTTTTGATCGACGCTGATGCTGGCGTAGGGCAGGGAGATATTTTCCGCCGCCGCATTCACCGTCAGGCTGAGTGCCGGCGATTCATCCAAGGCGGTATCGCTGGCCACGCCATTGGTGGCGTTGACGCTGGTGGTGTTGTTGTAATAGTTATATTCGCCTTCGAACTGTGCTGCTGAAGCGGTGGTTTCGGGGGTGATGACCAACTCGAACGGGGCATTGGTGTTTAGCGCACTCATCAGGGTGGTGGTGGCGCTTTGGGTGCCGGTCGGCAGGTTGAGATTAATGCTGACATTGCCGTTGGCAGTCGGCGTGAAGTTGCCCAGGTAGTAGTTGGCCACGTTGCCCGCGCCAATCGCGCTCAAGCCGCCTTGGCCTTGCACGCCCAGGGGATAGCCCGTGGTGGTATTCGTGTTGTAAGAAAAGTTGCCGCTGATGGGATTGGTGAACGTGGGGAGCATCCACACGTCGAAGGCGCCGGTTGCCGGGCTTCCCGCCGCGCTGCTGGTGGAATTAAAGGCGCTGGGATTGTTGACCACTTGCAGGGCCAGATTGCCGATGCTGCTCACCAGGCTGGTGTTGCCCGTGGTATTGGTGGTCGGCGGTACCGTGGCATTGCCCGCCGAGGGGGCCGTGATCGTGTAAGTATTTGTGCTGCTGTGCCCATTGTACTTTTCGGTACCGGTGGTGGTGCTAACATACACGTTGATCCCGGTGGCGCCGGCGGTGATTGGCAGATTGGGGGTGGTAATGGTAATGGCACCGGTGGTGCAGGCGCTGCTGGTGATGTAGCCGCTGGCTTCGGCGCTGGCGGTGGTTTCACCGCTGGCGGTGGTCCAAGTATATTTGATGTAATACTTCTGAGAGCTTCCCACCAACGTACCGCCGGTGGTTGCATAGCTCATAGCAGCGGCGCTCCCCGGGGCGCTCAAGGTGGTGTTGGGGAAAATCGTCGAGTTGCTGGGATCGAATTCCACCAACGCGAAAGATTGATATTGGAAGGCACCCGTGCCCACGCTGCCGTTCACGTAGGCCGAAGAGCCGGCAACCGGCCCGGTGGTTTGAATGTCCGTGACCACGGTTGAGTAACCCGTCAGGCTGGTGCTCAACATCACACGCGATTCCACAACTTCCATGATCGCCTGCGAGAGGCGACTACCAGACTTTCGTGCTTTTGCAAGCCCGTTATTCTTACGATTGAAAAGACGCATTGCCAAACCTCCGATTAAATGATGCCATCTCCATTTTCCGCACCGCTTGCCCGCATGGTTATTATTTAATGCGCGTAAGCGACTGCGGAAACCGTACAAACCAGAGCTTTTAGAGCACCAACAAGGTGCCTTCCCTGGAACCCACACCTTTTAGCCTGCTTTCATTTGGGTCTGACTAATTTTGTAGTAGCGTTGGATTAAGAATACAAAATTTTCGTGTCGCGTTAGAGTTTGTTCCGCTGGGTAACCGTGGTGGATAAATCTTGGGCCACTTGGGAAATCACTTCACGCCAATCTCCTAAAACCCGCTGGCGATAAAGTTTCATCATCGGATACCAATTGGTTCGCGTGCCTTCTAGCCGCCAACGCCAGTCGGGAACCTTGGGCAGCAATCCCCAAGTAGGCTTGCCCAGGGCACCGGCCAAATGCAACACCCCGGTATCGACGGAAATGACCAAATCGAGATTGGCGATCAGTGCCGCAGTATCAGCGAAATCACCGATATCCGCCGTGTAATCGATCCATGCGCTTCCCCCGGAAGGTGTTCCACCGGCTGCTGCCGCCCCAAGCTGTAGACTATAAAAGCTAACCCCGGAAACGCCCAACAGCGGTCGCAGCATTTCCAGACTCATCGCCCGGTATTGTTGATTGGTGTGCATGCGCGAACCACTCCAAACCACCCCCACGCGGAATTCCGGACTCCCATTGGCAATCTTCTGTCTCCATACATTAGTCAAAGTTTGGTCGGCCTCAAGGTATGGCGCGACACGCAATATATTATTAGGCTCGATCCCCAGCGCCAGCGGTAGGCTCAGCAACGGACAATGAACATCAAACTCGGGCAACGCCTGCCCGGTAGTTAGCCAAGTATGCGCGCCGGGAATCTGCCGCAGCAGCCGAATCAACTGCGGATAACACTCCACAATAACCTTGCCCCCGCGTGCCGCCACCACCGGTATATAACGCATGAATTGAATAGTGTCGCCCATTCCCTGTTCGGCGTGCAAGAGGATGGTTCGCCTGGTCAAATCACCGCCATTCCACAGTGGCTGGGTGAAGTTACGCCTTGGCGAGGGAAACCCATGCCAGCGCCAGCGCCATTCGTACTCGCGCCAACCCTCGCGCCAGTTGCCTTGCAGCAGTAACAATAATGCCAGATTCCAGTGCGCCGTGGCATCAGCGGGATTGACAACCACGGCCGCACGCAGCTCAGTCATGGCTGCGGCATAGTCACCGCGCTTGGCCAAGGCCACTCCCAAATTGCAATGCGCCGGTGCATAGCCCAAGTGCAGTGCCGCACTCAAGGCGGCAATCGCCGCATCGGTTCGCCCGGCGTTGGCCAGCGCGCAACCCAAGCCAAAATGCGCCGCCGGCAGTTGCGGGCTTAATTCCACCGCCTGCGTGAACGCCGCGGCCGCCTCCTCCCACCGGCCCGCCATGGCATAGGCGTTACCGAGCATCCCATGCGCTTCGGTGAGCTTAGGCTCTTCCCGCACGGCTTGGGCGAGCACGGTAATGGCTTGGGCAAATTGACCCTGGGACAGCAAGGCCTTGCCGGTATCGATTTTCACCGCTATTCCGGGCAGGTCCAAGGGAGCGTCGGACTAATTTGGTACGTGCGATAAACATCCGCCCAAAACTCCGGTGGACTGCCCACGCCCACCACCGTACCCTTAGGCATCCAGAAAACCGGATTGGCACCATCCAGATCGCTCAGGGTTTCCACGTGGCCATCGAAGAAAGCGGCGTTGAACCGGTAATAACCGTTGCCGAAGCCGCCATGCCTTGCCCACAGCAGCCGCTCATCCGGAACTCCCGGGTTGCCACCGTTGCCCGGGGCGTGGGTTCGACATTGCGCCCGCGTGTATTGGGATTGCGTGCCCCAATCCGCGTAGGCGCCGCCTTCGCCGTCGGTGATACCGTAGTCTTGGGTGGGGGCGCCGCCCGAGGAATCGGCCAACCAGCGCGCCCCATCGGCAACAAAGATCTTCTCGGAAGCTTTGCCGATCAACGTCAGCTTTGGCACATAGCTGCTTGGAGGATCTTCATAATAGTTTCCGTAAACGGTAGGATTGGCACCGGGATTGTTCGCACTTAGATTGGGCAAGGGGTTATGCAACACCATGAAGTCCATGCCCACCGTGTAGGACGGGTGTTGCATCACGCTGGGAATGCCCACCACGCCCGGGAACGCCGTCGATGCCGCCGGTGAAAAAGTGGATATCGTCTGATTCTCCGTACATTTCAGCAAGTCGCAATTCAACTCGTAATTCACCCGGTCCCAGCGCGACTGACTATTCCAGTAGTTCGGTACATCGGCATTGGCGCTGTAGGTAAACGTGTACCCCAATACGTTTAGAATCGGCGTTTCCCAGTCCCATATCGTATTCACCCCGGTGGGGAAATTCGCCGCCGTCCAAGATGGCGGATACCCCGAGTTATTCGTGCCCACCACCGTCCACCCGCCCCCGGTGTTGCACGGGGCGCCGGCGATGTAATTTTGATACAGGGCGGCGTATTCCAGCATCCCCTGCGCCAAGTTGCGCAGATTGGCCGCGCATTTGACCGTGTTGGCCGCATGGCGTGCCCTGCTTAACGCCGGCATCAGCACCCCGATCAGAATCGCGATAATCCCGATCACCACCAGCAGTTCGACCAGCGTAAACGCGGCGCGGTTGCGCTTGTTCACCGCGGGTACCTTAGCCAATGTAAAGGCGTTTTGATCTCTTTTCATATGTCTTTCTAATCTCTTGTTTACCAACACTATTCTGACCGCCAAACCTATTTGCCCGGGATCCATCTCTCGCGCCGCCCCATACTCAGCCTCTGTTGGAGATGACCGACGCCCTGCCATCGCCAGCGGATTGTGGACCACCATCAAGCGCCCGCAATCCGGACAAAATGTCGGCTCGGAAGTTCCCGGATACCGAGTTCAGCACGGCATACGCGCCGCCTGCCATGCCCGCGATGCCCAAAACCACACCCGCGACCCTCGCCAATAACTTCGACTGCTTTTTATTTTGTTTCGTTTCTGCCATGGCATTCTGGCTTACATTCAATGTTTGGCCAAATCAGTCCAACCAAACGCCTGGTTCATCAACAGGTTGGTCATCATACGAAAAACGGGACCATTTCATATTGGCATAAAAGTAAGTTTATGATAAGATTCCATTAGCAACAATGATGTTGCACCTTGGAAATTAGCCTTGCATGGAGGCGTGTTAATGATAAACAGGCCCCTGTTAGCCACTGCGCCCCCCCTTGAAATTTTGATGCCAATGCGGTTTGTTCGCAATGAGAGGCCCATTTATAGGAATTTCATGCCCCTGGCGTGATCGAAAGAACTCCCCCAAAATACGCGATGATTGGCTAAGTCACTGTGGCATAAGGACTTACGGAGAAAATCAACGTGTGGAAGTTACGCGCACACATTGTAAACCACCAGCGTTTGGCGGGCCATCGCGCTGGGCACAACCAAGCGTTGGTTTGACGCGGGATAGGTGGCCATTTACACTTCGCCGCCAGTAGGGATGAAGGTCCAAACGCATGTTAACCGAAGACTGTGCATGTACGGGCAGCACGCTGGGCAAGTTGCTCAAGCCGGCGGTGATGGCGCTGCTTTCGCGGCAGCCGTTGCATGGTTATCGCATCGTGCATCAGCTTGGGGAAATGAAGATGATGAAAGGGCAATCGCCTGATCCGGCGGGGGTGTATCGGCTATTGAAATCGCTGGAGGAAGATGGGTTGGTGGAATCGGCATGGGAAGCCGGCGGGGCGGGGCCGAATAAACGGGAATTTAAGTTGACGGCGGATGGGCGGGGTTGTTTGACGCGGTGGAAGGTAACGCTGCGGGAATATAGCGAGGGGTTGGGCGATTTGCTGGCCACTATGGAAAGTGCGGGTGGGGATGTGCGGCCGGCGGGGAAGTCGATGGCCACTTTGCCAACGTACACCGTTGACGGCGGGGCGGTGGATTCGCTGGATTTGAAAGTGCTGTTGCTGACGCAGGGGTTATTTGTGCCGGAGGAGGTTTACAAGGCGTTTGGGGCGACGCATCGCCTGTCGCCTGATCCGATGGAATGCAGTGTGCTGTTTTTGCAGGATAAAACGGTGGTACATATCGCCAATATTGGGCCGGCGGCACGGTTCCAATTAGGCCTTGGCGGCGATGGGGAACTGCGGTTGCTGCATGATGGGCAGTTCGTGACCCACGTGGATTTGCCGCCAGCCAGCGCGTTTTATCGGCAGACGACTTCGCGCGGTGTGCCCTTCAAGGGATTGGCGGTTTTGCAAGGGCATGATGTTTTGGCGTTCCCGTATTTGTGGCCGTGTGAATTTGCCAAGGCGGGGCAGGCTTGTCGGTTCTGCCATTGCGGGGCTTACACGCAACAGCAGGCGACTATGGGCATTGCCCAGCCGGGGATGTTTACTGCGCAGGATGTGGCCGAGGTGGTCCATTACGCGGTGAATGTCGAGAAATGTGCCAAGTACGTTCAACTGACTGGCGGCTCGACGTTCCAGACCGACGGCGAATATGGCCAGATTGTTGACATGCTGCAAGCCATCGACCGGGTGGCGGGGTTGGCCAATATTCCCGGCGAAATCATTCTGTACACCACGCCGGCTGAGGATGTGCAGCAGGTGGACCAGTTATTTGCCGCCGGGGTGGATCGCATTGCCTGCGACATCGAAATATGGGATGAGAATCTGGCTAAACAGATTTGCCCCGGCAAATATAAATGGACTGGCCGGCAGCGGCACTTGGATACCTTACGCCACATCGCCAAAACGCATGGCCGGAACAAGGCGTGCAGCACATTTGTGGTGGGGTTGGAACCGGCGGAGAGTTTTCTGGCCGGGGCCGAAGAACTTGCCCGCGATGGCATCGTGCCGATTCCATCGATCTGGATGCCACACGGCCTGCCGCCGATTGCCGGCGGGGTGGTGGCGGACATGGAATTCTTCCGGCGGGTGCGGCGTGGGTTGGCGAAAATATACTGCCAATACGGCTGCGAACCACCAGGCACAACAGGATTTAATGTTTGCCTGTGCCGGGATACGTGGAACAACCGGGAAGCGATTGCAGCGGCGTGCTGAATGAAATCGGACAATCAGGTAGGATTTTGGTTCAACAACGGTTTGCTCCTACGGTAGTAGACTTAGCCTAGTAGGTTGATTTGCAGGAGATTTGTATGAAAATTCAGAAGAAAGATGCGGTTTGGGCTGTAGCGGGAATGGGCCTGACGGTTGTTACATCCCATGCGGCCAATCTCCCTGTGCCCAATTATTCGTTCGCGTCGCCGACTGTGCCCAATGAATCACCATGGACCACTGGGGGTGGCGCTACGGATTGGCAAGAGGCACCGGCACCGGCGTGGTTTCTTGGGGACGGATACACGTCCGCTGATTGGGCTGCTAATGCGGGGGTTTTTCTTAACGTGCCTTGGGCACCGGTTGACAACTTGGTTGGGAGTCAGGCAGCTTTTATCATGTCGGTGCCGGGCGTGGAGCTTTACCAGGACCTGCCCACGTATCAGTATCAAGTCGGCCGATCCTATCAATTGACGGTTGCGGCATGTGGCGGTGGCGATCCTGACTATGGCTACACGATGCAAGGAAACGCGACACTGGACTTCCGGCTTTATTATCGCGACCCCAGTATCGCTTCGGGCGACAATCGCGTGACCATTGGTGACGTGGCCGCGACGTTTCCCGCCGGTGGCAACCAAACGATATCGCATCTCACCGACTACACGCTGACCCTTCCCGCCGTGCAGGCCACCGATCCCTGTGCCGGCCAGGACATCGGCATCCAGCTTATCTCCAATGTATTCGGTGGCGGCTTTTGGGACGTGGATGATGTACGCTTGGTATCAGCCATGAAAGGTGACGCGAATTACGATGGTACGGTCGACAACACGGATCTGACCACCGTACTTCAGAACCTGGGCGTTAGCACCTCGCAATGGAGCCTTGGTAATTTCGAGTATGCGGCCGGCAACCTCGCGACCTACACCGTGAACAACGGCGACTTAACCGACGTGCTGCAAAACCTTGGCACCAGCGACGTCGATGCTTCGTCCGCCGTGCAGGCGGATGGAAGCACGGTTCAGTCCGTGCCCGAGCCAGGCGCATTGTGTCTGTTGACCCTGGGCGCGGTGGGCGTTTTGGCGCGGCGGCAGAACCGTGCCAGATAATGGGCATGATGACCGTGATTTCGCCGCATTTTTGCCGCAGACTTCCCAGCGCTTTCACGCTGGTCGAACTGTTGGTGGTGATCGGCATTATTGCCGTGATGATTAGTCTCTTGCTGCCGGCGCTGGCCGCCGCGCGGGATGCGGCCAACAGGGCAGCGTGTCTGTCCAATCTCAAGCAGATTGGCATTGCGATTCATACCTATGCGGATGACAATCAGGGCAAGATTCCCTATGGCCCCACGGCGCCACCCATGCTGACGCCCAGCGATTTATATCCCGTCACCGGCGCCCCCACCAGCTTGATTTCGCTAAGCAACGGCGCGCCGGTGGGGTTGGGCTTGCTGCTGGGGCAGTATTTGGCGACGGATCCGCGCGTACTGTTCTGTCCCGGTGTTGACCAGCCTACCAACACGGATGCCCAGTTGGCGAATGTTGGTTTGCACCAGGCGCAGTGCAGCTACTATTATCGTCACGGTTCGGTGACCAGCGCTACCGTCAGTGCCCAGCCCGCAGAGCAAATTCAACTGGCCAATCTCGGTCAGAACCGCAATAACCGGCCAATCGTGGCTCTGGTCATCGACACCCAGTTTCTTGCCGGCCCGGGGTTCAACAGTTTCGGTATATATACCAGCACCAATCACAGCTTGAAGTGGTGCAACGTCTTGTACTCCGATGGCCATGCCACCAGCTACTCCAATGCCCCTCCCAACGCCAATGCGCTCGGCCCCTATACCGTTTCCCTCAACACTTACGCGGATTTGATCAACGCTTTCGGCTGCATCCTTCAGGTTCTGGAAACGGCGGATGCGGCGCGGTAGCGGAGCTTGGGAGCTTGATTTGCGTAACGCCTATATCACCACCGGTGCCGGATCAAGGTATTGGGGAGCTTGCCCATGCGATGGCCAAGCCGTGACCACCAACCCACAACCTCCGCTTTATCTGGACATGCGCGACGACCTGCTGGCGTCGGGCCTGAAGTGGGTGGACGCCGGGGAGATTGTGCCGCTGATTGCCACGGTGATGGGTTGCCAGCGTGGCGATGGCGGATTTGCCGCGGGGGCGACGGCTTCCAATCCCGCCGATACCGATTTAGCCGTGGCCAGTTTGTCCATGCTGTCCGAACAGCATTTGCTGGATGCGCGGCTTAAGCCGCTGCTGGGCGTCGGCGCGGATTGCCAGGGCTGCCGACGTCGCTGCATGTGGACTGTGCCAGCGGCGGCTTATGTGAATCGGCTATCCGCGCCGGTGGATTTGCACGGGTGTTTTCATCGCCTGAACCTGCGGCGAATGCTGGCCAAGGCCGGTGTACAGGTGCCGCTCGATGCCGCTGTCATGGCGGACCTCATTTGTACTTGCTGGCAGCCAGCGCCAGCGGACGTGCGCGACACCTTCATCGCCGCCCAGTGTTTCCAGATGATGGCTTTGGATATGCCGCTGGCCCGTGAAGCCCTGCATCTGGTAGCCGCGCGGCAGGGCGGTGATGACGGCTTTGATGGTTCCATCAGCGCCACTGCGGCGGCGGTGGCTTTTCTGGCGATGAACCAACATCTGGACGAAGCCATCGTCCCCGGCATCGGGCAATTTCTCCGCCGGCAACTAGCGACAAGCGACAATCTCCCGGATATCTTCCACGCCCTGTTAACCTTGTGGACGCTACGGGCCACCGATGCTGTCGATCTGCCCGTCCTGCTGCAGCGGTTGCGCGCCTTGATGTTGCCGGCAATCGCCGATATTGAATCGGCCTACTATTGTCTGGCCACCACGGCGCTGCTGAAATTGGTGACCGTTGGCTGACTTGTGGAGCTTGTTTTGCGGATCGCGTATATCACCGCCGGTGCCGGAGCGATGTATTGCGGGGCTTGCGCGCGCGACGCCATCCTGGCTCGCGAACTGATTCGCCAAAAGCACGACTTGCAACTGATCCCGCTCTACACCCCGCTGAAACTGGACGATGACCATCTGCCTTTCGCCCCGCTTTTCTTTGGTGGCATCAATGTCTATTTGCAGCAGGCCAGCGCCCTGTTTCGCCGCCTGCCGGCCCGGTTGGATCGCATCCTGGATCATCCCGCCTTGCTGCGCTGGCTGTCGCGCCGCAGTATCGAAATCGATCCGGCCAAGCTCGGGCCGATGACCGTCTCCATGTTGCAAGGCAGGGACGGCCGGCAAAAGAAAGAGGTGGATCGCCTGCTGGCCTATCTGCAAACCGAATTCCATCCCCAGGTGGTCAATCTGACCAACGCGCTGCTGTCGGGATTGGCCCCGGAAATCAAACGCCGGCTCAAGGTGCCGGTGCTCTGCACCTACCAAGGCGAGGACCAATTCCTGGCCGATCTGCCGCAACCCTGGCGCGCGCAAGCGTTGGAATTGGTGCAGGTCAACGCCAAGTTCATCGACGGCTGTATATGCCCCAGCCAGGCCATGGTCAAAAGCGTGGCCGCGTTTCTTGATCGCAGCGAAGATCGCATCAAGGTGATTCCTACCGCGATTGATATGCCGGCTCCGCATTCGGCATTTGGCACGCGTCATTCGGCATTGCCAGTGATCGGCCACTTATCATCCATCCGCCGGGCCAAAGGCTTGGACACCTTGGTTGAAGCGCTGCGTATCCTGGTGCAGCAACAGCAGCGCGATGTGCAACTGCGGGTTGCCGGCCGGGTGATGGACGCCGCCTTCTGGCACGCGCTCCGCCAAACTATCGACCGCGAAAAGCTCACCGATCATTTCCACTACGTCGGTGAGGTGGACGCCGCCGGCAAGCAGCAGTTCCTGTCCCAATGCCGACTGTTCGTTGCCGCCAGCCGCTACCCCGAACCGCGGGGCGTGGCGGTGGTGGAAGCCATGGCCGCTGGTGTCCCGGTCATTGTTCCCGACACCGGTGTATTCCCCGAGCTTCTCGCTTCCGGCGGCGGCATCCTCTACCCCAGCGGCAACGCCCTCCAGCTTGCCAACGCCATCGCCCGCGCCTTGGACAATCCGGCCGAGCTTGCCGCCATGGCCACCGCCGCCGCCGATACCATCAGCCAGCATTTCGCGCCCAGCCTGATGGCCGCGGAAACCCTGGCGGTTTACAACGAAGTGTGCGCCATTGGCGCACGTCGGTTTTCGTCGTAAGTCCTATCCCCAGCGGGTTTGCTAACTGGCGAAGTTGGGTTAATACTTATTACCACTACCGGCAGTATGATACGCCCGTTTGGGCACTTCCCCGGAAAAGGTGCCACGCCCACATGCGACCGCGCGACACGCTGGCGCGGTATTTGTTGCCGGCGTGCTGCCTCGATATGATCGAAGTTCCATGGGCATTACGACTCGGCGGTATCGTGGATGGGTTGTGACGATCATCGTCATCGGCTTGGCGTTGCCGTTGGTGCTATATTGGCTGGTGCTGGGGCGCGTGCCGGGGGTTTCGGTCGTGGAAGCGCGAAAAATGCTGACCAGTGATGCCACGGTGCTGGTGAATGTGAGCACGATCCCCAAGCCCGCGCTTGCTGATTTGGCGCGCACGGTGGATTGGCCGCTGGTGGAAATCCTGCAAACCCGCGACGACGGCTATGTCCTGCCGCACGGTTGTTACGGGCGGCGGATGCTGCTGGTCTGCCCTAGTGGTGTAAGTGCCGCCTTGGCCACGCAGCATCTGCGATCAATCGGTGTGGATAATGTTTTCTATGTCGTTGGCGGTTGGCAGGAATGGTTTTGTGCCGATGGCTGGCTACCGCCCGGTGACATCATGGAAGCCACTCCGGTCAGCGACCAGCAGTTGCCGGCGTTTCGACTGTCGCCATGGTATGAACAATGGGCGGCGGTGGCGGCGTTCTGCGTGGTCAAATTTTTTTATACGATCGTCTCGGCCGCAATCATTATCGTGCTCTGGCGGCAAACCGCACCGGATTTGACGGCGCTCCGCTGGGCCATGCTTAGTTTTTTTATCGGCGAGGCCGGCTGCTTTTTCAACGTGGTGGTTTTCCGCGAACATTCGCAACTGTTGGAATATTCGCACAACGCCGGCATGGTGCTCACCTTCAGCTTTACCTTTTACGCGCTGCTGGAAGCGATCGACAATCGGCTAATCCATTACAGCGACGACCAGCGTTGTGCCGCCGTCGGCCTGTGCCGCGCGTGCATCAAGCACACCGATGTGGGCTGCGGGTTGCGCCGCATGTTCCTAATGCTGGTGCCGGCCACGATATTGGTGGCCACCGTGCCGTTGCTCGCCAGTTTCCGCGACACGGCTTACAACACGCGCATCCTGGGCATGATGCACAGCTACCACCATCCGGTGGTGGAACAGATCTACGAAATCCGTTATCTGCCGATCGTAGCCATCGTGTTGCTGGTGGCGTGTTTCTTGGTCCTATGGCTTGTCGAGCGGCACCCGGCGCCGCTATCCAAGATTCTCTTTTCGGCCGCGGTGGGCGCTATCGGCTTCAGCTATTTCCGCATGGTGCTGGTGGCGGTTTACGTTGATAACCTGGTCTGGTTCGACTGGTGGGAGGAAGCCACCGAGTTGCTCTACACGGCTTTCGCCGGCGGGCTGCTGATCGTCTTCGCCCGCGGTTTGGGATTGCCTTTGACCGGCAAGCCACCGCAGGCAACGGCCGCGCAGGAGGCCGCGTGACCTTCCCCGTCTATTTTCATTGCTTCGGTGTTTACGTGCAGGCGCATCAGGTGCTGGAACTCGTGGCCTACACCGCCGGTTTTCAGCTTTACTTGATTCTCCGCCGGCGCTGGCCCAGCGGGCCGAAACTGAATTGGGAGCAGACGGCGTGGATCATGATCGGGGCGATCTTTGGCGCGTTGATCGGCGCGAAAAGCCTGGCGTGGGCCGAGTCCTTTAAGCTCTATTGGGCACATCGCACCGATTGGCACGCGTTGGTCGGCGGCAAAACCATCGTCGGAGCACTACTCGGTGGCTGGTTTGGCGTGGAAATCGCCAAACGCCGCATGGGCCTGCGCGATCCCAGCGGCGATGTTTATGTCTTCCCGCTGATCCTGGGCATGTGCATCGGCCGGGTCGGCTGTTTCCTGGCCGGCCTGGAAGACCAAACCTATGGCATCGCCACGCGGCTGCCGTGGGGTGTCGATTTCGGCGATGGCATTACCCGGCATCCCACGCAGTTGTACGAGATCGTTTTCCTGTTGGCGTTGGCGGGATTCTTCATCTGGCGTCGCCACACCGACCGGCAACGCGGCTGCATGTTCAGCCAGTTCATTGTGGCTTACATGGCGTTTCGCTTCGTGATCGAATTTATCAAGCCACGCTATATGTTGCCGGTTATTCCCCTGAGCGCGATTCAACTGGCGGCGCTGGCGGGCATCGCCTACGCGCGCATCTGCCTCAAAGAGCAATGCTGCGGCCGGTCGGTGAGCGCTGCGCCAGTCGGCGCGGCGAAAGAGGATGGCCCGTTCTTCGCGGAATTGACCAACAGTCTGTGCCGGCATTGCCTGACCAAGATCGAAGCCAAAGTGCTGATCGATGCCGGGCAGGTCTATCTGCAAAAGTTCTGTCCGCAGCACGGTGCCCAGCGGGTATTGATCGCCGATGATGCTGATTACTGGCGGCAAGCGCGGGCCATTTACAAACCGCCCACTTCGCCCCTGCGCCGCAACACCGCCATGCGCCGCGGCTGCCCCTTTGATTGCGGCCTATGCCCCGACCACGAGCAGCACAGTTGTCTGGCGATTGTCGAAATCACCGAGCAATGCGATCTGAATTGCCCGATCTGCTACGCCGCAGCAAATCGCGGCGGCCAGCATCGCAGCGTGGCCCAGGCGGAAGCAATGCTCGATGCCGTGGTTGCCAACGAGGGCCAGGTGAACGTGGTGCAAATCAGCGGCGGCGAACCGACCCTGCACCCCGAGCTATTCTCCATTTTGGATGCCGCCCGCCGCCGGCCCATCCGCCATCTGATGCTTAACACCAATGGCCGACGGATAGCCGAGGATGCGGAATTCGTGGCGAAGCTGGCGGCGTATCTGCCGGGCTTTGAGGTTTACCTCCAGTTCGACTCTTTGCAACCCGATTCGCTGCGCCAGTTGCGCGGCGCGGATTTAAGTCAACTGCGTCTGCGGGCCATTGAGACGCTCAATCGCCACAATATTTCCACCACGCTGGTGGTGACGTTGAAAAAAGGCGTCAACGACCGGGAAATCGGCCAAATTCTCGATTTCGCTTGTGCCCAGCGCTGCGTGCGTGGCGTGACCTTCCAGCCGATCCAGGCCGCCGGCCGGCTGGGCGGTTTCGACCCGGTGATTCATCGGCTCACGCTCACCGAGGTGCGCCGGGCCATTCTCAGCCAGCACAAGCTTTTCGGGCCGCAAGACCTGCTGCCGGTGCCCTGTCATACCGATGCCCTGGCGATGGCCTACGCCATCCGCGTGGGCGACCGCATGGTGCCGCTCTCCAAGTTCGTCGATCCGCAAACAGTCTTGAGACTGGGCGGCAACACCATCTGCTACGAGCAGGATGCCAATCTGCGTCAGGAAGTGCAGCGGCTGTTTTCCGCATCCGCTTCGCCCAGTTCCGCCGCCGCGAGCATCAACAAGCTTTGCTGTGCGCCATTGCTTGGCAAACCGGGCACGCCCATCAGCTATGACAAAGTGTTTCGTGTGATTATCATGCAGTTCATGGACGCTTGGAGCATGGATTTGCGTTCCATCAAACGCTCGTGCGTACACATCGCCCACCCCGATGGACGCTTGATTCCCTTCGAGACGTACAACCTGTTTTATCGCGGCCAATCGGAGATGAAGCTATGAGTCAACCACCACCGCAAGACCCCCATTCGCCACCGCCACCACCTTATCAGCCACGAGTGCCGGTCTACCCGCTGGATTACGCCACGCCAACGCCAAACCAGCGTTCGGGTTGGCAGATTGCACTGAGGGTTCTCTTGATCATTTTCCTGGTGTTCGTCGGTCTGGCGCTGTTGGCGTTTGGCTTGTGCATGGCCATGTTCAGTGGCGGATTTCATTAGCGCACGCCACCAAGCGACCTACGCGTTCGTCTGGTGAGCCTGTTGATTGCTCAACCAGATCACTCCAGAACATCCTGCAAACTATTCGCGCCGAACAATCCCGCGATTCCCGGGGTGAAAAAGTTACCGGCGAGAACGATGCTGGCGGGAAGCTTCGCCGACGATCCGGCCAGACCCAGTTCATAGACCACGCCGTCACCGTAGGAACCGCCGTTAAAGGTGGTGCCATAGAGGTTGCCGGCACCGTCGCTATACAGGCCGCCAAACGGGTTGCTGCCGTTGGCGCCATTGAAGGTGAAAAGCGAGATGTACGTGCCGCCGGCGGAAAGCTCATAAATCGTTCCGTCGCGATTCGTACCGCCGCTGTAGGTGGTTCCATAAAGATCGCCCTGGGCATCGGTGATGACGCCGGCATAAGGATTGGCACCACTGGTGCCGCCGGTAAAGCTCCACAGCGTGGTCAACGTCCCGGTGGCGGGATTGAGTTTCCAGATCGTGCCGTCATTTTTGGCCCCGCCATATTGCGTGGTGCCATAAAGATTGCCGCCAGAGACCAGCACGGAAGATTGTGGCGTGTTGCCATTGCTGCCGCCATTGAAATCAAACAGGGTGACAAAACCACCGGCTTTGGTGATTTCATAGACGCTGCCGTAGGTGTAGTAACCATCGCCCTCGGTGGTGCCGTAAAGATTGCCGGCGCTATCCACCACCAGCGTGGCCGCCGGATACGCTCCGTCGTTGCCATCGGCAAAACTCCAGAGCGTGGTAAGTTGCAATGTCCCGGCATGGAGTTCAAACACCGTGCCAGAACCATACTTACCGCCGGACAGCGTGGTGCCATAGAGATTGCCGAAAGAATCCACCGTCAACCCGCCAAAAGGATCGGCGCCGCCCGTCGAGTGCCGGGTGGTCGGGAAGGTGTACAGCGTGGTGATGGTGGAACGGCCCTTGGCCAGTTCCCAGATGGTGCCATTAGTACGGCGATACGGATCGCCCTGGGTGGTGCCGTAAATATTCCCGCTGGCATCGATGGCCACACCGGAAGAGGGATACGCCTGATCGGCGCCATCGGTGAATGAATAGACGGTGACCGGCGTGGTGGTGCCGGGCGCCACCGCGATGATCGAGCCATAGCCATAAGCGCCACCGGCGTAGGTGACCGAATACAGCGTGCCATTGCCGGCCGCTGTGAAACTGTAAGCATAAGCCGGATTGTGCCGGCCATTGTTGATGGACGTTTCGGACTTCAGCCCACCGGTGATGGGGGCGGGAGCGGCGCTGACGGCAAACTGGGAAGACGTTGCCGCCGTGATATTGCCATCGGTGCCGCTCAGGGTGTAATTGCCGGCGGTGTTGAGTTGGAGATTGGCAAAAGTAGCGATGCCGGCCGAGGTTGTCGCGGTGAGCGTTCCCGACAAAACCCCGCCGGCTGGACCAGAGGCAATCGCCAAGGTGACCGTGGATACATCGGTGGTATCCACCGTGCCATTCTGATTCAACACTTCAACTCTTACCGCCGGGGTGATGGTATTGCCGGCCACCACATTGGACGGCGGGGTGACAAAGCTCAGATGCAAGGTTGTAGGCACCGCAGTGATGGTGAAACTGGCCGAAGTGGTCGCGGCATCGGTGGCGCTGGATGACGTGGCCAGCAACGTGTAATTGCCGGCGATCGTAAGACTCAAGCCGGTAAACGTAGCCACGCCGTTAACGGCGGCCACGGCAACCGTGCCGTTCAGCCTCGCGCCGCTGGGGCCGGACGCAATCGCCAGCGTGATATTGGAATTATCTGTGCTCACCGTGCCACCGCTGCTGTTCTGGACGGTCACCACCACCGGGGACATGGTGACGCTCACTTGCGCCGTCGCCGGGTTGGTGGTGAAAGCCAGATTGTCGGTGGTCACGGTGGAATTGCCCACCAGCCCGGCCACCCACTTGTTGGCAATGGGCGAACCCAAACCGGTCACCAGATCGTAACCCGCCTTGGCTGAGTAACCGTTATTGCCGGCGGTGATATCGTGGTAGTCGGCCGAAGAAAGGCTGTAGAGATCGGGCAAAGCCTGCGAGCGTCCATCCAGCGTGGATTCACCGGCCAGCGTGCGCCCCTGATCGGCCACGGCGATCAAGCCCGCGGCCATCGGCGTGGCCAAACTGGTTCCACCCACCTGCTCCCACGGGTTGGCTGTGCCATCATCGTAGGTGTCATACACCGGCACCCCGGTATTGGGATCGGCATCCAAGGCGATGTCGGGGGTTTCGCGATAATTGGTGGCATCGACATTGGCCTGATAGCTGGGGCGGGCTTCGTAGGAACTGATCCCGCCACCGCTGCCGCTCCAGCCGGTTTCGCTGATATAGGCTCCGGCCGAACTGATATTCAGCGTGGTGCCGCCCACGGCGATTACGTTGGGACTGTTGGCCGGATAACCCGCGGGCGAGCCGCTGTCACCGGTGGCCGCCAGGAACGTCACGCCGGTATGGCCGGAGGGTGTGGTAAACAGCGCATCATCGCCGGTTTCCGACGAATCTTCCGAAGCGCTCCAACTCATGGAAACCGCCACCACGCCGGGATACTTGGCCGCGGTCACCACCGCGGTGTTCATCAGATCCGAGGTGTAATCGGAATTGGCCTCGACCAGCACGATATTGGCAGCAGGCGCCATCACATGCGCCCACTCGATATCCAGGGATTCCTCCAGCGACCAACCGCTGCTGCCGCTGACGGCCGGCAGATTGCTGGTGCTGCCGTTCTGATTAACCTTCACAAAGCTGGGGGGATTGGCCAAGCCGAAATATTGATCGAAGGTGGCCAGATCGGAAGCGGCGGTGGGATCGTCGTAAGCGTCCACGATGGCAATCGTTTGTCCCGCGCCATTGCCGGCTGCCGATCCAAAGGTGATGTTGTTCACACCGTAAGCGGTACGCATCTCGGCCGGGGTGATGCCGCTGGCGGCACTGGTTTGCGCTGGATGCGCCAACGTTTGCAACACCTTGAAGGTCGGCGTGAGCACCACCTGGGTGTTCAGTACCGCTGACAGCAACTGGCGCGATTCCAGTGCTTCGATCCACTGCAACGCCTGTTTCCGACGGCTGTTCTTCATGGCTGATTCCTTTATGCTGTAATGCTAGACACTCCCACGAGTGCCGACGTTAGTCACGCCTTCACCGCGCATTACGGATTGGGCAAAATTATCGCCCGTCAATGGGCGGTCGTCAATCACAAAATTGGCGATTGGGTATAAATTCCACCACGTTTTTGGGCATCATAACTCGTTGCCGGTTAACAACTTAACCGGCAAAACCAACCTCACTTAGTATCCGCGCACGGATAACTTGTACATGTTTAGTGGATGTGGTTAAATGTGGGGATGCATGATGCGACGGCTGGCGAAGGGATTCGACGGAAGTTCAGAGCGCTGGATCCGGTGATGGATGAGCGGGTTCGTCGGCAATGGGCGGCAGCGGAGGCGAGGCTGCTTGCCTGGGGCGGAGTATCTGTGGTCGCCAGGGCCACGGGGATATCTCGTTCCACGATTCACGCCGG
>Ga0316217_10001293_pt1 | contig 33233 bp, 17 predicted proteins | sample 1anoAmetaG_FD_203633 | JGI IMG/M metagenome (GOLD analysis project Ga0316217, IMG submission 203633) | Freshwater microbial communities from Trout Bog Lake, Wisconsin, USA - 1anoA | ecosystem: Environmental > Aquatic > Freshwater > Lake > Hypolimnion/Profundal zone | place: USA: Wisconsin...
AAGTTGGCACAACAGCGGCTCTCCCGTTGGCAACGTGCCGGTGGGCAGCCATACGATTCACTTCAACACAATCAGCGGCTGGACTTCCCCTGCAGACGAGGGAGTGAGCGTCGTGAGTGGCTTCACGACGACCACTAACGGCGTCTATGTCCAGCTGATTGGATCCGTGCAGGTCGAGATCAGCCCAGCGGCTGCGGTTAGTTCTGGAGCGCAGTGGCAGTTGGACAGCAGTGGAAGCTGGCACAACAGCGGCTCTCCTGTTGGCAACGTGCCGGTGGGCAGCCATACGATTCACTTCAACACAATTAGCGGCTGGACTTCCCCTGCTGACGAGGTAGTGAACGTCGTGAGTGGCTTCACGACGACCACTAACGGCGTCTACGTCCAGCTGACCGGATCCGTGCAGGTCGACATCAGCCCAGCGGCTGCGGTTAATTCTGGAGCGCAGTGGCAGTTGGACAACGGTGGAAGCTGGCACAACAGCGGCTCTCCCGTTGGCAACGTGCCGGTGGGCAGCCATACGATTCACTTCAACACAATCAGCGGCTGGACTTCTCCTGCTGACGAGGGAGTGAACGTCCTGGGTGGCTTCACGACGACCACTAACGGCGTCTACCGGCAAATGAATGTGGTGCATGCTGCGAAGGCTACAGCCGCCGTAGTTAATGGCTTTGTTGTTGGGGCCAATGTCACAGACGGTGGATATGGTTATACCAACACCCCATCCGTGGTAATCCAAGACTGCGGCGGTGGCACTGGAGCAACCGCTGAGGCCGTAGTGAGTAACGGAGTCGTAACGGCGATTCAGATCATTAATGCTGGGTCCGGTTATAGTTGCGTGCCAACCATAGTCATTGGCCCACCATTGGTTGCGAAGGTGAGCCTGGCTATCGGAGTTGCTAGCCGCCTCAATTTTCAAGGGCTCACTGTGGGCAGGAACTATCAGCTTCAGGGATCGCAAGAGGGGGTATGGTCGAGCATCGGCTCCTCATTTGTGGCGGAGTCAACGGCCTATTCGCAATATGTGGAAGATTTAAGCGCCGCTTCCTCCTACCGTCTTGTGGCGCTGCCTATTCCGGACAGGGCCACAGCAACAGTGCAGGTGGTCAACGGGTTCGTCGTGGGAGCTACGGTCACCGGCGGCGGTTCTGGTTACACGTCTGTTCCGATCGTTCAGATTGCCGGCGGCGGTGGCACTGGAGCAACCGCTGAGGCCGTAGTGAGTAACGGAGTCGTAACGGCGATTCAGATCATTAATGCTGGGTCCGGTTACAGCGCTGCAGTCGACATCCAGATCGACGCTCCGCCAGTGGTAAGCCTCCAGGCCGATCTGACCAAGGCATTTCGCTTGGTTTGCAGTGGTTTGGTAGCCGGTCATAATTACCAACTTCAGGCATCAACTAGTTTGAGTGCATGGACTAACTTTGGCGTGGTCTTTACAGCGAGTGGGACGACTAACTCCCAGTATTTGGATTTGGGGAGTGGTAGCAGTTTCTTCCGTCTGCAATATTCTCCTTAAATAGTATCTGGACTGGAGAGTGAAACATTCTCCGGTTGAGGGCGGACCTCAGGATATCTGCTTTTCCTTCGCTTCGGCGACCTGAAGGGCCAACCCGATCCAATGGTCGCTCAAGCGGCGGAACCTTTTGTAGTTGGCCAGTTCGCTGCGCACCTGCTTCAGGGCTTCTTGGCGGATGAACTTGGAAGACTTCTTTCCCCGGTAGACGTAGTTGAGCTGATAATAGGGGCCGTGGCAAGTACACCGGGGGCACATCTTGTCACTTGGACAGTTTATTTTTTGACTGGGCCGGCTAGCGCTCTTTCCACTGACTCAGGCCGCGGGCACTACGCATCGAACGACCCGGCGGGCGCTATCACGTCACGGTTGGCCGGAACGAAGGCAAGGAGATCTTCCGCGACGACGCGGACCGTTTTTATTTCCTGGAACACGCGAAGGAGGAAAGAGGGGCGGGCTCTGCAAATCGCCATAGGGACTGGGGACGAGACGCGGCATTGTGGCTCGGGAGGCGAGTCGGGCGACTGAGGTAAATCGAGTTGGGCCCGTTGGCCGGTGGACTGGACGACGCGGTGGCGAGCAAGGCCCTTGCGCGCTTTGGGCGCCGGTTGGCTCTGGGCGTTGCCTGGTCCGAGCAACTGGCCCCAACCGAAAACCAATTGTTCCAATGACAAGTTCTGACCCTAATGGCGTTTAAGAGCCGGGATCGAGTCCCGCGCGAACCGACGGAGCGGCGGCTTAGGCATCCCGGTTGGCTTCCGCGGTCGGGGCGCCCTGGCCTGGCGGCGGCGCGGCGGCGGAGATCGGCTCCGCGGAGGCGCCCGGCGCGGCCGCCGAACGGCGCCGCCACCATTGCCAGCCGCGGCGCTTAAGCAGGTCGAGCAGCACGGCCCCCAGGATGACCAGGCCCAGCACCACCTTTTGCGTGTAACTCTCCACGCCGGTGAGGTTCATGCCGTTCTGGATCACCGCGATAATGAAGGCCCCGATCAGGGTGCCCAAGACCCGGCCTTCGCCGCCCGCCAGCGAGGCGCCGCCCACCACCACCGCCGCGATGACGTAAAGCTCGTACATCTGGCCGTAGGTGGGGGCGCCGCTCTTGAGCTGAGAGGCCATCACGACCCCGCCCAACCCCGCCAGCGCGCCGCAGACCGCGTAGGCCGCGACCAGCACCGCCTTGACGGGCACGCCCGAGAGCCGGGCCGCCTCGGCGTTGCCGCCCACCGCATACAGGTAACGTCCCAGCACCGTTTGCGTCATGACCCAGTGCGCGCCCGCATAGAGCAGGAGCATGAGCAGCACAGCGTTCGGCAGCCCGCACAGGGTCCCGCGCCCCAACCAGATAAAGGATTCAGGCACCTGGTAGATCGACTGCCCTTTCGCGGCGATAAACGCCAGCCCGCTCGCCACCAACATCATCGAGAGCGTCGCGATGAACGAGGGAATGCCGAACGCGGCGACCATCGCCCCGGAGAACAGCCCGACCACCCCGCACACGGCGATGGCGGCGAACGCGCAAAGCGTCATCCCCGCGGTCGAGGCCTGCTCCGCGCCCGCGACGTTGCGGATCAACAAGGCGCAGACGACCGCCGAGAGCGCGATCAGGCTGCCCACCGAAAGGTCAATGCCCGCGGTGATGATGACCAGGGTCATGCCAATGGCCACGATGGCGATCACCGCGATCTGGTTGGCGATGTTCAGCAGGTTGTCGGACTTGAGGAAGTTGGGCCAGCGATAACTCCGCGGCCAGGCTGATTTCATGCCGCTCAAGGCCGGAAACGATTTTGCGGCTTCCTCCAGCACCGGCCAGCGGGCGGTGGTAAAGGTGCCGGCGACGAGCTCCAACCCGGCGCCGCTCCCCGCGATCCGCGCCAGCGCCTCGCGAGCCTCGGCCGGCTGGCCCCTTACCGTGTCCGCCACGATCCAGCCGCCCGCCTGGAGCCGGCGGGCCAATTCCGCCGCGAACTCGGCGTCCTCCCGGCTTTCGCCCGCCACAATGAGCGCCCGCGCGCCGGGCTTGGATGGGCGAGCGAGTTCGCGGGCCAATCGGCGCGCGCCGGACGCGCCCGCGGGCTGCTGTTCCTCCAGCGTCACCACGCTAAAGAACGCCCCCAGCAGCAGGAGGACGATCAACATGCCGTAGTTGGCGAGCATCGAGGCGAACCAGCCCTTATTCTTTTGGTGAAGCATGGTCAATTCAGCCCACCGCCAGGCGCATGATATCTTCCTGCGAGGCGCGGGTCGGGTCGGTCAATTCGCCCGCAATCCGGCCGCCATGCATCACCAGGATGCGGTCGCTCATGCCCAGGACCTCCGGCAGTTCCGAGCTGATCATGAGGATGGCTTTGCCGCGCGCGGCCAGGTCGTTGATGAGTTGGTGAACCTCGAACTTGGCGCCGACATCGATGCCGCGCGTCGGCTCGTCGAAGATGACCACCTCGCAATCCCGTTCCAGCCATTTGGCCAGGATCACCTTCTGTTGATTGCCGCCGGAGAGGTTGCGCGCCAATTCGTCCTGGCGCGGGAGGCGGAGGCGCAGGCTCGCCGCGTAGCGAGCCAGAGCGCTCCGCTCCAGTTTCTCCCGGAGCACCCCGAGGCGCGAAAAACGACGCAGGTTCGGCAGCCCGAAATTCTCGCGGACGGATCGGCCCAGCATCAGGCCCTGGCTCTTGCGATCCTCGGTGAGCAGCGCCAGGCCGGCGCGGATGGCGTCGCGCGGGCGGCGGATGCGGAGCGGACGGCCATCGAGCTCGATGGCGCCGGAGTCCGCGCGGTCGGCCCCGAAGAGGCAGCGGGCCACTTCCGTGCGACCGGCGCCCACCAACCCCGTGAGGCCCAGGACTTCGCCGCGCCGGATGCTGAACGAAACATCGCGCACCTTCCGGCCCCGGCAGAGGTTCCGGACGACCAACCGGTCGTTTCCCGGGCGGACCGCGCGCGGGGGAAATTCCTGCTCCATTTTCCGGCCCACCATCAGGTCGATGAGTTGGCCGCGGGTCACCTCGCCGATGGCTCGGATTCCGACCAATTGTCCGTCCCGCAACACCAGCACCCGGTCGGCTATGGCAAACAACTCCTCCAACCGATGACTGATGTAGATCAGGCCCAAACCCTGGGCCCGGAGATCCCGCACGATCGCAAACAGCCGGTTCACCTCGGGCGTTGTGAGCGCCGCGCTCGGTTCGTCCAGCACCAGGATGCGCGCGTCGAGCGAGAGGGCTTTGGCCACTTCCACCAATTGCTGTTGCGCCACGGAGAGATCGCGGCAGGCCGCTTCCGGGTCAATTTCCGCCCCCAGCCGTTGGAACAACGCGCGCGCCTGCCGGGACTCCTCCGCCTTGCGCAGTCGTCCGAAACGGGAACGCTCGCGTCCCAGGAAAATGTTCTCCCGCGCCGACAAGGCGGGGATGAGGTTGAACTCCTGGTAGATGATGGAAACGCCCGCGCGTTGCGCGTCCACCGGGGTGTGAAAATGCGCCGCCCTGCCGCCGATCAACAGCGTTCCCGCATCGGGCGGGTGCGCGCCGCCCAGGATTTTGACGAGCGTGCTTTTGCCCGCGCCATTCTCGCCCAGCACGGCCAGCACTTCGCCGGACCGCAACTCCAAGTCAACCCCCCGCAACGCCTGGACCCCGGGGAAGGATTTGAGCAGGCCCCGCGCCTCCAGCAGCAACGGTTTAGGCGGTTCCGTCCGGTCGACGGTCATTCCGCGCGAAACCGGTGGTGTGCTAGACAGCGCGCGGTCCATGGTTGCCGTCGCTACTTCACCGAGGGATCCTTGTCCGCATCGGCTCGGCGATAGAGCGCGGTGGGAATCAAGGTTTCAGCCGGCAGCCGCTCTCCTTTGAAATGACGGACGATGGCGCGCACCGTCTCAACGCCAATCCGATCGGGGAATTGAACGGGGGTGGCGTAGAGCTTGCCGGCCTTCACCGCCGCCCGACCTTCCGGCGAGCCGTCAAAGCCCACCAGGGTTACCTGATCCGCCCGACCGGCCTTTTCCAGCGCGGCCCGCGCGCCGAGCGCCGAAGGATCGTTCACCGCGAAGATCCCGACCAGGTTGCCGCGCGACTGGAGCAAGTCCTCGCCGGCGCGGAAGCCCCCTTCCTTGCTCGCGCCTCCCGGCAATTCCGCCACGATCTCGATCTTCCCGCCGCTGTTTGCGGCATTGTGCTTTTCAATGACCTCCTTGAAGCCCTTGACGCGCAGAATACACGACTCGATGAGTTTGTGGTCAATAACGGCCACTCGCCCGCCGGCGGCGCCCAGCGCCTCGATCAGGCCGAGCGCCGCCTGTTTGCCGCCCCCGTAGTTGTCCGTGGCCACGTGGGTCACCACCTTGGCCCCGGCCGCCACGCAAGCGATATCCGCCGTGAACACCGGAATCCCCGCGCGATTGGCCTCCTGGATGGCGGGTCCGATGGCCACCGAATCGCAGGGGGTCAGCACGATCGCCGCGACCTTCTTGACGATGAAATCCTTGACCTGGTTCTGTTGACGGGCCACATCAAATTCGCCGCTTACCACCAACACATCGTAGCCCGACTCCCGCGCCGCCTCCGTCATGCTATCGCCGATCTGTTTGAAGAAGGGGTTGGTGAGCGTCAGCACCGACAGGGCGATGGTACCCCGGGTGGGCGCCGCGCCGCGCGCGGCTTCCGACGGCGCCGCCACAGGGGCGTCATTGCGACCGCAGCCGCCCGCCATAAGCGCCACAATCGTGGTAAGAAACGACAGAAAGGAGTTTTTCATGAGAGGAGCCTACTGCCCGGAGACTGGCATTTCCGATTGGCGAGTTGAAGAGACGACATTTTGGGTGGAAGTGGATTGGTCTGATCTTGCCTAGGGTTTTACCCGGTAAAACTTGTAGTAAGTTAATTGCCCGTGGCTGTCGAAAGGCCCGAGCAACACATTGGATTTCAAACTCTCAACGTGGCCATCGCAAAGGGAGATAACCTCCCGTTTCAAGTGCCAGTAAGGCAAGGTAAACAAATCCTCATGCGCGTAGAGCACCGAACCCCAACCGCCGCCCGGAACCGAAACCCCGCCATTGGCGTACGCCGCGTTCTGGTCCCGAATACCGGTAAACGCGACCGTGTCCGTTGGCCGCGCCACCGATTCGACGCGGACCGAGAAACCGAAACTCATGACCCCCGTCTGCTTCTGATCGCCGGAGTCGCGATAATTATCATCGATATTGCCGTTGACCCAATAATGCCGGGAGCCCTGTCGGTTGCTGGGGCAAAGGAGCAGGTTGGTGGGCGCGCCGTAGGGTTTGACCAGTTGGTCCCAGGAATAATTGCTGCCGTTCGCCAGGGATTCAAAGCCCTGGGGCAGATACCCTCTATTATCATCGGCGTACATCAGGCAGGAAAAGATGAGTTGCCGTTCATTGCTTGAGCAACGGGTCTTGCGGCCCTGTTCCTTGGCCATCCCCAGCGCGGGCAGCAGCATCGCCGCCAGGATCGCGATGATGGCGATGACCACGAGCAATTCGATCAACGTGAACGCCCGACCGGACCGGAACCCCGGGAGGCAATAAGCCACGCCAAACCGCCGCCCCCGCCCCGGCGGGCAAGGTCCCTCGGGCGCTTCGCAACAACCGCCGGGAACCGGCGCCAGCAGGACGCCAAGCAACCGGCGCTGGTTTTCGCCATCGGTGTTCACGCCCTAGATTTTATCACACGGATTACTCCTCTGTCACGCGATTAAGCTCCCAACCGGCGGGCGCCGGCGCCAGCTTGGGCTGGAGAGTCGCCCCCAGGCGGACGACATACCTTTGAATATCGGTGAACCGCCAGACGTCAGAGCGGCATAAATTGACGATGACTGCGGACGTGCTTGAGGAGCGGTGTCTCGCGGTGCTGTCCATGGTCGCTCTCGGCGAACTCCGGTTCGAGAAGGCCGGCGTCCTGCTTCTCGTGCTGGAACCGGCCGCCCGACCACCGGCGCGCCGTGGGCGTGCCTCCGCTTGAACTGGCGGCCACGCGTTGACGATAAGGAATCGCCCATGACCACAACGGCAAGATGGTTTCTCGTGTGCGCGCTGGCGATGCTCGCCGCGAATCGCCCAGCCGCGGCGGAGTCCTTCATCCCGGATTTCAAGCTCAAGCCGGATGACTACACGGTGCTCATGGCGGTGGACGCGCAACTGTCCAACGGCTTGCGCCCCTTTCAAGCGGGCGCTCACGCGAAGTTCTTCATCCAGGGCTGGCATCGCTCCGACCAGCGCGCCGAGTGGAGGGTCACTGCCGCCGAATCCGCCGAACACGACGTCCAGGTGCTTGTGAACCACGTCAGCCAGCGGGAACTCCGGCTTGAAGTCACCGCAGCGGGGAAGACCCTCGCCACCACGCTCCCGGCGGAGGCACGGGGCTGGCAGCGCGTCCTTCTGCCCGGCACGGTTTTGATTCCGGGGGGCGAAACCACGGTTAAGCTGCGTCTCCAGCCGACCGACGGCGCCACGAATTTCGATGCGCAGGTCCACGCCGTGGAACTCGTCCGCCCGGCCATTCGCGCCGCGATGCATCAACGGGCGCTTGCCCTGCGGGCGGACGCCGCCTGGCTCCAGCGAGCCCGCTACGGCATTATGGCGCATTGGACCAAGGAATCCATGCCGCTCCATGGCGACGCTAAGTCCTACGACCAGGCCGTGGCGGATTTCGATGTCGAAGCCTTCGCCGATCGCGCGCAGCAGACGGGCGCTGGGTTCGTGGTGTTCACGACCGCCCACGCGTTCCAATACTTCCCGGCGCCGCTGGCGTCGCTGGAAAAGATCCTTCCCGGGCGCGCCAGCAAGCGGGATCTCGTCGCCCCTCTTGCCGACGCGCTGGCGCGCCGCCACATGAAGCTCTTTCTCTATTACCACTTGGGGGCCATCAGCGACGCCGCGTGGCTTCAGGCCTCCGGCTTCTGGGAAACCGACGCAACCCGCTTCTTCGCCAACTGGCAGGCCATCGTCTCTGAGGCCGGCGAACGCTACGGCGACAAGCTCGCCGGCTGGTGGTTCGACGACGGCGCGGTGACTTACTACTACCGCAGCGCGCCCTGGGAGAAACTCGACGGCGCCGCGAAGACTGGTTTTCCGCGGCGGTTGGTTGGCTTCAACCCGTGGGTGCTGAACAGCCCGACTGAATTCCAGGATTTCTTCTGCGGCGAGGGGTTCGACGATTCTCGCGGCTACAACCGGTTGCTCACCCCAGACGGCAACGGCCACTATCCGTCAGGCACTCACGCTGGCCTTCAGGGCTGCGCCACGCTGACCACCGAGCGCGACTGGGGACACTTTCGCAAGAACAGCCCGCTGGACCCGCCGCGCCGGAACGCGGCTCAATTGACCGATCTGCTCCAGCGTTTCATCGCCTGCAAGAGCGTCCCGATCTTCAATCTCGAGATCACCCAGGATGGCCAACTCTCGCCACAGAGCATCGAACTCTTCAAGGAAGCCGCCGCGAACCTCCCGCCGCGCCGACATTGACTCGCGGCCACTGGGATAGGCTCTATTACGCTTAAGCACAATACCCGTTTTACCATCGACTCGGCAAAGACCGCGTACGAGGCTTACTACGAATTGCTCCTCCCGCGCTCGCGGCCGAACGGATTGATCCTGTTCGTCAACATGCTGTGGGCCGGCCAGGCGGGCGGCGCAACGCCGTTGGATCCGCAGGGCCAGGCGATCGACGCCTCGCGAAAATGACCTGACAGACGCTCCGATCCGGAATAGAGTTCGTCGCGTGGCAGCCAACCAGACACGCATTGCGGCGGGCGTGGACCTCGCGCAATCAAGGCTCAATCACCGCCCCGTCCGCTCCGGCAAGCCGAAACGGCAATTGCGCATCCTGCTGGCGATGGTGTACTACCGGCGGCACCTGCACGAAGGAGTGGCGGCCTATTGCCGGGAACACGGTTGGGCCCTGGATTCTCTGGATCACTCGCCCAACCTGCGCGCCTCCAATCTCTGGGACGGAATTATCGTCCTCCACCCTGAGCTGCCTGAACTCCGTTTGCTTTTTCGAAAACGGGTCCCAGTGGTTACACTGGCCAATAACGAAAGAGGTCAAATGCAGAACCCTTGTGTCTGCCAGGACCAGTGCGCGATTGGTGCCATGGGAGCCCAGCACCTGTTGGAGCGCGGGTTTCGCCGGCTCCTGTTCTGCGGTTACCGCGATGCCGTCTCCAAAGAGCGCTTTCAGGGTTTTCGGCTGGAAGCGATAAAGCAGGGCGCATCGGTGAAAGAAATCACTTTGTCTCACCGCACCCCACGCGCGGCCGGATCGGACTCTGTTTTTGAGTGGCTTTCCGTTCACTTGCTCCGCGAACAGCCTCCATTTGCGGTCATGGCCTGCCATGACCTGCTGGGCGTGACCGTCTTGGACGCTTGCCGCCTGGCCGAGCTGAAGGTCCCGGAACAGGTTGCGGTGATCGGCGTCGATAATGAGGAAATCATCTGTGAATGCGCGGAAACGCCATTGTCCAGCGTCGACAACAACCTGTTCCTGCACGGTTATACCGCCGCTGAGTTGCTCGGCGACATTATTCTCGGGGACAAGACCTCCGATGCATCGGTTGTGATACCGCCGCGTCGAGTGGTAGTTCGCTCCAGTTCGGACACTATAGCGACAAAGGAAACGCGGCTCGCTCAGATCCTCCAGTATCTTCACAACGCAGTCCACAATCCGGACTTTTCGGTGAAGGAAATCAGCAACCACTTTGGGCTCTCACGGCGAGCGCTCGGCCATTTATTTCTCAAGGCCGGCCTGCAGCCGCCGGGCCGCGTGCTCCACGAAGTCCGGCTGCGCCAGGCATGCTTCCATTTGGAGGCAACTGACAACAGCGTAAATGAAGTCGCCCGGGATAGCGGGTTCGGCTCCGCCAGAAGTTTTTGCCGTTATTTCCGCAAGATGAAAGGCTGTAGTCCTACGGCTTGGAGGGAAAACACCAGGTCCTGACGGGTGGATTTAGTGTGGACGCTGCCGGCTTTCGGGCGGAACCGGCAACCTCAAAGCGCGGATCAACCTGTCAAGCGCAACCAACACCCCAGCCGATTACAGCTCCGGCCTCCGTTCTCCGGAGGCCGGGCTTGCGGTTGAACTCAGATCCGCGGACTCGCTTGCCAGGCGCCGTCGGTGGAGTGGCTCAATCGCTACTTCCGCAATCTGAAGAACGATGGCTTCGACACCGGCACTGAAACCCGCCAGAGGTTCGTATTGCTTGGGTCCACGCTCGGTGCTGGAGAACTGATATGGTTCCAAGCGGCCCCGGAGTCTAAAGAGCCCGAGGAGTAAAGGTCAAACCCTGTTGCCGCCGTGGGCCACCGAATTACCGCTTGGCCTCCCTCCAAGTCCACCGTCAGGCTGGGTAATGCATGGTTGATGATCTGCAGTCCATAAAGGAAGCCCCACCCGGAGTTGTTCCAGATACCGGTGACGTTCCCATTGGAATCCGGCGTCAACCCGTCGAACTCCACATACGTCCCGGAGTTATACGAGGCAAGGTCCGACCCCGAAGGGGACAGGGGCGTGGCGTTGGTCGGAAAAGCGAAAGCGGAGGCTTGGGATCCGTAGAGCAGAAGATCGATGGTCTCACCGGCTTTGATCCCCGAAATCGTAACCTCGGAAGGTCCATTCGCGCCCCAAGTGCCGCTCGGATCCAAGAACAGGTAACCTTTGAACAGAGTCTGCCAGGGCTGGCCTGAGTGGTCATTTCCATCATAGGTCCCGGCGGTGATATTCAAGCTCAGGCCCGAGGGCCGACCTCCAGTGTCATGGAGCGCGTAAATGGCCGGCCCGGAACTGTTAGTCGCGACGTTTCCGCCAGCCGAGCCGATGATGGTATTCCAGAGCTCTCCAAGCGCGCCGATCGCGGCGGCTCCGGAAATAGTCAGAGGCTCGCCAGCGTTGCGGAAGTTCGCATCCACCAGCATGGCATTGGTCACGGTAACGACCGCATCGGAACTCGTGACGCTGCTGTGCCCGTCGGTTGCCTTAACGTCGTAGGTATTGCCGTTCAAGCCCATACCCACGTTGTTCAAGCTCAGGCTGGCGCCAGTTTGCCCGGCCAGAATCTGGCCGTTCTGATACCATTGATAGGTGTAGTTGCTCCCGGTACCCCCGGCGGCGCCGGTCGCAAGGGTGACGGCGTCGCCGAGATAGGCCACTTGGCCGAGGGGTTGCGTCAGCAGGTACACGGGCAGGCTCACGCTGGTGTTGATCCGTATTTGCAGACCGTACAGGTTGGCAAAAGTATTGCCTGTCCCGACGCCCCAAGCGCAGGATATGACTCCATCGGCACTCGCCGCCAGGTTGGTGAACGCGGCATAATTGCCGGGTGCGAAGGTGCTCGGGTCGCCTCCCGCCGGAATTCTTGTGGCATTCGAAATGGTGAATGAACTGCCGGACGAGCCATACAGGAACAAGCTTACCTGCTGGCCAGGTCCGAACCCGGACAGCGTCATGGTCGAGGGGCCGGGAGGGCCATAGCTCGAGGTCGCGTCCAGGAAGACATCGCCCATGTAAAGGGGCCGAATGCTCTGGGCTGAATTATCGGCCCCATCGAACGCGCCCGCAGTCACATTCAACGTGATGGCCGAGGCGGCTCCAGTGGTATCTTTGAGGGAGTAAGTGTTCGAAACGCTGGAGCCCGAGGCGCCGGCCACTGTGTTCCAGAATTCGCCGGGATAACCTATTGCCGCCGGTCCGGAGATGCCCGGCGGGTAGCCCGCGACCGAGTTGTTGGCGAAGTTGACGTCAATGAACTGAGCGCCCGACAGAACCGAGAGCGTGGCGTTGGAACAGGTGAGGCTGCTCGCGCCGCTGCGGACCGTCACGTGATAGGTGAAGCCGCTCATTGCGGCAGTGACATTGCTCAGCGTCAGGGTGGCGTTGGTCATCCCCGGGAGGTTCGTGGAGTTCTGATACCACTGATAAGCGTAGGTGCCCGCGCCGCCGTACACTTCCACGGTAAACGTCGCATTGGAGCCCGCATAGGCCAGCCGGTCGGCCGGTTGGGCGCCGATCCCCAGTGGGGCGGCAGTCGCATTCGTGTCCACCTGGAAACCATAAAGAAAGGCAAAAGTATTTCCCGGGACTCGGCTCCAGGCGCCCGAGATGGTCCCGGCGCTGTCGGCGAGCAAGCCGTTATATTCCACGTAGTTGCCCGGATCAAAGCTCGCTTTGCTGGCCCCCGCCGGAGTCAGCGTCCGCCCCTGAAAGGTGAAAGCGCTGGAGGTGTCAGCATACAAGAGGAGGTTGATCGGCTGCCCCGGCGCAAATCCTGATAATGTGATGGTGGACGGACCTGGCAAACCCCACGTCCGGCTGTTATCCAGAAAAAGGTACCCCATGTATAAGGGTTGGTTGCCCGTTCCCGAGTGGTCGCCTCCGTCGAAGTTCCCGACGTCCATCGTCAAGCTGATATTCGTGGCCGTCCCCGTAGAGTTAGTCAAGTCATAGGTCCCGGCCACGCTGGCTCCGGCTCCGGCGCTGATCGTATTCCATTGGTCGCCGACCGCCCCGAGCGCCGCCGCGCCCGAGATCGGGGGCGGATAACCCGCGGCGGTATTGTTCGCGAAGTTAACGTCGATCAAGCCGGCGCGAGCCGCGCCGACCGAGAGCGCCAGGGCGCACGAGAGGATCGCTTCCGCGATCGGTTTTCTCACCGGAGCCTGAGACAGAGTAAATTTGCGGGACGGAACATTCATGATGGGGCTTTGGTTTATTGTGGTCCGATCGTTGGTTCTTCTACGACAGGGGAATAGACCTGAATTGAACCGGCATTGCCGCATACAATACAAAATGCCGGCTTGCTTTCATCGCTATTCTGTTCTGTGACCACTATTCTGGGACCAAGGGAAGACCAGCGCAATGGACACAATGCGCAAACGAATACACACTTTGTTCCGGACCACAGCCCCCCTCGGGTGAGATCAAAATGTCCATCACTCCGCACATTTTGTCTATTGCGGCGCCTTTCGCGATCGCCTTAGACTTCTCCGCGCTAAGCTATGCTGTCGTCAACCTTTCCGCCCCTCCGCGCGCAGGCCTTGAGGCCCCGCTGCCCCTCGGCGCATGTCGAAGGGTCGAGGCTCTCCAGAGTTCGCGGGCCGGAGCATAAGTGTGAGCGGATCCCGCGGGCTGACCATCGGGGCTTGCCGCGCCCTGGACATTTGGCATTTCGAATCCGTAATTGCCTTCTTTACTCAAGGGCAGCCTATGAACCCGCCCCTCCTCATGCCAGTAGCTGCAGATGGCAAACCGCCAGAGCATTTACGAGCGACCGTCGGACGCCGAGCGCCTTCACGCTGATAGAATTGCTCGTGGTTATCGCCATCATCGCGCTCCTCGCGGCTATGCTCCTGCCCGCCCTGGCCAAGGCCAAGGAGAAGGCCAAGTTGGCAAATTGTATTTCGAATCTTCGTCAGTTCGGCATGACGAGCATCATGTATTTGAACGACCATGGCGACCGCTTCCCCTACTCCGGGCGGAATTGGCCCCAGATGCCACTGGTGGACTTCCTCAAACTCGAGGACCCTTACATACGCACAAATAACCGGAGCTTTTTCCGCTGCCCTTCCGATGCGCCGCGAGGTTGGAACTACGAGTGGGTTTCGGTCGGCGGTCCAGCGGCCGGCATTTCCACGAATGCGCTGAGCTTCCCTTGCTCCTACTATTACTATTTCTCCTTTTACGGGAATGACGCGCAGTGGGCGCCGGAGGTTCACAAGTTGGCCGAAGTCACTTATCCAGTCCGCAAAGCGGAGTTGGCGTGCTATGCGGGCACAATGGATTTCGGAGCCCCTTCGGGCCATGGCAAGAAGGGACTGGCGCTCCTATTAGTGGATGGGCATTCGCAGTGTGTTCCGTTCCGGAGGTTGAATACCGGGGTTTATGGCGACTATGACCTGGATTGGACTACGAACGGGCTGGCGGGCGCCGATACAAAGTTCTAGAACGGACGGTGGCTTCCAGTGATTCACCTTTGACGGTCGTCAAACTCGTAAAACAATGAAAACGCTACTCGTTTCTTGCAAGCATTCGGCTTCAGTATGGATGTTCGTGCTGGCGGGTTGGATTGCGCCTTGCGCGCTGGGAGCGGCGCCGGAGGGAACCCCGGACTCGATCTCGGACATCCTGCGCCAGCCGTGGAGCCGGCATTTCTGGATTGAACGCACCGGTGGTCAGTTTCGCCTCGGAGATCCCGCAAGCGGCTTTGGTTCCTGCGATGATTTGACCAACTTGACGTTCGACATCGGCAACAATGTGATGCTCGCCAATGTCGGAGCGCAGGGGGAGCTCAAAGCGGTGACGTCATATCGGGATACTTACAAAACCGTCACCAGCTCGTGGCCCGGCGTCTGGACATGCAAGGACACCAGCACGTATGGTCCCTACTCGTTTACGTTGGAATGGGAGGAGCATACCAACGACCTGGCCACCGTGGACTGGGACTTTCGCTCGGGGCTGCTAGATAATCTATTTCCCATCACCGAGTTCACGGGGCCGGGGAAGCGTTTCACGGCTCGGTTGGTGACGTATGCGCCCGTTTCGACCGACGGCTCGCAGCGATTGCGCGGCGTGGTTTATGGCTTGCAGCTTGAGAATACGTCCCTGGCGCCCCTGGCGGCGACCGTTGTGCTTCCTAAGTGTTCCTCGGGAAAGACGCCCTATCATCAATGGTCGCAGTCGGATGAATTTGGGGCTTTTGATTACGGTCTTGGGGACGCGCCGGCATTCGCGGAGCGAATAGCGGTATCCCTCAAAGCCGGGGAGACGCGCTGGGTGCCGCTGGTCATTTGCGCGCTCGACGAGGGGGTGGTGCGGGCGGTCAACACTCGAGGGACGGCCGCATGGCTCAGGGAGTCCCAAGGCTATTACCGGAGCCTGCTCGGCCGCTTGCGGACGCCGGCGCAGCCGTTTGTGGCGGAATTTTACGAACGCGCGGTGATGCAGGCCTTGCAGGCTTTGGGCGAGTCCGGACAGGGCAGAATAGCCGGGGCCAACTGGGGAAGCGTGCCGCCGACGCGCATGATTTGGACCAAGGACATGTATTATGCGTCGCTTCCGCTTATGACTCTGGACCCCGACCTGGCCGCGAAACTCATCCGGTGGTTTAACGACTACGGGGTGCGTCCGGAGGGCGTCGTCCTGCGGGGGGATCAGCGGCGGTATCCAACCCCGGGCGAATTTGCCGGTGGGGTAAATCACTCACTGAGCTTATCGGTCGCCGCGCCGCTTCTGGCCGGCATCTATTACGACCGAACGGGCGATGCGGCGCTCTTCCGGGAGCATCCTCAATGGAAGTCAGAGTGGATGCGGCTGATGGACAAGGTCTTGGCCTCCCGTTGCGACCCGGAAGTTTGGCTGTTTCCGACGCGTTTCATTTCCGACGGTCCGGTTTCCGGCGACTTTCACACCGGTTCCAATGTGTGTGTCTGGCGGGCTCTGGTGGCCTTGGCCCGGCTGCTCGCGGAGCCGTGGAACGACCCTAAGGGCGCTCGGCGCTATGCCACCGCGGCCGAGAACGTCCGGGCGGCCGTGCTGGACAAATGCGTCATCGACGGCCCGTTCGGCAAGCAATTTATTGAAGCAACCTGGCGGGACGGTCGAAGCCCGAAGATGGAGAGCGATGGCGAGGAGTCCGACACCACGCTGATGCCCTTCTACGGTTTTCTTGCCCAAGATGACCCGGCCTATGTGAATTACATGCGGTTTTCGCTGAGCACCAACAATGTGAAATACACCCCAGCCCTGAATTGTCTGGCTTGGGAAGAAAGCGTTCCTTCGACCGCCCCGGGCTATAACAAGGGCTTATGCGCTGGAATCAACCGGGAATCCTTGTTCGGTGAGCGAGGATTCTTCACGACCTTGCGCGCCGTTACCGACGCGGATGGCTCGGTCTGGTGGTGGTCCTATGGAGATGCGAAACATCTCCAACTCCAGCGCGCGTACTGGGGGATCGGCAAGTCTGGCTGGGCCGCCGGCGTCACGGCGACAGTGATCCCCTCGCGCTTTATTGGGGCGCGGTATGACGCCAGCCGCCGCGAGTTTCGCTTCGCCCCAATGGCGGCGCTGGGCGACTTCGCGTGGGCGAATTTTCCCCAGGGTAAAGAACGCTTCAGCGTCAGTTTCAAGTCGGTTCCCGACGGTTTGGTTGCTACTTTGGCGAACCCAAACCCGCATCCGCTAAGACTGGAAGCGACGCTGCCCGCGGAGGGTCTTCGGGAGCCATGGCGCGTGACTGCCAATGGAAGACCGGTAACGGGGGTCAAGATCGTCGAATACATGAGTCGGAAAGCGGCTCTTATCACCTTGCCTGTAGGGGCGCGAGAAACGCTCGAACTGGATCTGATCGCCTCGAGGCAACAGGCCGCTCTAGACCGATGACCAGGAAATACCCATGAAGAGCGCGCTGCCGAAATTGAACAGATGATTGGTAGGACCGATGGGGAGTGGTTCACAGGACTTGAACTCTCCGCGGGCCTTATGGTCTTGTGGCTGCCGGCGGCTCTGCTTCATGGCGCATCCGAGGAAGTGCTCCCGCCCCTCGCGCCTTTTCAGCCCATCGGCGTAGAGTTCGCCGCTTCGAAGAAGGCCACGATGTTCTCCCAGGGGGTCTCCGGGCCCAGCACGTGGGCGGGAGCGAGAATCAGGCCCCCGGACTTCCCCACGGTACGGATGCGCAAGCGCGCTTCCGCCCGCACTTGCTCCGGCGTTCCGAAGGGCATGGTTTGCTGAACGCTGACCGTGCCCCAAAACGAAAGCCGATCGCCGTACTTTAGCTTGATGGCGGACGGGTCCATGCACTCCGGTTGCACGGGGTTGAGGATGTCGATGCCGAGCTCCGCCAACTCTGGAATGACGGCTTCCATGTTCCCATCGGAATGGTAGAAGACATAGGTATCCGACCGGGCTTGTTTGACGGCTCGCACCGTCGCCGCAAGGCGAGGTTTAAGAAACTGCCGCCAGAGGTTGAGTTTCATCAGCATGCCGCGCTGTCCGGCCACGTCATCGCCGGTGATGATGATATCCACCCCGGCGCGGGCGAACTCTATGGCGGCGCATTGCTGCAACGCGGCCGTCCGGTCGAAGAGCCAGTGGGCGATCTCGGGGGCGGCCAGCATGTCCATCATCAAGTCCTCCATCCCGCGCAGGTACCAGGACTGCTCGAACACGGAACCGGCGTAGGCCGCGACCGCCAACCCGCGGGCATGCAAAGCGGCGACGCGGTCGGACAAGCCCCGCCAGCGGTAGGGTTGGTCCAGGTCCGGCCAGGGATACGCCCGCAAGCGGTCAAAGTCCGCGAGGCCGCGCAGCGGGGACTCCGCATGCGCGAAGTGATGAAAGCTCCCCTGCTTCCACCAGACGCCCCATTCATCGACCTGGCCGCTGGCCAGGGCCTCCGGGCGAGTGGCGCCGAGCCACTCGGCATACCGGTCCCGCGGCAGCGCGGTGGGATTGGCCTCCACGCGCGTGATGTCCATATCAAAGTAATCGAGCGGAGTCTTGGGCGCGCAACCTTCAGCGAGCAGTTGTTCAATCGGAGGAGTATAACCGATCGCCTCCTCGTAAAGCAGGCGGGGCACCCGATCGGTGGGGCGTTTTGCCAACGCGGCGAGAACCCGTTCGCGTGAAGTCATAGAGGTCCAGGGGCGGGCCGGTCGGCTCCCTCAAGGTTGGTAGAGATGTTTGAGGAAAGAGGGCTGCTCGGGCAAGGCGGGATTGATCACCACCACCGGCTCGCTCACCAGCGCTTCGGCCAAGGCCGCCGCGTCGCCGCTCGCGTTGGGTCGCCAGATCAAATCGAACTGGAACTCCATGATGCCCGGTTCGTCGCCCAGGAAGTTGGTGTACCAGACGTTGTTGTAGATCATCGCCAGCAAGCGGTCCGGGCGCTCCGGGGGAGCGCTGAGACGCGCCAGGGGCGCGGGGCGGCCGAGCGTGACCAACGGAGCGTCGCGGCTGACCCAGAGCCAGCGTCCGTCGGGCCGGGAGTAATCGGCCCAGCCGTCAATCGCGAAGTAATCCCGGCACGAGCCGGGCAGTTGGTCGGTGAAGGGCGTGAACGGCTGTCCGCCGCAACTCATTCGCGGCAGCGCCCCATCGCAGGGAAGCGGCGTGACCACGTAAAAGATCTCCGGAGCGAAAGCGGAGATCCGGTTGAACCGAAAAGTGAGCCGGGCGCGAGGCTCGCGCTTCCACACTTCGAGTTGGCGAGTCGCCCAAGCCAGGCGCGGATGTTCAAGGGGTTGCGAGTAGCGGAGGGTGTGAGGGGTTTCCTCCACCGTGGCTCGTCCGCCGGCCTTGGCGGAGACTTCTTCCAACGCGCGCTGGCGCAACTCTTCGCGCTTAGCGGGGTCGCTCGCGTTCCAGATGTCGGATAGCGCCCAGCGCGGCGCGAAGGCATTCACTTTGACGGACACGAAATCCCCCAACCCGGCGGCGAACAATGAGCGTTTCATGCCGGGCCATGATGCGGCCACGGGCCAGCCCTCTCCGTCCACTTCCATCGTTGGCCGGGTCGGCGACGGCGTTACGTCCTGGACCGCCTCCTTGCCCAATTGAAAACGCTTGATGGCTCCGGCGTCGAGATTTTCCACCCAGAATCGGGCGTGGCGATTCGGCGACCGATCCGGAAAGACGGCGGAGACGTCTTCGCGACTGAATTCGGCCGGACTTTGGGGACGTCCCCAGGGCTGAGTGCCGGGATAAAACTCCAGCCCGGCGCGCGCTCCGGTGGCCGGGTCGGTCACGGAATGATAATCATCGCGCAGGCAGGTGCTGATCATCGTGACCCAGCCGCTGAACGGGGCCCGGGCCGGGTTGGCCAGGCACAGACCCTCGCCCTCGCCGATGAGCCGGGTGCGCGCGCGCTGCGAAAGAAGCCACTCCGCCAGGGCCATGGGACGCCAGGCCAGCCGGCTCTTTTCATTCCATTGTCCCTGGGTGTCGAGGCTGTAAGGCTGCGCCACGCTCATGCTCGATCCCCAAGTGTGCTCGTCGAACAGGCAGAGGTCCTTGTTAAGCTCTTCGATGGCGCGGAGCGCCGGCGGGGTCAACGGACCCCACAAGGGCGATTGGGCGGCGGCGAGAAAACGCTTGGCCGCGCGGCTGGCGGCGACCTCCCGCGGCGCGCACGCGGTGCCATTGGCCCACCAATCCGTCCACTCCCCCGCGTACTCGGGAGCGGCCGGCCCGGCGACCTTCTCCAAATCCCGCATCGCCTCCGTCGCCGTAACCAGTTTAAGCCGGGGCCGCAGCCCCAGCCGGTTCCACGCCGCGGCGAAATCCGACAGCGGGGCGAACGGGGGATCGTTGTCGTAGCGCCACATGCTGGTGATGGACACGGGCACGACCGAATGGCGATAGCCATCCCGCTCGAACGCCTTTAAACGCTCCACGCATTGCCGATGAGCGGCCCGCACGGACGCCTCATCGGGTTTGAGGATGTCACCGGGGCGAGGCGGACGATAACGTCCATCGGCGGCCAGCGGTACCGGACCCCGGCGCCATTCCACGGGATCAAACAGGAAAAAGCCGTCCCCGTAGCTCAGGCTCAACCAAACGAACAAGCGCCGTCCGTCGGGTTGTTTCCACCAGAAAGCCGTGAGCCGCGGCTGCGGGGGACCGCCGCTGTCGCCGTTGATGCCGGAAAACAGATAGCGGATGCCGCGGTCGAGCAGTTCCTTGGCCCCGGCGCGGGGGAATCCGTTGACGTCGTTTTGCACGGCGGTTCGCGGGTGAAGCTGGTTCCACAAGTCCTCGGGCAGCCAATGCGCCATGGTATGCCATTGGTCCCGGTTGAGAAAAGGCGTGTTATTGAGCGGCAGCGCGGAGACTTCGATCTGACCGGCGCGTACGGCGCGGAGGAATTCCGCGCGCCGCTTAGGGGCGGCGGCTTGCCACCAGTCGTTGACGGCGACGATGGTCTCGGCCGTCCACTTGAAGCGGGAGCCCTCGGGCGCGCGCGCCGACGCCTGCGCGGCGTCCAGCGCCAGGTCCAGGTAACGTCGTTGCATGTCGCGGCACACCGCCGGGTGATCAGTGAAGCCGTAGTCGGTGTGCGAGAAATGGATCACGTCCACCTGCTGAATATACTGCGGTTCGGGCGAGGACGGCGGGGCGGCCGAACCGGAGTCTCGGGCCGGCAACAAGCCGACGCTGCCGGCCAGCAGCGCGGCGACCAGGGGGAGGGTAAATCGGCGGGTAATGCTGGAGCATCGGTAGGATAAGTTACAAACGGAACCCCTCTCCATGAACCTCCCGATCGATGGGACACAGAGAACCTCCTCACCGCATCCCGCTCCTCCAGAGGAGGCGAGGGAGAAGCCGCCGGCGCCATTGGAGATCGGGGGCGCAAAACGCAAGCTCCCGCCTTGGGGAGTTCTCTCCCGGACTCTCTCCCCGCTCGTTTCTCGCGGGGCGAGGGAGGAGACCGTAGCCCCCGCGATTGCGGGGAGCGCATCGGCAGACCCTGTTGATGAAATATCAGTTGGGTTATTCATGGTGATTACGATTCAGAGTTTGAGCCTCAAGGCAGGCCGCCCGGCGCGGTGAACTCGGACAGCGCTACCACCCGGTTCTCGCGCCGGGCGCGCTCGGCGGCAAATACGAGGCGATGGCTGGTCAAGGCCTCATCCGGTCCCGACCAAACCTTGCGCGGATCCCCGGTGGCGACGGCCTCGACGAAGGCCTGCATGAGGCCGTAATCGCCCCCGCCATGGCCGGCCGCCGCGGTGGCCGTGCCTTCACCGACCCCGGTGTCCACCACGGTCTCTTTCTCGGTTACGAAGTCGAAGTGCTTGATTTTGACGCTATCGGTTTCAATGTAACCGCGCGCGCCAAAGAGCCGGGTCTGGCGGTGCAGCGTCGGCGTAAAGGCCGTCATCGTATAGGCGGCCGTCGCCCCGTCGGCAAAGTCCAGCGCCACCACCTGGTGGTCCACCACATCGTTGTCCGAGGCATAGACGCAACGACCGTAGGGCCCCTCGCGCAGGGCCCGGGCGACCCCGGCGGGCGTACGGTCATCGGTGATGACCGCGACGCAGTAATCAACCGTGGCGTCGCGGCCGAACTGATCGAGGTAGAAGCGCTTGGCGGAATAGGGGCATTGCGCTTCCACGCCGCAATCCAGGCAGCGGTCCGCCGCTCCGGGCGGCCGTTCGCTGGGGCGAAAATGGCGGAGACTGCCAAAACTGGCCACGCTGCGGCAGGGGCGGCCCATGATGTGACGCAGCCAGTCCATGTCATGACACGATTTGCTCAGGAGCATGAAACTGGATTCCGCTTCGTTGCGCCAATTGCCGCGCACGAAGGAGTGCGCCTGGTGCCACCAGCCGACCGGTTCCAGGTGCTGCACGCTCACCAGGTCCCCAATCACGCCCGCGTCCAACATCGCCTTCAGCCGTTTGGTGAAGGCGGTGTAGAGCAGCACGTAGCAGAGGGCGAAGAGGTTGCCGTGCTCCTTGACGCAAGCGCAGATCCGCTCGCACTCGGCCAGGTTGGTGGACAACGGTTTCTCCAGGAGGATGGCATAGCCCTTGGGAGCAAGCGCCAGCACCGGCGCCATGTGCAGTGGATCCATTGTGCAAACCAGCACCGCGTCCGCCAACCGCGGCGCCTGGGCCAGTTCCTCCCAGGAAGCGAAGACGTTCCGGGCCGGCAGGGCGTGGGCCCGGGCCATTTGTTGACGCTGAAATTCGCGCGGTTCGGCCACCGCGACGACTTTCGCCAAGTCGGGATGCTCGATGGCATAGGCCGCGTAGGCTTCGCCGCGCCTGCCGGCGCCCACGATGGCCAGGGTAACTGGTTGTTTCATAGAGTTAATACCTTTCGAGGGCCGCGCTCCTCTCCGCCGTTCGGGCGGGAAGGGGCGCAACCCCATGGTTTTGGAGGGATCCTTTCATGGGGTCAGGCAACGGAGGCGTTGCCGGTTGGACTCCACATTCTTCGTGAAGCGAGCGAGGACGGCGTCGAGCAACGCCGGTGGCATCCGGCCGGGACCGCGGTTGACTTCCCATCCATTGTTCCTCGGGATCTTGCGCGTTCCCGGGAAGGCGGTCCATTCCTTAAGCAGCGCGCGGCGCTCGTGGTCATAAGCGCATTGCTGGAAGTAGATCGAGGGGGAGGCATTCTCATTTCTCAGCGCGTAAGCGTTTCCTCAAAACGGGTCACACCCGCCCCAAAAGTCCGCGGCGCGCCCGTTCCGACGCGCAACTGGCCCGCGCGCCCGGCTCGAACCTCGCACCGCACCCGATGGCCCGGGAATTGCACCTGTCGGATCTCCGCTGGCGCGGTGGTGGCGAACAAAGGCCGGCCGTCGCGTTTGACCGTGAGGCCCTGGTCGGAAAGTCGCACGTCATACAGAGCGCCGGCGACGGGGTAGCGCTCCAGCCCTGCGGCCTGAACGGGTTCCAGATTCCCAAAGCGCAGGCCCTGCCAGGGGTTAATGTCGATCAACTCCTCCACTGACATCAATGCCAGCAGCGCCCCCCAGGTGTAGTGCGGGTCGCTGGAACCTTCCCCGGTGGTGGCCAGGAAATTCTCGCGGCATTCGGCCTTCTCGCGCCACGCTTTGAAAAACATTTTCGCGCTCGACTCGGCGAGCAAATGCGCTTCGTGGTCCCATTCATTGATCTTCAGCCCCTGATAGACCAGGTAGTTCACGGGGGCCCAGACCTTGCCGCGCCAGTAATCCTGCTTCGGGTAGAGGGGGTCATCGCGGCTGATGGTGGGCAGGAGCCATTCGCCGGCGAACTTCGCCGGGTCGTGGAAGAGCTTGCGCAGCGCCGCCGCTTTTTCGGGGTCGGCCACCTTGCCGAGGAGGGAAAAGAAAACATCCGGCGAGACCTGCGGCATAAACGTCTTGCCCTCTTTGGGCTGCCAAGGCCGGTTGAAGTAGCATTGGCGGTCCGGGTCCCACAGGAGCCGATTAATGCGCTCTTTCATGCGCTCATGCTCGCGGCTCAGCGCCCGGGCATCGCCGCCCTTGCCCAACTGCCCCGCCATCCAGGCGAGCATCCAGGAATCCATGGCGTAGAGGCAATTCCGCTCGACGGTATCCAATTCCAGGGTCTGCGAGTTCGTATTATAAGGGGCCACGCCCCACCACTGCGGGCTGTCGTCATAGGACTCGCAGTAGGCGGTTTGCTGGCGGGCTTCAAAGCCGATTTCTTCCGGGTAGTTGGAGCCCAATTCCAGCAGGCCGTTCCGGTTCCCGTCGCGCCAGGGCTGGCCGTCGCCCCGGTCGGCGAACCACCAACGGTGGTGCTTGAGGAGGCGGGGATAAAGGTCGGCCAGGAACCGCCGGTCCGGCCAGCGCAGGCCGATCTTGGCGGCGGCCAGCGCGCCCAGCGGGTATTGGGTGTGACCCCAGGCGACGGTGAAAATCCCCGGTTTCATCCCCGGCAGCCACTCGCCGTATTGGGCGAACATGCCCTGGTCGTTTTGCCAGGCGGTCACGTCGCGCATCATGTTGAAACTTCGCGCGCGATCCTCCTGGCTGACGAGCATCGCGTTAAAAAAACTATCCCAAAGAAAATCCGGCGCGGAGTTGTTCCCCGCCGCCCAGGCGCGGCTGACGGTCAAGTAAGGGCGGCGGCGCGAGGGGGTATAGACCTCGCTCCACTCGACCTGGTCGTTGATGGCGGCCGGGGCGTCGGCCAGCCAACCGGAGCCGGCGGGGCGCGTCTGGAGATAACGCGCGCGGTTGCCCGCCAGCAGTTTGTCAATCCGCCGGCCTTCCAGCCAGGAGCGCGCGGCGGGTTCGAGTTCCTCGTAGGTCTGACCCTGTTGCGCCGCGAAATAGAGAGCGCTGACCTGGGGATAAAATCCATGCCACTGGACGCCGCCATTGCCGGTCGTCTCCCGCGCCGGCGCGCTGAGGGCCAGCACCCAGCGCATGCCGTCCCGGGTGCCAGGGACCCAGGAACGGCCCCGCAGCGAACGACGCTCCGGACCATCGGCATAGATCGCGAAACGAGAGCCCCCCGGAACGGTCCAGGGGGAGTAGCCCTCGATCACCAGGTCGCACGGGCTGGATTGCGTGATGCGGCCCACCACGCCGTTAGGCCCGGTTTGCGCCCATTCGTAGGTCACCTCGGGGCCGCCGTCGGGCATTTGCCACACCAGCCGCGCATAGGAATTATCTGGCGCCTTGGGGCCCACCACCTTCCACCACCCCGGCCAGCGCTCGCACCATCCTGAATAGTGCCGGGCGCAAAACTCCGCCCGCTGGCCGTCCGGGCAATCGCGCGTCCAAGCCGACGGGACGGGCAAAAAGCGGAAGGCGAAAATGTCCGCGTGGTCGGCGATAAAGGTCTGGCCGGCCCAACCGTCAGGCGAAAGCGGTCCCACCAGCCATTCCCTGGTCTCGTGAATCGATGTCCACAACCGAAGCGGCGACTCGCCCGACATGGTCGCGTAGCCGAGAAGGCGGTAAATATCCGCGGGCTGAGCTTTTCCCGCGGGGCCGGACGATGCGCCGCCAGCAGCGGCGCCGTGTGCCAGGACCGCCGAAGCGGCCAGGAGCAGGATGAGTTGTCTCATGTGAATCGCCTACCTTTTAGCAGCGAAGCGGTGGCGTCGCCATGTTTTTATGGCGCCCCGCGAGGTAGCCGCCCCTTGGCGCTTTCGCATCTGATTGCCATCAGAGTCTTTGCGGACGAACCAGCTTATCACGGGTCCTGTCTTTTACCACTCCGCCGTCACCACGGTCTGTAGAACGGCGCGCCCAGCAACTCCGCTTGACGGTAGGCCCCCTAAAGCGCGCCCAGTTCGCTGCCACCGGTGACCGTGAGCGTCTTGCCGTCAGATTCCAGCCGGTACTGCTCCGCCTCCAGAGCGCCGTCCGCGCGCAACGCCATCTCCCCAGCTTTGGCCGTTGCCGGCAAGAGCTTGCCGGCGCGCAGATATACATACCGGCGGATTTCCTTCGCCGCCAACTTCACTTTCGATGGCGCCTCATCGGGTCCTGAAGTGGTTCCGGCGTGGGCGTTGAGCCAAACGGCGGCAACCAGTAATGCCGCGAGCGCTTTTATCGTCATAGGTAGTACTGCTAATAAACACCGTCCTCGCGCAATGGGATGGTCGCGCCTGCGAAGGCCATAGGGCTTTCGGGGTCGGGCTGACCGCAGACGGGTCGAGAAGAAGCGCTCCATGGACCGGTTAACCCCCCCAGGCGCGGTGAATCCTGCGGGTCCTTCATAATGGTTGCTCCGATTGCCACACCAAACGCACCGGGCCAACCAATCCAGCCGGTTGCAACGGACTCTCCTTGGTGAAGTAATACCAGGTCGTAAAGGCCCTTCGCCCCGAGGACGGACGAGGTTGACCTTTGACAAACCAATCCGGATAACTCTTCAGCGGGCATCCAAAGCTGCCGGAGCCCCAGTCGACGCTATCCCCCACTTCGAAATCCCTGGGTTCCTGCTCATCGCCGATCAGTTGGTTCGCCCAATTATCCGTCACGATGATCTCGAGGTCATTATCACCAGCGCGGAGCCAGTCCGTGATATCCGCCTCGTACGGCGGATACCAAACCACGCCCGCGTCTTTGCCGTTGACCCGCAGCCGCGCGATATCGTTCATAACCCCTAAATCCAGCACTACGCGGCGGTTTTGCAGTGAACCCGCCGGAATCGCCACCCGCTTCCGATAGGACGCGGAGCCCGCGAAATACTTCACCGCTCGGCTGTCGCACTGGCTGAAGTCGATTAAGTTCGCAAACACCCGGGTGAACGGCTGGCCCAGTTTGGGCGCAAAAGAAACCGGCCATTCCCCCGCCAACTCCACCGCGGGTTCGGCGTGGAGTTCAACCGCGCGCTTTCTTCCAGTAGAATAAACGACCTCCGCCTGGGCGGCCTTCGAGGACCGTAGGACGGCCCGGCCCGCTGGCGTCATTACGACCTGCGCATCACCGTCGGGGACGTTGACCGCCCAGACATGTTCCGCCTTCGACGCGTCTCGCCGGAACACGACAAAAACCGTCTGTATCCCTCTCAACCGCAGATCCACTTCCGTCCGCCCCGCTTGCTCTCGCCACACCGGGGCATCCGCGATCGTTCCGTCCTCCGCCTGCCACAATTCCGGCTGCCGGCCCGCCATGCGGAAGGAAAGCGAAAGCTGCCGCGGTTTCGCCGCTTGATTGGCCACATAATAAATATCCACAGCGGATTTTCGTCGATGCAAGACCATGACCTTCGTCGCGCTTGCGCCTGCCTCCCGGATCTCGTAATCCGGTTTGAGGTTCAGCTTCGCCTTGGCGGCGTCGATGGTGGCGAACACGTAACCTCGCTGGTAGTGATTGACGTCGCCCGCCCCCCAAACTTCGTCCCCTAACGCGCGCAAGGTCTCATCGCAATGCGGAAAGTCCCGCAAGCTGGGCGATTGCCGGGGCCGGGTGGAAACGACGGCGGCCCCTTGCGCCACCAGGGATCGGAGCTTCAGCGCCACCTCGGGCAGCATGGCGCGCTCGCGCGGGAAGACCATAAAGGCGTAGTTCCTGCCGGACGGCAAGACGATCCTTCCGTCTTGGACTTTCACCTCGCTCCGGAGGAAAACCTCTTTCGCGATAACGTCCGACTCGCCTTCCTGCTGATCCAGGGCGAGGGAATCGATGACCCGTTCGCCATATTGCAGCAGCGTTTGACATCGTCCCAGGTAAGCGAAATACGCTTTGCCAGGCTCAAACCAGGTCTGATGCCGGCCAAAGTGCGTGCCCCACGCGGACATGGTACGGCCCGGCTGGTACCGGTCGTCAAAGGGTTGATGAGTCCAATGGTGCAGCATCAACCGGTTGATTCCCTGGGCAAACGCTTCGTCGCCGAAGACCTTCAGAAACGCGGGATCCTCGGTCCACATGCTGTGATTGGGACCACCGGTGAACGCTTCGGACGCGACGATCGTCCGGCCCGCCGCCTGGGCGGCTCCGGTATCGGCGGTAAAAATAGACGGCGCGTTCACATTCGCCTTCTCGGTCCAAAACTCGCACATGGGGACATCCGAAGCCGTGACGCCTTCATTTCGATCGAAAGGGCCCCGGTAGCACTCCTGCCAAAACTCAAGCCCGGCCTGGTTCACGCTCTGCTTGGCCACGTTCCAGCCGTGATCAAAGAAAAGGCCGCTGATGACGTCACGGTAATCCCACTCGAAACGCCGGGTCTCCTCGGCGCTGCCAAGCGCCGTTAACGATGGATTCGGAAGCTCGGTGGCGTAAGTCGTCGGTCCAGTCAATTGGTACATGCTCGCGCGGCGGTCCGAGTCAAAGAACCAGGAGTGAACCAAAGGCTGTCCCAAGGTGACCAGCCAGGGCACCGGGTCATAGCCCTTGCGCCGGATAAACTCCTCCTGGAACGCGGGCGTCCAATTCTGGGGTCCCGATTCATAGCTATCAATCGTAATGCTCTTCAAGGGATTACCCACGAACTCCCCCAAGTGTTCCCGAATCGGGTCGAGTACGCGCTGCCAATGGAACCGGGCAAGCTCCGCGCTCATTTTGTCCACTTCGAACGTATGGCCCATCAAGTCCTCCGGAATCGGGTGCGGCGCTTTCCCGGTGGGCGCGTATCCAAAACGATAGATCTTCCATTTCCCGTTGGGAGCATTCCACACCAACTTGCCCGCGGCATTCACCCGGCGCGAAACATCAACCACGTCTCCAACCTGGAGGTTGTCCTTGCGCGGGACTGCCAGGACCGCGATGTCATGACCATAAGTCCCCCCTTCGACAGCGGGAAGGCTTAGCGAAACCTCTTTGCCCCCCTCGGCTTCGGTAATGCTCCAGACGACCTTCTTCATCCCCCGCGACAGGTCAATCCACGGCCCGCCCGTGGTGGAATAGCCGGGAGTGCCCAGCAGACTGATGCTCAACCCCAAGCGCCTGGCCTCGGTCATGGTGTGCCGCAAGGCCTCCCAATAGGCCTCGCCCCGATAAGTGTGGTCGGGCCAGGGGTCGTTGCCAATTTCGGCGCCCAGGTTGAAAATCGTGGCCCCGCCCAGCCCCGCCTCTTTCATTGCCTCCAGGTCTTTGGTAATGCCTGTTTTTGTAAAGTCCGCGCCCATCCAATGCCACCAAACCTGCGGCTTAACTGACATCGGCGGGTTGGCAAACTGTGATGCCAGGACGAGGTCGACTTCTGGGCGCGCGGGTGAGAGCGACGCAGCGGTTGCGGTAACCGTCAGCGTGGCTATCACCCAACTCGCGACCCATTTCGTTAGTGGTTGGGGCGTGATAGTTTTCCTCCGGGAGTTTTGGTTTTCATGAATTGGTTTGCGGCGCCCAGGGGGCGAACGGCTTCCCCCGGCTGGGACGGGCGGCTGCGCGCGACGCCGAACCCGCTCTGCTCCAAGAGGATCCATTGGCGAGGGCCGGCATGCTCTTCAACCCGATGCACCAAGGCGCGCGCTGCTTGTGGCTGGACTAAACGTCATCGAGTTTCCACCATCGACTCGTCAAAGGCCGGTGCTATTGTCTTCCCAGCCTCGGCGGCTGTGATACGACCACCAGTCCGCCTCCGCCGGCTTGCGCTTTTCAAAAGCGGAATGGCAATCGGCGAAGACCAGATCGATCCCCAACTTGTGAGGCGTGCCTTTGTCCGTCCAGTAGGGCGTCTCCCACACCAGGACGGCGGAGGTGCTATTGACCACATCGGTGGTTTTGCGCCCGCTGACCGGATGGTCGGTGTCATACGTCGCGTTGTCCGTCTTAAGGTAAATGTGATTCCAAACGTAGGTCACATAATTGTTGTCATGGAGGAATTGCTGGTAACCGGTGTCGCGCGGGGCGGCCTTGAGGCCCGCGGGGCAGGCGCGCAGGCTGTTAACCGGCTTCGCCTTGGCGGGCAGGTTGGTGGCAATATTCTTGCCTACATAGGGGTAAAGGATGGTGTCGAGGTACTCCGTGCCCAAGGCGTGGTCCGTGCCCCAGGCCGCGCCCCAACTCTTGCAATACGGGAAGCGCTCTTTGAAATCGGACGCGTATAGCGTGACGGCGAAGCCCATCTGTTTGAGGTTGCTAAAGCAGTTAGACTGTTCCGCCTTTGTCCTGGCTTTGCTTAATGCGGGCAGCAACATGGCCGCCAGAATAGCGATGATCGCGATAACCACCAACAGCTCAATCAGCGTGAACGCCTCGCGCCTTTCCAATGGTCTTGTCGTCATAGTGATTGAAGGCGGACGGGAGAGCCGCGCCCGACCGCCGCCCTAACATGCCTAACCTGCCGCCGCGCCTGTGAGTTTTTCCAGCCCCAAACATCATGCAAGCCACCGTCGGCGTCAATCCGCGATCCCTAAAAAGACCCGGGGCCTCCCCAGCCGCTCGTTAGCGATACGGACCAGTTGCGGCAGCGGCAACGCGCAGAACTGGACGCCACCCACGCGCCTGCCAAACGCCTTGCGGACGGTGTTCAACTTCAAATAATCGGGCTGCTAGGGAGCGTCCGTGATTTGGATGCGGAAAAACGCGGCCCCGACAGTCGATATGGGGAAATTCCAGCTCAGCACCGCGTCGTCGCCCGCGGTGGCGGGGCCCAGCGGGAACCAGGCGACCAGATTCGTGGACCAAAGCGGCTGGTAATTGAACCCGGACGAAGAAGGCATGGAACAGCGCATCGTGGAGTTGCGCCTGGAGAAACTGATCCGGTTGGCCGCGTTGGTTTGGCTGATGTTAAACGCCCCCGCGTAGGCGGCCGGCATGGGCGTTCCGTTCAGGCCGGCGAGGTTGGGACCCACGGAGAATTCGTAAGCGCCGCCCGCGAGCTGTCGCGGGAAAGCGATCCGCCACCGCGTGCCGCCGAGGTTGCTCAACGTGAATTGGCTCGCCGGGAGGAGGCCCGAAGGCGTCATGACGGCGACGTCCGCGGAACTGAAAGTGGCGGGATCGACCGCCAGGTTGAAGACCAGGTCGATGAAGTCCACCCAGGGGCGGGTCTGGCCGCCGCTGGGGGTCGAAGACAATACCGCCAACGCGGGCAACGCCGTCATCGGAGCGGTAAACACCGTGCCCGTGGAGCCGATCAGCGTGGGACAGCCAGCCGGCCCTCCCGGAGGCGCTGACACCTGCCGGCCGAAGTCGAAGCCTATGGCGCTGCCGGAGTAGATCGCAATGCGGCCGCCGCCACCGCTCCCGCCGTCGCAGTCGGCCAACCCCGTACCGCCCGCCGCCGAGATCAAACCGATCCCGGAAAGCGCGGACGCCGTCAGCCAAATGCTGCCACCCGAGCCGCAGCCGCCGTGGGTTAGGGGACGGGACCCGCCATTAGCGGAGATCAAACCGTTGTGAACCAGGGCGCCCGCAACGGTAAGCCGGATGGCGCCACCCCCCGCGGTGCCCGGTTCGTTCGCGCCAATCCCGCCCGCGCTGCCCAGGTCAACCGGTTGGGACAACGACCCGTAGGCGACGCCTCCGGAAGAGCCGTAATATCCCGCGCCGCCCGGCCCGCCATAGCCACCCCCGCCTGCGTAGCTCGAGGAGTTCGTGGCGGCGCCCGGGCCCCGGTTGGCGCCCACGGGATAGCCATGGGCGTCGACGGTGATCGCGCTTCCCGCATCCAATTGCGCGTTGGCGAGGACCAAAACATCCAGGCTGGGGTCGCCCGGGAGGTCGGTCAGCGCGCTGTTCGTAGCGATGCGCAATGAGGCCAGGCTTAGCCCGTAGGAAGCGGAGGCAATCGCGCCGCCCGAGACGGTCAAGGCGCACGGCGCCGGCGAAGTCACCGGCGTGAGCGCGCCCTGATGGCCGCCATTGTCGATCATTAGATCGCCCGCCGTTTGGCTGGCGCCCTTGAGATAAATGGTTCCCGCTCCACCCCAGAGCGTCTTCGGACAGGCGAACGGCCCGCCGCCTCGAGCAAAGACCTGCTTCGTAAAGTCAAAATTGGCCGTATCGTAGTAGATCGCAATGCGTCCGCCCCCGCCCCCTCCGCCATCGCAATCGACGCGCCCGCTGCCTCCATTGGCCGAAATGGAACCGCTTCCCTGAAGGCCGCCGGTGGTTAGCCAAACACTGCCACCCGAGCCCGACCCTCCGTGGCCGGGGTTATCGGAGACGCCATTGGCGGAGATGGTACCATTCAACGTAAGCGCCCCGGCGACGTTGAGGATGAGGGCGCCGCCTCCCGCGCTCCCGGGTTCGCCCTCGCCAGCGCCCCCCGCGCTTCCGAGGTCGATGGGTGTGAGCAAAGACCCGTACGGCGCCCCCGCCGGCGCCCCTGACCACCCCAAGCCACCATAGCCGCCATAGCTGGCCCCACCGGCGTAGTCATTGGTGGCTGGCGCCGCGCCTGACCCGCTAATCACACCGGCCATGTAGCCCTTGCCATCGAGGTTCAGCGCCCCCGTCGTTTGGATCTCGGCATCGCCCTGAACCGTGATCAACGAAGCCGAATTCGCCGTCAAAATCCCATGGGCGCCTATCTGTAGCCGGGTCAGATCGACCTCGGAAAGAGAACCCATGGCGCTGGGCGGGGCGGCCAGTTCCGCCACCCCATTGCTAGCCACCGTCAGACTCAGCGCTTGGGGGATGACGAGGGGCGTCATGGCGCCGAGATTCCCGCCGTTTTCGATGAGTAGTTCGCCGGGCTGCGAAGCCATCTGATAGTAAACGGTACCTGCGCCGCCCCAGATCCTGGAGGGGCAATTGGTCGGCCCGCCGCCGAGGGCGAACACTTGGCCGGGGAAAATAAAGGCGGGCGCGTTCGTGTAATAAATGGCGACGCGCCCCCCTCCCCCCGACCCGCCATCGCATTCAGCGGGGCTGCTTCCGCCATTGGCGGTCACCACCCCGCGGCCTTGGAGCGTATTGACGTTGAGCCAAATGCTGCCGCCCGACCCGCAGCCGCCATAGCCGGGAGCAGCCGAGACCCCGTTGGCGGAAATCCTGCCGTCAAGCGTCAAGGCGCCCAAAATGTCCAGTTTCATCGCCCCTCCACCGGCGCTGCCGGCGTTAGTCGCGAAGGAGGTAAAACCGGTGCCTCCGGCGCTGCCAAAATCCAATGGTTGGGTGAAAGAGCCATACACAGACCCGATCGGCGCCTGCGACCATCCGGCCCCGCCTAGTCCGCCATAGCTGGCGCCGCCGGCATAATACGGGAAATTCGGCGCGGTACCCGCCCCTTGATTCAAGTTGACGGGATAGCCCTTCCCATCGACCTGGATCGCTCCGCCCGCGGCGACGAGGGCGTCCCCTTGCACCGCGAGCGAGAGTCGCGAGCCCGCGTTGGCGCAAGTGACGCCGCTGTTGGTCGCCACTTGCAAGCCCAGCAGATTGAGCGAGCTCAGGGCGCTGGCGATGCCCCCATTGGTGGCGGTCAACCATAGCGTTTCGGTGGAACTGATGCCCGTCCCGACCCCGATGTTCCCGCCATTATTCACGAGCACCGACGCATTGGTCTGGCCGGTGATCTTGGTATAAATGGTCCCGGCGCCGCCCGGAAAGGAGCAGGGGCTGGTATGCGCCTCGATCCGGCCGGTGAACAAGCTTTTTCGGTAATAGAGCGCGATTCGTCCGCCGCCGCCGCCGCCGCTATCGCCATCATCATCGCCCGCGCCGCCGTTGGCCTCGATGGCGCCGACGCCGGCGAGCACGTCGGCGCTGAGCCAGATGCTGCCGCCGGCCCCGCCGCCAACCTCCCTCTCGACCGGATCCGCATCCGAGCCGCCATTGGCCAGGATCAGGCCGTGAACGGTGAGCATTCCGCCGACGTCCAGACGCACGGCGCCGCCGCCGC